>ENA-OPBW01001357-OPBW01001357.1-human-gut-metagenome-genome-assembly--contig:-NODE-1357-length-12976-cov-2.558084_pt1 | contig 12976 bp, 10 predicted proteins | sample MGYA00241070_ERZ501456 | MGnify/ENA primary metagenome ERZ501456 (study PRJEB25962, sample SAMEA2042624) | human gut metagenome | biome: human gut; feature: human-associated habitat; material: faeces...
GAAGGCTGCGGCGGAGCAGCATATTTCCCTGGAGCAGACCGCCCCTGGAGTGGAAGTGGTGTATCGTGGCGACGGAGAGGACCAGATTCGTATGGTCATGAACCACAATCCTCAGGAAGCCGTATATGACGGCGGGACTTTGGCCCCCTTCCAGTGCAGCGTTGACCATGTGTCGTGACAGAGGGAGACATGCAGTAACTTGGCGTGAAGAATATTTAGGCCTTTTCCCCTCGAAGCATTTCCGTTCAGCGTTCTGAAAAGTAGCTGTAATATGGGAAAAGCACCCCATTTGTTGGTCAGCGTACCTTACTGACCAACAAATGGGGTGCTTTGTTCCAAGTAAAAGAAATATTGCTTTCCCATGACTGCGAGGATATGTTAGCATGTTGGGCTTCGAGAGGTTAAATCGGCTGGAAGCAGGCATCAAAATAGAAAAACTACTTTAAGGCGTAGCGATTTGATAAGGGCGGCAGACAAACACCGCACATTTGCGGGAAAAAGAACGAATAATTTCTCCTGTACATGTACAAAAAATCCAAACGAACTGCTTTTACAGTGACTTTTTCACTATTTTACCCCCGATTTTGTTCTTTACAAATATATGGCTTTCTATTAAAATAATTATATTATAAGAGGTTCGGACAGGGGAATTTTTCTCCAGTCCGTTTTGTCTCTCTATGGGCTGAACATGCGTTTATGCACCGACACATACGGTAAGGAGGAGAAGCCTGTGCTTGGCGTCATGAACTCTGGCGCTTCTCAGATTAATCTGCCGGCCATCTATGTGGCCAACGGTTTGGGAATCTGCCTTTTGCTGGCGCTCCTATATGGTAAGAATAAAAAATTGCGGGCTATGTCTCCGGATGGGAAGTTGTTTCGCTGGATGTGCCAGATCTGTATGGTACTATGCATCCTGGAAACTTTGGGCTTCGTTTTGGAGGGAAGACAATTCCCGCTTGCGCGGCAGCTGGCCATTCTGTGCAGTGCAACCATGCTGCTGCTTGCCGTCATCCTTGCGTATCTATGGGTGTGCTATGTAGACCGCAAGCTGCGTTTGAAGCGCAGGCAGGTGCGGGTAGACTGCCTGGTTGCTGCTGCCCCTGCTGCGGTGATCGGACTGATGTCAGTGGCAAATCTGTTTTTCCCCGTGTTTTTTGGAGTGAGCGAAGACAATGTCTACTATCGCACATCGCTGTTTTTAATTCCCTGGGTGGTAGTATATGTATATATGGCTTGGGGAGCGATCCAATCTTACCGCTATCAGCGGAGAACGGACAGAAGGCTGTTTATCCCGGTGCTGATGTTTCTGGCACCAGTCTATGTGGGAAGTCTGATCCAATTTTTTTGTTACGGGATCTCCTTGATCTGGGTATCAGTGGCCGTAGGACTCACCCTTCTTCACATCAATCTGCAAAGTGAGCAGGCCTATCTGGACCCGTTGACTAAGCTGTATAACCGGGGCTATTTGCTGCACTACATGGACCACATGACCGAGCAGATTAAAAAGGGAACCCACATTACCGGGATTATGCTGGATATCAACGATTTTAAGAAGATCAATGACACCCTGGGTCACGCGGAGGGAGATGCCGTGCTGCGGGCTGTGGGGAAGATCCTGCTCCGTTCCGCAGGAAGCAGCACAGTCGTCCGGTATGGCGGAGATGAATTTGTCATCCTGCTGGAGAATGCCGAGGCCGATCAGGTCCAGAGGACATTGGACAGCATCAACCGGAATCTGCAGGCTTACAATGCCTCCTGCGGCACCTTGCCTCAGATCTCCTTTTCTATGGGAACAGCGGAGTTCGATCAAATGGATGCATTTCGCTTCTTCCAGGAGATGGATATCAGGATGTACGAAGAAAAACGGGAGTTTTATCTGCGCAGGGAGATGCATGAAATGTCTGCCGGCGAATTGTAATGGTAGGAAAAGGCATGGAACGCATTATGAAAAAAATTCGAAAGCCGCCCAAGCTGCGTGGCAACGTCCTGAATGGGCTTTTGCTGGTGTTTGTGGCGGCACTGCTGATACTTGCCATTTTCCTGGTACGTATCAAGTTGCTGCAAAACGCCCAGAGCCTGGGCATGGCCTTGGTTCACAGCTACGCGGTGGAGGAAGAACTGAATATATCCTCACTGGAGACAAATCTTACCCTCGCCAGTCAGTTCGTAGACGATATTATCAGCGATGGCGGAGACCCTGCTGCCATTCAGAACTGGCTTACAGGCTATTTTTCCAAACTCACCGATATTATTGGCGAGGGACTGGTGGACGTCTATGCGGTGATCGATGGAGAAATCGTGGCGGTGAATCCATGGGAGGGGGACGCCACCTATCAGTATGAGGGTACCGACTGGTATAGTCAGGCTGTTGCGGCAGAGGGGCAGATTGTGCGGGGTGATGCCTATCTGGACGCTATCACCGGGCAGAGGATCTTTACTATTTCCAAGAGCCTCACCAATAAGGAAAATGTGTTGGCCATGGATGTTTATATCCAGAACGAGGCTTTGCATAATACTGCACAGACCTTGCCTGAGGATTGCTCCTATTTTCTGTGTGATGAGGATGGACAGGTGCTCTACTCCAGTAACAAGTGGGGACTCGATGCAGAGACCATCCAAAGCTATATGGACTATGTTATGGAGGGCATCACGGATGGCTCGCTGTTAGCTTATGACGCCTTTGTAACAGATATGGAGGGCATCACTCGGGGTATCTACTACCAGTCCATGAGCAATGGCTGGATCGTGATCATGACCATTCCTGTCCGGTCTATTCTGATCGGGGACCAGAACAATTTTATCAACGTCATGGCTGCAGTGGCCCTGATACTGTTCCTTATGCTTGCCGGTGTTACCATAGTGGATGCCTTGCGCAGCCGCAGCATGAAAAAAGCGGATGATACCGCTCATATGCTAGGTGACTCCTTTTACTCCATTTACCGTGTCAATCTCCGGGACGGGAGCTATGAGGGCATCAAGATATACCAGGATCTTCAGGATAAGGTGCCCGAAAAAGGCAGCTATGCCGAGCTGCTGGAGACGATGCGGCCTCTGGTAAAGCCCAGCACCTATCGGGCGTTTGAGGTGAGCTTTTCCCTGGAGAGCATTCAGGAGCGAATGAATCAGGGCATTGCGGACTACGGCGGCGACTATCAGCGCCTGTTTGGCGACAGCTACCGGTGGGTCAATGTTCGTACCCTATACGATCCCCAAGTGGCCCCCCACGAGGTCATCCTCTGTTTCCGGGATGTAGATGAGGAAAAGCGCCGGGAACTGCAGAACACAATTATTCTTCAGGACGCCCTGGATGCTGCTCAGAAGAGTACGAAAGCCAAGTCGGAATTTTTCAGAGGTATGTCCCACGATATGCGGACACCGCTCAATGTAATTATTGGATGCTGTGATCTGGCGGAAAAAAGCTGTGAGGCGGGAGACAATGCCAAGGACCGGGAATACCTGAAAAAGATTAAGTTTGCTGCCAAACAGCTTCTGGAGCTGATCAATGACATTCTGGAAATGTCCAGAATGGAGGCCGGAAAGCATAATTTGGACCAGCGGGAACTGGACCTGGAAGCGCTTTTGCATACGGTCGCGGATATTTTCCAAGACCGTGCTGAGGAGGATGGAAAGACCCTGGAAGTCAGCATCGACTTTCAGGAGAGCCAAGTGGTGGGTGATGAAAAGAAACTCACCCAGATTCTCAATAATCTCCTTTCCAACGCCTTTAAGTACAGTAATCCGGGAGCCTCTGTCCGTTTGGAGGCCAGACAGTTCCGCTTTCAGCAGCACAGCAAATACCAGATTGTGGTGGAGGATACCGGGATCGGTATGTCTCCTGAGTTCCTGGAGCGGTTGTTTGACCCCTATTCCAGAGAGACCACTTTTTCCGCCCGTCCCACTGTCGGTACAGGCCTGGGAATGTCTATTGTCAAGAGCCTGGTCCAGCAGATGAGCGGAGAGATCTCGGTTGAAAGCAAGCTGGGAGAAGGCACCCGCTTTACGGTGACCCTTCCTCTGAAAGTGGCTGAGCATCAGGAACAGGCAACTGTCTCTGGCTGCACACAGGATGGGAATTTTGACTGGAGTGTTCGGACGATTTTGGTGGCTGAGGACAACGAGATCAACCGGGAGATCATGACGGAGCTTCTCCGCCAGCTGGGCGCCCATGTGCTGACTGCGGTCAACGGCCAGGAGGCAGTGCATGCGTTTATCGCTGCTCCGCCTTTTTCCATTGACGCGATTTTGATGGATATGCAGATGCCGGTGATGGACGGGTGCGAAGCGGCCGCTGCCATCCGGGCTTTGGGCCGTTCAGACGCCGCCGGGGTACCCATCATTGCGGTGACCGCCAACGTTTTTGCAGAGGATATTGCCCGGACCACGCAGGCGGGAATGAATGACCATATCTCCAAACCGATTGATGGCACGGTCCTGAGTCAGACACTGCAAAAACAGCTGGCGGAATGGGACCATTTTCGGAGTAAGACCAGAGAATAAAAAGCAGGCGGGAGGGACGTCAGTTGCAGGATCTCAAGGAAGAGACGCTTCTCATTGTGGACGATGAGGAGATCAATCGGGCGATCTTAGCCAATATTTTTGAGTCAGAGTACAATATTATGGAGGCCGAGGACGGACAGCAGGCACTGGAGGTCATTGAGACTGACCCGGCCGCCCTGAGTGCGGTACTGCTGGACGTGGTCATGCCGCGAGTCAGTGGGATCGAGCTGCTCCGGCAGATGTCCCGGCAGGGACTGACGGAAAAAATCCCGGTTTTTCTGGTTACATCGGACGCTGGCAGTACCACCATGCGGGATGCCTATGAGTTGGGCGTGATGGATGTGATCCTCAAGCCTGTGGTGCCCTATGTGGTCCGTCGGCGGGTCAACTCGGTGGTGGAGCTGTTTCGTGCCCGGCGGAGGCTGGGCGCGGAGGTGGAGCGGCAGCGGGATCAGCTGCTGCTGCAGACCCAACAGCTGGCGGAGATGAGTATGGGCATGGTGGAGGCCCTCTCCACCGCCATCGAATTTCGGAGCGACGAGTCAGGAGAGCATGTCCGCCGCATCCATGATATCACCTGTCACCTGCTGCGGACCACTCCGCTGGGAGAGGGCCTTACAGAGGACCAGATCAAACTGATCGGAGTGGGGCCAGTTACCCACGATGTGGGTAAGATCTCCATTCCCGATGCTATTTTGAATAAGAAGGGCCGCCTTACACCGGAAGAATTTGAACTGATGAAAACGCATACGGTAAAGGGGGCCGAGCTGTTGTCCCAAATTCCTCAGATGCGGGAGCATTCCTCTTACCAGTACGCCTACGATATTGCTCTGCACCATCACGAGCGCTGGGACGGAGGCGGATATCCCCACCATCTGGTGGGAGATGAGACCCCGATCTGGACCCAGATTGTCTCCCTGGCGGATGTATACGATGCCCTTGTGAGTAAGCGCTGCTATAAGGACGCCTTCGCTGCAGATGTGGCGGTAGGCATGATTTTGGATGGACAGTGCGGTGTATTCAACCCCAAATTGCTGGAATGTTTCCGCCGGGCCGAGCCCGTGCTGCGCAAATTCTATCTGCCGACGGAAGGAGCACAACAAGATGGATGAGACCAGACGACAACTGCTTTTGGACGCAGGCGTTGATGTAGATGAGGCCCTGGGTCGCTTTCTGGGCAATGAGGCGCTGATGATGAAGTTTCTCCTCCGTTTTCCCGGAGATGAAAATTTCTCTCGACTCAAAGAGGCCATGGCTCAGTCAGATGCTGTCGGGGCTTTTGAGGCGGCCCATACCCTGAAGGGTGTGGTGGGCAACCTGTCCATGAAGGATATTTTTCGCTGGACAAGCGTGATCGTAGAGGACCTGCGGGCCGGAGATTTGACGGCGGCAAAGGAGAAAATGCCTGCTCTTGAGGCGGCATATTCCAACACGCTGAACTTGCTGGGCCAGTTGGAATGATCTTTCCGCACGCCGCTTGGTACGCTGGCATGCAGAAAAACGACGCGGGACGATGAGCCTGCGGTAACAATTGCGGTAATTGGCAAACTGCATCCCCTGTTCACAATGGTGAACAGGGGATGCAGTTTTTTTGCAGCCGGGAGCACCTGTTCAGACGGGGGTCGAGATATGCGGCACCTATGGCGGCAAAAGCTGCGCTGCCATAAAATCCATGTCCTTGCTGCCGGGCAGGTGCCTTTAAATGCTGAAAAGCATCCATATCGTCATCATTCAGGGCGCAGCAGAGGCAGAAGCTGATTTTGGCAGATCCATTCCGGGTGATATCTGTTTCGTATGGCAGTCTTGGCGTGGAGACTTCGGTCTTCGCGCATCAAAGTGACAATTCTGGCACCGTGTTCTTCGTAATACGCTCGCTCTGATGGAGCGTATTTTTCTTTCGTATCATACCCGAAGTTTCTGGCGTTCCAACGCATGAAATAAGCGCCCAATGTCTCGCCCAGCTCCTTCAGCGCGGGAACAGCCTCATTCAAAACCAGAAAATTTCCTCTGCTGCCGGCTTCCAGTACTGTCAGTCCGAAGGATTCGGAGTAGGAGGGACAGATAAAAAGATTGGAGAGCGTAAACAGCTCAAACACGCCCTGCCTGGGAAACCCCTCTGAATAGCCGATGTCAGATGTGAACAGGACATCGGTTTCATCCAATCCGTACCGTTTCCCCTCCATGCGTATCATGGTTTTATAGACATGGCTTGGAATGTCGGCGCTGGGGAAGTCGCAGAATACCACCTTGCAGATCTTTTCTGTCTGGGATTTGATGGCGCCCATTAGCGCTGCAACTTTTTCAAATTGCTTTCCGGTTGTCAGCCTGGCAGGATAGACCGCCAGAATGTCTGCGCGCATAAGATCAATGTTTTCGGCCACCCGCTGCACATCCGGGCTCATGGAGGAGAGAAGCGGCAGTGTATTGTATACGACCGCGCATTTTCCCTCGGGAATATCGTATTGTCTGGCCAATGCGGGAATGCCGGAATAGGTGGGGTAGATAAACCGGGTCCGGGGCATGTCGGTAAATCGTGCGGAAAAGGGGTACTCCACTTCTCTGGGGCGATTGAGGGGAAGAGAGTGGGTGAAGGCCAGGAAACGGACATGGGGCAGCTGCTTCTGCGCTGTCCGGATGGCGATGTTGTGGACCAGGTGCCATCCCTGATATAAAATATCGTGCAGGATACACACATCCACATCCTTCAGATGCCGTACAAAATCCGCAGCGATCACATCGGCTTCCTGAAAAAATGTTTCATGCACATTTCCTGAAACATGGGAGTAGTCGTGCCATGTGATATTTTTCCCATTCAGGGTATTGGTAACCTTGACCCACTCGATGCGCTGATCCAAGAAGATCCCCGTCCGATCACTGTCGGGACAGGTTTCACTCACAAGAACCTTGACAGTAATATCGGCCTGCAGCAGCATCTGGATTTGATCCGCCACTACATTTACCAGGGAGTACGTGGAGGAGAGGCCGGAGAACATGGTTACAATGGCAACCTTCATACGGAGGAGACTCACATCCTTCTTTATGGTATTTGGCGCAGCAGAATCCTGCTGCGCCAAATTTTTATGCCTGGTTTGTGGTGCTGTCGCACATACACTCGTCAAACAAGTCCAACTTCTGCTTCAAAATACTCTCCAGACTGGCAATAGAATTTACCATGGATTCCACCGACTGATTGGTCTGCAGGATGATTTCAGGAGAGATTCCGGGAATAGAGAATACCTTCTGAAGCTTTTCGCCTTCCGCATTCAGAATATGCGCCAATGCGGCCTGTTGCAGCGCAATGGACTCAAACAGGTCTGAGACTGCCTGACTGCGGAAATCGGGAGCCACTGTGGTCGTGGTGGTGGTTGAAGTTGTAGATGTGGTTGTTGTAGTGCTGGTGGTGCTGGTGGTGCTGGTAGTGCTGGTGGTGCTGGTAGTGCTGGTAGTGCTGGTAGTGCTGGTAGTACTGGTGGTACTAGTAGTGCTGCTGGTGGTCAGAAGACAGGCTGTTGGCTCCGGCAGCTGGCCGATAAACAGCTCGTTATGGCTTTCTGCGTTTCCGGTAAATGTGTCAAATACAATATTACCGTTTATCTGACTGTAGGTGGTGTTTGCGGCGGCATAAGGGGCCAGGACAGATCCGTAAATTGCAGTGGTGCTGTTGGACCAGGTCAGTGCATCCGGGTAGTTCCACAGGATTTTTCTCGCGTTTTCTCTGGTTGCCCCGATTCCGTTTCGGAATATCTGGTAGCTGCCGTATTGAATATTCGCACCGGTCACATTGATCAGAATAGTAGAGTCAATGGGAGCGATGATGTTGATTCCATTTAACTGGTTGAGAGAGAGACCGGTACCATAGATGTTGGAGCTGTCAAAACGGAAGATGTTCAGATCCGGATTGATACCGGTCAGATTGAGCTGATTGAATAAAACTTCACCGGTTCCGTTTTCCACAAGCGCGCCCCAGAATGCGGATGCGCATTTCAAATACCGCTCTGCCTCCGCAAAATCAATGGGAGTGCCCGTGACAAGAGCTCCATTGGGGTTCCCCATGGTATAGCTGAGCACGGTGCTGCTGGGACTGATGACGGTGTTTCCGCTTGCATTGGAGCCTGCGGACACATTGACGTCGCCGCTTATCACAAAGGATGGGTCGGTATTGGCAGGTGGGAGTGGGATGATTCCGGCACCGACGCCGTAGTTGCTCAGCGTCGCATTGCCGCCAACGGCGACTCTGCCTTCGGCATCCGTATTGCTCATGCTCATATTGCCGAATACGAATACATTATAGTCATTGGCCAAGCCTAAATTGATTGCCATGTGCAATCCTCCTCGTGCGAGAGTAAGCTTCTGCGCACAATATCAATATATGCCGCAGCCAAAGGGAGGTTACGAAAAAGGCGGGACCTCTTTTGAGGTCCCGCCTGACAGAGCGGCAGTATACGCTTACGGCTGAGTAGTGGTGTCACACAGGCAACTTCCAAAAGTAGAGAGCTTGGACTGCAGAATCATTTCCAGCCTGGAAACAGCGTTTACCATGGATTCCACCGACTTGTTGGTGGCAAGCAGCACCTCCGGCGTAACATCCGGCAGGGCCACCATTTTCTGAATTTTTTCACCCTCGGCATTCAGAATGTGGGACAGAGCAGTTTCCTGCAAAGCGACGGATTCGATAATATCGGTCACAGCCTGCTCTCTGGTAGTTGCGCTGGGGGTAATAACTGGCATACCCATAAATGGCTCGCTCCTTATATTGCATTAAGCTTTCGCTCGAGTACATAATATGCTGCCGCCATGAATTGGGTGTATGCTTCTGCAGCACATCTCTGTACGGAAGGAGCATCTGCGCCAAATGGATACAGCCAAACACTCTCCTGACCGCTGTTCCAGGTCGCAGACAAGATTTACTCCGTCAAATCCCGAGGAAAATGCCTGGCATTCTAGCAAGAAACGTGCACAGTACCGGCCATCACAAGGTTGAAGCCTGGCGCCTCATCAGCATCTCCAGATAGGACCGGCGCGTCAGCCGCTCCCGTGCCACCCCCAAGCGGTCCAGCAGTGTCAGCAGCCGTGCCACGGATGTCTCACGGCACTCCTCTGAGGCAGCAAGGGTCTCCAGCTCCAAGAATTTCCCCAGCCCCACCACGTCGTCCATACAGAGTGTCACGTCGTCCAGACGGTATGTGTGCCGGGTCTTATCGACCGTAAAGACCGGCCGGTAACCCAGGGCTTCCAGCAGCTTTTTTGCTGTCGCCCCGTCCGCTATCGCTGTCTCATACTCCGTTCTGGTGTTGGAAATCTGGTCCAATTTTGGCCCTTTGTAGGTCAGCAGGCTCTCGCAGGGGCCGTCAGGCAGAACTGTCAGACTGCGCAGCCGCAGGGCCTCGTCTGTCCGGCGAAAATCCCGCTGGTCCCCATTAAAATATATGTCCGTTTCCCGCACCTGTTCGCAGGGTACAAACCCGCAGGACTGTGCCCGGTGCAGCACCTCCTCAGAGGACATCCCCTCCAAAGAAGCTTTGAGCTCAATTTCCAGCATCGTTACGCCTCCCGTTTTCTGCCACGCCTGCCAGCAGCTGATCTATCATATCCTGCACCCGCCTTTGGCACTGCTCCGGCGTATAGTGCTCCAGATTCTCCCATCCAAATTGGGTCAGCAGGTATGCACCCAGAAATCCTTCCGTCAAGGCTTCTGGAGACAGATCCCGGCGCAGACGGCCCTGACCCTGGGCCTCCCGGACTAGCTGGCCCAGGATCTCCACCAGTTCCTGGCGGGTCACATGGAGCTCACTGTCAGGAGAGAGGTTGGAGTAGAGGATCCTTCGGGACAGGGTAAGATACCGGATGGAGTCTGTCACCAGAGTTTCCATTACGCGCCGCAGCTTTTCCAGGCTGTCGGGTTCGTCCCGGAGATCCTCACTTATCAGCTGGCGGACTTCGTCCAAAGCCGCCTCAGCAATTCCCAGAAGCAGATTTTCCTTGCTGGAGAAGTAGTTGTACAAGGTCGCCTTGGAGACCTCAGCCGCCTCGGCAATGTCCTCCATGGTCGTTTCTTCGTACCCCTTGGCGGTAAAGAGCCGCCGGGACATCTTCAAAATCCGGTTTCGGCACTGAATCTTATTCAGTTCCCGTCTTCCTTGTTTCATACCGTACACCCGTTATCCCGGGCCTTCCCGGAAGGCCCATCTTAGTTTCCATTGTTATAACTATAACAGAATTCGATCTTCAGCGCAACTGTCGTCCTCATTTCGCCCAAAAAGCGCTGCTATTATCTTCTGCTTTTGTTTATACTGAACAAATTTGCGCCGCAAATTTTTCTGCTTGCACTGCCTGATTTAACAATTCTTGTACTTGATGCTAAATTTAGAATATAGTACAATATTTTATCATAGATCTCTCAGTTGTGCAATGGATCCGAGGAAAGGAGGAGAACCAGTTGTCAATGAAAGTCATTGCCTACGATGTGGGCACCACTGGACTCAAGACCTGTATGTTCCGCATCTCCGCCGAGGAAAGCGTACAATATCTGGCCGGCGAGGTGGAGCACTATGAGCTCCATGTGCTGGAAAACGGCGGCGTGGAGCAGGATGCGTCGGACTGGTGGGACGCCATGGCCCGCAGCACCCGGCGCTTGTTGGAGAAGAGCGGTACCGCCAAGGAGGAGATCCGGGGCATCACCTTCTGCTCCCAGTTTCAGACGGTGGTGATGGTGGATAAAGCGGGCAAGCCCCTGCGCCGCGCCATGAGCTGTATGGACGCCCGTGCGGATCTCCAGTTCAAGCGCTGTATGGCCACCGGACTGAAGGTGGAGGGCTTGGACATTGTCAAAGTCCTCAAGTACCTGAAGATCACCGGCGCGGTATCCGGCAGTGCCAAGGACCCGGCCTGGAAGTATCTGTGGGTACGGGACAATGAACCGGAAATCTTCCGCAATACATACAAATGGCTGGACGCCAAGGAATATCTGACCTGCCGGGCCACGGGAAACATGGTGGCCAGCCGCGACGACGCCTGCGCCACCTTCCTCTACGATGTAAAGAACCGCTGCTGGAGCAAGACCCTGTGTAAGATGCTGGGCATCAACATGGAGCACCTGCCGCCTCTGTGCGACTCCACCGATAAGGTGGGGGACCTGCTGCCCCAGGCGGCAGAGGAGCTGGGACTGGCTGCGGGTACACCGGTCTTTTCCGGGGCCAGCGATGTGAGCTTGTGCTCTGTAGGAGCCGGCTGCGTGGAGCTGGGAGATGTGCTGGTATACTCGGGTACCTCAGGCTGGGTAGCTACCACAGTGGGAAAACTCCACCTGGATCTGGGGAACCTGATCGGCGCCCTGGTGGGCGTGGACCCCACCACCTACAACTACGTGGCGGAGGTGGAGACCTCCGGCAAGTGTATGGAGTGGGTCAAGGACCGCATAGACCAGATGGGCATGGACTACGACCAGATGATCGAGTACATCAAGGATACCCCCGCCGGCAGCAACGGCGTGGTGTTCTCTCCGTGGATGCACGGCAACCGCTGCCCCTTTGACGATGCCAACTCCCGGGGCGTGTTCTTCAATCTGGATATCACCACCCGGGGCTCTGATCTCATGAAGGCCGTGATCGAAGGCGTCTGCCTGCACATGCGCTGGCTTCTGGAGTGCACGGAAAACACCTTCCCCACCAATCCTGTGGTCCGCTTCACCGGCGGCAGCGCCATTGCGCCCTATATCTGCCAGGTCATGGCCGATGTGCTGGGACGGGATGTGGAGACTGTGGAAAATCCCCGGCAGGTAGGAGCCATGGGCGCAGCGGCCCTGCTGGCTGTCAGCTTTGGCCTTCTGCCGGACATCAAGGATATCAAGAAGATCATAAAGGTCCAGGCGATCTACCATCCCCGGCGGGAAAATACCGCTGTCTATGACCGGATCCTGCCGGTATTCAAGGACCTGTACCACAACAATAAAAAGTCTTTTGCGGCCCTCAACGAAGGAAAATAATCAGTATAAAACGATACCAGTAAAAAGCAACAGGAGGAATCGGTATGATGAAAGAACATTACGGCGTGTCCCATTGGCCGGATGAAAAAGAGATCTTTGCCAAAATGGACCGTCTGGTCAACCAGCCCCTTCACCACATCAAGCCGGAGGCGATGAAGCGCTATCTCAACTATTTTGATACCAGGTGCAGAAGCTCCAAGGCCATGATCGAAGAGGCGAAAAAGGTCATTCCCGGCGGCGTGCAGCACAACCTGGCCTTCAACTATCCCTTTCCCCTGGTCATTACCAAGGCGGAGGGGGCGTACCTCTACGACATCGACGGCAACCGGTATGTGGACTATCTCCAGGCTGGCGGTCCCACCCTGCTGGGCAGCAACTATGGCCCGGTCAACGAGAAGGTGTGGGAGGTGGTCCGGGAATCCGGTCCGGTGACCGGCCTGTTCCATCCCTTTGAGAAGAAGCTGGCGGAGAAGATTCGGGAGTGCATGCCCTGGGTGG
>ENA-OPBW01001359-OPBW01001359.1-human-gut-metagenome-genome-assembly--contig:-NODE-1359-length-12949-cov-6.704824_pt1 | contig 12949 bp, 12 predicted proteins | sample MGYA00241070_ERZ501456 | MGnify/ENA primary metagenome ERZ501456 (study PRJEB25962, sample SAMEA2042624) | human gut metagenome | biome: human gut; feature: human-associated habitat; material: faeces...
GGGCGTCTATTCCGCCAACGAATACCTCACCCGTATCAACCTCATGAAGGCCTATGATGAAAAGAGCAGCACACCGGTCTTAAAAAGTAAGTCCGCAGCGATTGTCGGCGGCGGCAACGTGGCTATGGACGCGGCTCGCTGCGCCAAACGTCTGGGGGCCGATGTCCACATCGTTTATCGCCGCGGTGAAGCTGAACTGCCAGCACGACTCGAAGAAATCCATCACGCCAAGGAAGAAGGAATCCACTTCAACTTCCTTACAAGCCCAGTTGAAATCCACGCCGATGAAAAAGGCCGCGTTTCTTCCCTTGTCTGCCAGAAGATGGAACTGGGTGAACCGGATGCTTCGGGGCGCCGCCGTCCTGTACCCATCAAGGGCAGCGAATTTGAACTGCCGGTTGATATGGTCATCATGGCTATTGGGACGCGTCCCAACCCCATGAGCTATGACGATACACCGAATCTTGACCGCACGAAGAAAGGTACCGTTGCTGCAAGCGATGACACCTGTGCTACGTCTGTTCCCGGCGTTTACGCTGGCGGTGATGCCGCAACCGGCGCCGCTACAGTCATCCTTGCCATGGGTGCCGGAAAGAAAGCCGCAGCCGCCATGGCAGACTACATGCTAAAAAAATAAGCATCATCAACGCAACCGTTAACAGCTGCAGATAGTACTCTGCAGCTGTTTTTCTTCATTCAAAAAGGAGGCCCCCCTCAGGGAGTCTCCTTTTCCTTTATGGAAGGGAGCACCATAAGCTCAAAGTTTCATATCCCCGTTTTTGACCCAGCCCAGGCGGCAGCAGCCTTGATTGATGATGGGAGATAGGATGGCTGGCAGGACAAAAGAAATAAAAAGAAGACCCAGCCAGTCAAAGGACGTAATCGCCGCTTTGGTCCCCGCTGCCATATCAGAGATCCATCCTGTAAATACACCAATCTGTCCTACAAGACCGCAGGTCCCCATGCCAGAAGAAACGGCCGCTCCATCCATTCGCAGCTTAAAGACACAGGTTGCCAGCGGTCCCGTTATGGCAGAAGCAAAGATGGGCCCAATCCAGATGCGCGGGTTCCTAACGATGTTGGGCATCTGCAGCATGGATGTGCCAAGACCTTGAGACAGCAGGCCGCCCACTCCATTTTCCCGGTAGGACTGGACGGCAAAGCCAATCATCTGAGCCGAGCAGCCTGCTACAGCAGCGCCGCCGGCAAGACCGGTGAGGCCCAAGGCCGCGCAGATGGCAGCCGATGAAATCGGAAGGGTAAGGGCAATGCCAACAAAAACGGAAACAAGGATGCCCATAAGAAAGGGCTGCAATTCCGTAGCCCACATGATGACAGTCCCTGTCTGCATCGCAAGTTTCCCTAAGGGCGGCGCCCATAAAGCTGCGAGCGTGGCACCGACACCGATGGTCACAAGGGGCGTTACAAGGATATCGACTTTTGTTTCCCCAGCGGCCAGTTTCCCGATTTCACTTGTGGCTATAGCGACAAAAAGCACCGCCAAAGGCCCACCAGCGCCGCCCAGTGCATTGGTTGCAAACCCTACGGTGAGAAGCGAATAAAGGACCAAGGGCGGACAATGCAGCGCGCGGCCAATGGCAACTGCCATGGCAGGTCCGCTCATGGCCATAGCAAGGCCGCCAACCGTATACTTGATGCCGCCTACGGTCGCAACGACAATCTTTAAGGCACGGATATCAAAAAGAAGGCCCATGGCATTGATGATGGTCCCTATGAGCAAGGAACAAAAAAGACCTTGTGCCATGGCCCCCATGGCATCAATGAGATATCGTTTGGTTGAAATTTCTACGTCCTTCTTTTTTAAAAATGCCTGAATCGCTTCCATTTGTTTTCCTCCCTGATGCTCGTGCTCTCTTTCGCATCTTGTATACAAGATATATCAAGAAAAAGGATACGCTTTGGAAAAAATCCTGTCAACTTATATGACAAGACAATTATGATTTCAAAAAAACACCCTTTTTATGCGTCCCCTACATCTTTTTTCGCATAAAGAAAAAGATGGGGCTTTCTTTGCCTGTCCCACAGTCCTTTTTACGCCGCAAAAGAACGAATTCTTCCCGCTGATAGACCCGGATGACTCCCATCTTTTTGCTAAAAGCTGCAACGGTGAGTGCACTCCCTTCATTTTTGACAGCGTCGATCAGTGCCTTTCCCCTACCTTTTTTCCGATATGCTAGCCCAACAAAAAGACCCTCAATAGAGCTTTTTATAAGATCAATGAAGCCAAGGATGATTCCTGCATCTTTAGCTGCAATCATATGCGCCTCAGGGAAAGGGCTCTTGATACAGGTCAAATTGTCCTCAAAATAGGGAGCATCGATGAAGGGATAGGTGTCAAGATTTCCCTCCAGCCAAAATCCAAGCACTGTATCAAGGCAACGCTTTTCATGGTGCGCAGGTTCATAACAGCTCCTTTCTCCAATCTTTCCTTTGGCTTAGATGAAAGCCCTCTTTCTGTCAAAGAGGGAACGAAAAGAAAACAAAAATGCAAATGTCCACCCTCTCCCATGATATAATAAAAAGAAGAAAACCTATGAAAGGAGTCCTCGCCATGCCTTTATCCATGACCCTTGAACCGGTCCAAAAACAGCAGCTCACGCAGCACCTCATCCAGCAGATGAACCTCCTCCAAATGACGAGCGAGGAACTGGATGCCTTTGTGGCAAGGGAAGTGGAGCAAAATCCCCTCCTTGACTTCCCTGAAGAGCGGGAAACATGGCGGGAAGAAGGACCGGAATGGCGCCGCATGCACCTAAGGGCGCGAGATCCCAGCGATGATCCCCCTTCAAGCCCTGTGGAAAATGCCCACGCCCTTGAAATGACCTTGGAAGCCTTTTTGGATGACCAGATTGGTTGCCTTTCCCTCTCGCCTCTTGAAGCACGTCTTGCCTATTTCATTGCTGGCACCTTGGATCCCAGCGGATATTGGAGGGAAGATCCTGTCGCTGTTGCAGAACGCTTTGACGCAACGGAAGAAGTGGTCCTTGCCGTCCTTCAACAGGTGCAGCATCTCGAACCCTGCGGCGTTGCAGCCCGTTCCCTCAAAGAGTGTCTCCTCATGCAGCTTGCCCAGCAAAAAGGCGACACATCCCTTGCCCAAAAGATCATCGAAGAGGGGCTTGATGATCTTGCAAGGAATCGGATTCCCCAGCTTGCCTCCCGGTTTAACGTGACAAAAGAGGCAATTCTTGCGGCGCGGGACCTCATCCGCAGCCTGAATCCCAAGCCCGGCACCGCCTTTAGTGAAGCAGGCCCCGTGGAATTTCTCCACGAAGATGCATTCGTCAAGACGACGGAAAAAGGGCTTAAAATCACCCTGTCAACATCCTATGGCAGGACGCTTGTCATCAACAAGGGATATCTGTCGATCTTAGACAACTCGGATCGGCCCAAAGTTAAGGAATACCTAAAAAAAGAGCTCAAAAGGGCCAAAGAGCTTCAAGCCCTCTTAAAAAGCCGCGAAGATACGCTCGCTGTTGTCCTCGATGCTCTTGCGACGCACCAGGAACGCTTTTTCCGCTATGGGCCGGGACATAAAGTGCCCTTAAAACTGGCGGATCTTGCGGATGATACAGGTTTTGCCATTTCCACAATCAGCCGCGCCCTCTCCCATAAGGTCATCGCCTGCCGTTGGGGCGCTTACCCAGCAGATGCCTTCCTTGTCGGGACGGCTGCCAAAGCCTCTGAGGAAAAAGGAACGGAAACAACGGATGAAGCCTTGGAACTTGCCCTGCAGTCCCTCATTGATGACGAAGATAAGCACCATCCCTTGAGCGACCAAGCCCTTTGCGACAAGCTCAACGCAATGGGCATTCCCGTAGCCCGCCGGACGGTCAATAAATACCGTACCAAACTTGGTATTCCCGGCAAAAGCGCCCGCAAAGTCTGGTAAAAAGGAATCGAACCAAAGAAAATGGACCCATTGGCTGCAACCTGCGTAGGGTCCATTTTTTACTGATGTGGAACCACTTTTGAACAGACGGCTGAACACACACTCAGCAAAGTAAAGGATATCCATTCTGTGAGAAAAAAATGGCACAGGAAATCAAAAATGAGCCCCCCGCATCTCTTCCAAGGAATTGGTTGATTTTTCTCTTTGAACAACCTTACTGCAAGATTCGCTTTTTGGTCAGCCGTAACATGGCAAAAGCGCGGACTGCTTCAAAATACTCGTGCCAACTTCACGAAAGAGGATTTTTAGATGTTCCGAGTATTGGCTGTAAAAAAATAGGTTATCAACCCACAATTGTGGGATATCCTGACTCGATAATGTAAAAAAGGCACGATGAAAAAATGATTGTTTTCATTCTTTCATCGTGCCTTTTTCGACTTTTCCTTATTCTTTGGGATTATCTTCCTAGTACAGGGGCAGGGTCACGACAATCTTCGTGCCGAAATGTTCGCGGCTTGTGAGGGCGATCGTGCCATGATGCTGCTCAATGATATGCTTGACAATGGAAAGACCTAAGCCCGTACCGCCTATGCGCTTGCTGCGGCTTTCTTCAACGCGGTAGAAACGTTCAAAGACGCGGTCCTGTTTATCCTTGGGGATCCCGATGCCCGTATCTTCAACGGTAAAAAGAAGGTTCCTGCCGGTTTCTGCTTTTTCCATCATTACGTAGACATGTCCACCAGGGCGATTGTACTTTACAGCATTATCGACAAGGTTCAGAACCACTTCGCGCAGCATATCGCTGTGCCCCATGACCTTATCCTCCGTGAGTGCAAGATGGAGCTGGATTTTCTTATCCGCAATCACGGGTTCCATAAAGCCTGCGACACTTTCCGTAATGGACTTGAGGCTTACGGCTACGGGCAGGTCCTGTGTTTCCGGTCCTTCAATCTTTGTGAGGAAGAGGATGCTGTTGATGAGTTCCAAAAGGCGCTTGGATTCCTTCACGATAAGGGCACCAAAACGCGTCACGTCTTCCTTTTTCCCCACCATACCTGCCGCCATCATTTCCGCAAACCCTTGGATGCTTGTAAGCGGCGTCTTCAGTTCATGGGTGACGTTCGCTGTAAACTCGCGTCGCAGCTTTTCCTGCTCCCGGCTGATCCGCTTGATGGTCTTTTTATCTTGTTCCAAGGTGTAAATATATTCCTGGATGGTACGGCTTTGTTCCGTGATCTTATCGACAAGGGGACTCAGCTCGGGATACGTGGCTGGAAGTTTCGGAATGTCCACTTCCTTATCCGTTGTCACAAGGGGTTTGGTCCCCATGACACGCATGTAATCGGCCGTCTCTGTAAGTGGCCGAAGAAGGCGCTTGGTCAGGTTCGTTGCAACGAAAAAGCAGCCGCTGCCTATGAGGACGAGAAAAATCAGGATATAGGGAATGAGACTGAAATAGGCCGCGTAAACCGTATCCTGACGAATGGCTACCCGCAGAACCGATCCGTCGGGCAGGCGCCGCGCCGCATAATACGTAATATGGTCCAAGGTAGCGGACTGACGCGTAGCAACGCCGTCTACTTCCTTAAGGGCTCGCACAACTTCCGGACGATTGCCATGATTTTCCATTTGGGCAGCGCTGTAATCCGTTTCATAAAGAACGCGCCCATCGTGACCAATCCACGTAAAGCGAAGGCGATGATTGGAAGCCTCAGCAGTTTCCTCAATAAACTCAATGATATCATCCGTACGGGTTGCCTTAGCGGCAATAACCGTGACGGTGTCTTGAAGGACAGTCATGGTCTGCGCCCTAAGGGTTCGCCAAAAGCCAACAGTCAGGAAAAGGAGCGTCAATAGAGCTGCACCGATTCCAATGCCAATAAGACTCAAAAAGATTTTCTTTTTCATGATTCTGGCTCATCAAGCCGGTATCCCACGCCGCGGATTGTCTTGATAATCTGTCCTCCCTCACCGAGCTTCTGACGCAGGCTCTTGATATGCATGTCTATGGTACGGCTTTCACCGGCGTAGGTAAAGCCCCATACAGATTCCATGATCTGTTCCCGTTGGAGCACGATGCCCACGTTCATCATAAGATAGTGGAGCAGTTCAAATTCCTTGGCCGTCAGCATTACCTCTTCCCCATAAGCTGAGACGGCATGCTTTAGGGGGTCCAAGGTGACAGGCCCGCACACCAGCATCTCAGAAGGTTTCTCCACTCGGTGGGAACGGCGTAAAACGGCCCTGATCCTTGAAATCAATTCCAAGATGCCAAAAGGTTTGGTGACATAATCATCAGCCCCAATGGTGAGTCCTTTGACAACATCATATTCACTGGTTCGTGCCGTCAGCATGATGACCGGAAGGTCTGCCGTCCTCTCCTTATGCCGGATCTTTTTAAGGATTTCGATTCCACTTTCGCCCGGCAGCATGATATCAAGCAACACCAAATCAGGAATCTTTTTTTCGAGGACTTTATAAAAAGATTCCCCGTCAGCAAATGTCTGTGTCTCAAACTGCTGGCTTTCCAGGGCATAGGCCACAAGTTCACGGATGTTCTCATCATCTTCCACACAGTAGATACAAGGCATCATCACCCCTCCTTTTTTCTTTATTATAATACGAAGTTGAAGTGACGTCCCCTTTTTTGTGTAAAAATTGTGTAAGAATAGAGTACAATTTTTACACAAGGCGAAAAAATAAAAAGCTGCAGGAAAATGAAAATCCATTTTCTTGCAGCTTTTGCAGTTTCTTAACCGGAATTATTTCAGGCTGTCAGCAAGGATAGCATCGCTTGCGCAGACAGCAACAACGTCAACGATATCGCTGACAGAGCAACCGCGGGACAGGTCGAGGATCGGTTTAGCCAGACCCTGAACCAGAGGCCCAAGGCAGGTAGCGCCGCTGAAGCGTTCAACCAACTTGTAGCCAATGTTAGCGGCAGCAAGGTTCGGGAAAATGAGGACGTTGGCATGGCCAGCTACGCTGGAACCAGGAGCTTTTCTTTCGCCAACTTCAGGAACAAGGGCAGCGTCAGCCTGGAGTTCACCGTCGAAAGCAAAGTCGACATTTCTTTGTTTCAGGATTTCAACAGCCTGCTGAACCTTATCAACGGATTCACCAGTGCCGGATCCCTTCGTGGAATAGGTCAGGAGGGCAACGCGGACATCTTTGATACCCAGGGTATAACGGGCACGGATGGCGCAGCTCGTAGCAATATCAGCAAGCTGTTCAGCTGTCGGGTCAAGGATAACACCGCAGTCACCGAAGACCAGTTTACCGCCTTCACCAAGGTTGGTGTTGCTGAGGACGATAAAGCCGGAGCAAACAGTCTTGTTGCCAGGACGGACACCGATAACCTGGAGACCTGCCTTGATAACATCAGCAGAAGTACGGGTAGAACCAGAAACGCACCCGTCAGCATCGCCCATGGCAACCAAGCCAGCCCCAAAGAAGGTCGTGTCCTTGGTCATGATTTCGCGGGCTTTATCAACGGTCATGCCCTTCTTTTCACGGCGTTTTGCAAAATAAGCGCACAGCTCATCCATGCGTTCATAGGTTGCAGGATTGATGATTTCAATGCCTTCAAAGGAGACACCCAGTCTCTTGGCATCACGGTTCAGCTGTTCAGGATCCCCAACAAGGATGATCTTGGCAAATCCTTCACGAGCAACAATGGCAGCTGCTTTAAGGGCTCTGTCAGAGTTGTTTTCCGGAAGAACGATTCTCTTTTGAATCGGTTTGACGCGAGATTTCAGATGATCAATAAAAGGCATTCCTAACCACTCCTATTTGTTTTTTGAATGAAGAGCTGGGCGCTCCACTTCTAATTTGACATTATATCACGTTTTGTAGATTTGTGCTTGTCCTTGGGACAATTTTTTCTTGAGGGCTCATAAAATTTTCACTTGTGAGCTCCGCATCGTCTCCAGAGCCGCCTCATGGGAATGAGGCGTAACCCCAGCGCAGCAGTGACTGTCGACAAGGACGGGCACTTCGGGCAGGGCCGCCTTGATGATCAGGGCATTGGAAACAACGCAGATATCCGTGCAAAGGCCCACAAGTTCGACGCTCTCGATGGTATCCCGCACTTTTTCAAGCTTTCCAGCAAGAGCAAGGGAGCCAAAAGCTTCCTTTTCCACTTTTTCCGCGCCAAGCCGTTCCGCCAGATTCTCCAGTTCCGGCACAAGGCGATGACCAGCCGTTCCTTTGATGCAATGCGGCACAGGAAGGATCCTGCCTTCCTGCGTTTTGAGGTAATCAGCCCCATGGGTATCGAGAGTGAAAATGACCGTTCCATCAAAATGGGCGGCTTTTTCTGCCACGCGGGGCACAATGGCCTGGGCTTCCTTGGTACCAAGACTTCCTGAAACAAAATCTTCCTGCATATCGACAACAATCAAGACCTTTTTCTTCATGACCCGTCTCCTCCATGCTTTTGCGCCATTATACCATGGGAACTACAGGTCCTTATGCTGTCTGTCTTGTCACTGTGACGTTTTATTATCCTTTCTTTGGTTCTTCAAACGTCGCTGCCGCCTCCTTAAGGAATTTGCGAATCGTCAAATGCTGGGGACAGACATGCTCGCAGGCACCGCAGAGAATGCAGTCACTGGCCTTTCCTGCATTTGCCGTCACAACATTTTCATAGTAAAAATTGGCATTATGATTATTGAAGACACGCATGGAATTGAGAAGGGAAAAAATATCTGGAATAGGAATCTTCTTCGGGCAGTGATTTTCTTCGATGCAGTAGCGGCACGCCGTACAAGGGACAGCGTCAAGCTGGCTGAAGACTTCGACAACGCCGTCTAGGGTTCTTTTTTCTTTATCCGTAAGAGGTTTGAAATCCTTCATGAAAGACGTATTGTCCGCCACCTGGGAAAGCGTGCTCATGCCCGATAAAACCATAAAAATTCCCTCATGACCTGCCACGAAACGAATGGCATAGCTTGCGTTTGACGCCTTGGGATAAACGCCCTGCTGGAGGGTATCGAAAAGATGCTGCGCCTTTGGCGGCAGCTTTACAAGACTCCCGCCCTTAACGGGTTCCATGACAATCACGGGTTTATGAAAGCGGAGACATGTCTCATAAACCCGTCTTGCGTCAACGGCAGTGCTTTCCATATCAATATAGTTCATCTGGATCTGGACAAATTCAACATCCGGGTGATCTCCCAAAATCCGTTCCAAGACCTCTGCCTTATCATGGAAAGAAAGACCCACATGGCGGATCTTGCCTTCTTTTTTAAGGGCAAAGGCTGTCTCATAAGCATGGCAGCGCTGGAACTTATCATAGTTGCCAAGATTCTGGGCATGCATCAGGTAAAAGTCAAAATAACTGACGCCGCACCATTGAAGCTGTTTTTCAAAAAAAGGCCGGATATCTGATTCTTGATCAAAATAAGGGGCCGTGAGCTTATTGGCAAGAAGGTAGGCTTCCCGCGGGTAGCGGCTCGTCAAGGCCTCGCGGAGCGCTAGTTCCGATTCACCATTAAGATAAGGATGAGCCGTATCAAAGTAATTGAAGCCTTCCGACAGAAAAAGATCCACCATCTTTGAAAAAGCTGCAAGATCAACTTTCTCCCCAATCATGGGAAGACGCATGGCTCCAAAACCAAGTTTTTTCTTCACTTCTGGAAATCCCGTCTGCATTGTCATCCCTCTCTTTCTAAAAGCGCCGTTTTCATAAAATAATGCGTCCTCGTTCTTTCTCATTATTTTACAATGGAGAAAATAGAAAAGAAAGAATAAAAAACATCGAAGGAATGCGAAAAAGGGTCTCTTCCGAAAGGTACCCCTTAAGGAAAAGACCCCCATGCCCCGCCTTAGGCGGAATAAGGAACGATATAACACCACGAGGTCACCAAGGGTGAACCCAAAAGGCTTTATGTTCTTTCAGGCCTTGATTCTAAACGGCAAAGGTGAGCCTCATCTGGTGCCACACGACATTTCCGTGTGTTGAACCCGAAACTCCCTCATCGACAAAGCCAAAACGGGCATAGTAATGAATCAAGCGTTTCTTACAGGTAAGGACAAGACCTTTGCGGCCTTCCTTACGGGCCTGTTCAATAAAAGCCATAAGGACCTTAGCAGCAAGACCCTGACATTGATAATCTGGATCCGTATCAAGCCCAAAAATCATCTGCCAGGCCCCATTTTCATCATGCATACCTGCCTTTTCATACATTTCATCCGTAAGATCCCTTTCATCCGTCACAAATCCATTGACAAACGAAACCAGACGTGTCCCGTCAAATAAGAGCAGAAAATGATTCGGGTAGACCGCAACCCGGTACCTTACAGAAGCTTCCGTCGCCGCCTCCAGTTTGGGAAAGCAGCGTGCTTCAAGGGCTGCAATGGCCGCAACATCTTCTTTTGTCGCCTTCTTCAGTTCCATATCCAAGTCCTTTCTTACGGGCGTTAGGCCCGTCCTTCTTCTTGTTTCTTCTTCAATATATCGATGATGGTCTTTTCCGTCTCCACCATTCCAGGGGAAGCGATGAGGCCCATATTGCGCAGGGTATCTTCTGCTGTTTTACCATTGATTCCATGGTTACTTAAGATATAGCGACCCCGCATGGCAAGTTCTGCCGATGTGAACGAAAGTTCTACTGCTGTAATGCCCTTCATGATACACCCTTGGTTGCCCCCATCGCAAATCATGCCGGTAATGGAACTTGCCATGTTGCTGATTGCTTTTTGGATTTCGTCATGGCCGCCGCCCATGAGATAGACAAGTCCGCAGGCCGCCCCCGTTCCCGCTGCAATGGCACAGCCGCAGAAGGCCGAGAGTTTCCCCGAATATTCCTTGATGTACATACAAACAAGATAACTAAGGCAAATCGAACGAAGGAGCGCCTCTTCCGTTAAATTCCACACTTGCTGATAGGCATATAGAGGCATAGTTGCCATGATTCCATGGACCCCTGATCCAGTAATGCTCATAGCAGGAAGATTGAGTCCAATCACACGGGCTTCAATAGCTGCATTGCAAAACAAGTTGGCGGTTCGAATGGCATCCTCCGAAACTAGTTTATTATCATTCATGACTTTTAAAGTCCGTGCAAAAGTTGTCTGTTGATTCCGGAGAGCTTCCTCAGCCAAAGCCCGATTCATGATCACCGCCTCTTTCACAAAGGCGATTTCTTCATAGGGTACGGTCTTTATGTAGTCCAGTATGTCCTCTATGCTGCAGCGATGGATGAAGGGAATTTCATTTTCTTCTGCCTGAGCAAGATTATCCGCTGAATAAATGGTCTTTCCATCTTCTTTTATTTCTACCACATGAGTATGGGCATCGCGAATCACGACTTCCGCCTCATGTTTTTTCCCCATGACTACTGCGCGAATCTCAATACGACTTGTAATGCGATCCATAATGACATCGATGATCCCATTTTTGACAAGCCCTTCAGCTTTCTTGACATCTTCTTCCGTTACACCGTCAAGACAGAGGAGTTCCTTTTGCGGATCTGCCGCAACCAAACCAAGGGCCGCGGCAAAATCGTTTCCTACATGGGTCGTATTAGGGATACCACAAGTAAAAGCATTCTTATATAGCCCGCTCGTCAGGTGAAGGACTACCCTTGTCACTTCTTCAGGCAGATGGTTCCGCGCCAACGCTACAGCAAAGGCAATTGCTGCCGGTTCAGTTACACCTAAAGCAGGTTTCATATCTTCTTTGATCAGTCTCGTCAATGCATGCATAAGGCTTCGATCCTTTCTGAAAGTACAGCCATGATAATACCACAAGGTCATCACAGAAGAAACCCGCAAAAGAGAAATCTCACACTTTTGCGGGTAGGGGGTAAACTATTTGAGACAATCCTTGAGAGATAGGGTCTTGGTTCCATCCTCTAAAATCATGCAAGGAATGCCAAGACGCTGTGTTCCACAAATATCCTTATAAAGTGCATCTGTTTCACGAAGTGTCAAGTATTCCTTAAGTCCGGCATGACTTCCTAAAATGTCAACAAAATCAACTTCATACCCCTTTTCTGCAAGAACATGAAGCGCATAGAGGGTATCAGGACACTGATGACTTCCAATGATTTTGATCTGCATAAAAACATCTCCTTTCAAGGCTCAGCTTATCTATTCAGAACAGTTGCAGCTATGATCATGCTTTTTATCCATCCAATCTTTTCCTTCAACCATGCGGGTAATCATCATAGAAGCAACGGTATCACCACTGGCATTGAGGCAGGTTGCCATAGGATCAACGAGGTACCCAATCGTTGTAATGAGGGGAAAAGCTTCCTGAGGGAACCCGAACAGCGTTACAATAAGAAGTTCCCCAACAAGACCGCCGCCTGGTGCTCCTGATAGAACAAAGGCACTCAAAATGGAAACGATGATGGCTTTGATATAGACATCAACCCCAATAAAAGGAATGTTGAAGATACCAAAAAGGAAGGCAATCTTGACGATGGAGGAAAGAACCGAACCGTCCATGTGCATCGTTGCACCCATAGGCAGTACAATGCCGTAAATATCTTCTGGGACGCCGATTTCTTCACAGGCAATCATGCTTGTTGGAAGTGTTGCATTGGAACTTTGCGTACCAAAAGCCGTAATGGCAGGGTTCAATATATTGCTCCAAAATGCGCGGACACCTCGTTTGCCGCCCGCATAATAAGCATATCCACTGAAAAAGATGACAAAATAGAACACACACATGGGGTAGTAGATGAGCATCGTCCGCCCATAATGGCCAATAAGCTGGGGTCCATACTCTCCGACGAGATTGGCAAAGTAAGCGCCAAGACCAATTGGAGCAAGTTTCATGACCATATCAATGAGTGTCATGATAACACAATTGATGTTAGCAATGACTTTTCCCAGAGGAGAATCTTGCCCGCCATTCATGGAAACCGCGACACCTGTGAAAATGGCGGCAATAATGCAGGGGAGCATATTGGAACGGCTGAAAATTTTTGGAAAATCATCGACAGTGAGTGTTTTGACAAGCATTTCTCCAGCGGAAATCGGTTTTGCAAGTTCAACACCCTGCATGGAAACCTGAACTCCACT
>ENA-OPBW01001360-OPBW01001360.1-human-gut-metagenome-genome-assembly--contig:-NODE-1360-length-12924-cov-3.201647_pt1 | contig 12924 bp, 12 predicted proteins | sample MGYA00241070_ERZ501456 | MGnify/ENA primary metagenome ERZ501456 (study PRJEB25962, sample SAMEA2042624) | human gut metagenome | biome: human gut; feature: human-associated habitat; material: faeces...
TGAGTGCGGACAATCAGAAAGAATTTCTGGAAAAGGTGAGAGCAGCATCTGCACTCCGCCAGAAAGAAGCTGTAAAAGATACGAAACGGAAGCTCAATAAGAACCGGAAACGGGCAGATGAGCTGGATGTCATCATCAAAAAGCCTCTTCCAGCTCTCCCGGATTTCCCGTTTGATCTCCGGATAGAACTGCGACATATACGCCTGCGTGTCGCTGACTCCATAGGCTTCCAGAAGCTCTTTGTGCCGCTTTTCATCCGCCTTGTCTGCCGGAATATAGGAATAGTTGAGGATCATTCCCCATTTTGTGAAATTCACTCTGGTAATCAGAGATTCTTCGATCTCCAGTTCCAAGATCACTCTTCCTTTTTCCGGAAGCATCGTTGCATCCTGCCTGAAGGATACCCATACCGGAAATTCCACATCCGCCGGTTTATTCCCGTAGTCCGGTCCGTTCTTGACCAGCCATTCATAAGTATCCAGAACCAGCTCCGAATGTTCTTTGAGATCCTTTATGATATACTCTCGCTTTACCGTATATCGTCCGGTCTCCTGAAGAACTTTCCAGACATTTTCATGCTGCTTTGACCACACTGTAATCTTTGCCATTACATCACCTCACTAATGGTAAAATATAAGTACTCCAAAGATAACTAACCGGCATCACCATACTTACATTTACTATAACACCGATTGGCATCTTTTGTCCTCTTTTCCCTTTATTCTCTCATTACTTCGTATCAAATCTGGTCACTGCCATGTGGATCAGATATGGAATAAGGATTACCGGAATCGCCAGATACGCCAGCACACTATACGCCTTCTGGATCAGTGTCAGAAGCCCGAACTGTGCGATTCCAAAATCTACAACACAGCAGATAAATGCTGCCACAATTTCCTTTGTACCGATTTTTCTTTTCTCATCCGTTCCTATCTCTTTTTTCATCTTATCAAGACCACTACAGATTCTCTTGACCATTGCAGCCACCATATTAACCGCCGTAGATACCGATCCAAGAATAATCAAAACAGAAATCAGCGGCATCATAAATCCTTTTCCAACACCGCACTGCACCTGCGATGATATTCGGAATATACACGATCAGAAGACCTGCGATAATGCAGACAAACAGGACAGAAGCCACCCTACGCACCAGGTCTGTTCCAAATACTGCCACAACGAAGATAAATATGCCGATAATCAACGTACACAGCAGATACGGAAGTCCGGTCAGGGTACTTAAGGTCGCTCCGCCTGTCGCAAATGCAACTGCGGGAGCCACGCACATCACACAAATTAACTGTAGATCTGCGCACCCGAGGCAAATCCACCTCCGAAATGTGTTGTAAACCAGACAAACGCTACCCCAAGAATCATAGAGGAAGCTGCGGATTTCTTATTCTTCATGGCTCTGATCCTTTCTGACTCTTTCTTTCAGTTTCTGCATTGCATCTTCCAGCATTTCCCGGGTTACCTTATATGGGTAATGTGCTACATCCGACATTTTCGGAATATGTCCCATACTTTCTTTCCATTCATCCTCTGTAATCTCAATTTCTTTCAAGGACACCGGAAGACCTATCCCGCGATTCAGCTGATATATTTTCTCAAATTCTTCTTCCTGTCCATCTACAAGAAGTGCCAGAAGCACACCAAATCCAACTACTTCCCCGTGCAGATGCCGCTGCTCGATCACCGGATACTTCGTCAGAGCATAAAAAATTGCATGTGCAAGTCCACTGTTATAATCCGGTGTGAAATCTTTTGTAAGGAAAATGGATGCAATTCCGGTTGTCACAACGATCGCCAGAACCACCTGCTCTACATCGTATGTACACAGTCCCTTTTTATGGTCTGCAAATGCCTTCGGTCCATATTCCAGAAGCGGATTCCTGCACATCAGACTGACTGCTACACCAAGTGAGGTAAAATGTTCCAGTCTTTCATCCCTTGATGAGATTGTTGCTTCATAGTATTTTGCATAGGTATCACCAATTCCTGCCCACATATACTGACTCGGTGCTTTTGCTATGATTTCTGTATCGATAAATGCATGCATGACCGGACGCACGAAGAAATTCGGTTTCAGAAATGTACCATCCTCGTTATACATGATCGACACCGATGTACATGCCGAACAGTTGGATGCGATTGTCGGGAAGCTGAACACCGGCTTATCATCTGTGATACACAGACATTTTACCGTATCCAGTGCTTTGCCCCCTCCTACTCCAAATACCATATCTGCTTTCTGATAAACCGACATCCGGCGAAGCTTTTCTACCGTCGGATAGGTACAGTCTTTCCCATAAAGTTCTTTTCCAATAATCTCCAGATTCGTCTGGTCGACCGCCACTTTGATCTTATCAAAAGCCGCATCAAGTGCCCTTTTTCCACCAATCACAAGTACCGTTTTTCCATAAGATTCACAGACCGGTCCGATTTTATCGTAAATTGCATCTCCGATGGAATAATTCGGGAGATGAGCCCGCGGCTGCAAGCTCGGCCCAGCTCGCGCCCACGGCGGCGGGGCACACCACAAAGAAGAGCGCAGCGAAGGTCACGATGTCAAACAGCGAGCTCACGGGGCCCAGCTCGAGAATAAAGCCCTTGATGGACGCGGCGTCCCAGGCGCGCGGGCGGGCAGTCCAGGCGTCATCGACGGTGTCCCACGGCAGCGCGATGCACACGATCTCGTAGACGAGCGACAGCAGCACCAGCTGCAGGGCGCTCATGGGCAAAAACGGCAAGAACAGGCTCGCGACGGTCACGGACAGCACGTTGCCAAAGTTGGAGCTCACCGTGGTCTTGAGGTACTTGAGTAGGTTGCCGTAGGTGCGGCGGCCTTCGATGATGCCGCGCTCGAGCACACCCAGGTCCTTCTGAAGCAAGATGATATCGGCGGATTCCTTGGCAATGTCGACGGCCGAATCGACCGAGATGCCGCAGTCGCTCGCACGCATGGCGGCGGCGTCGTTAATGCCGTCGCCCATAAAGCCCACGGTGTGGCCGAGCAACTCGCGCATGACGCGCGCTAGGCGCGCCTTCTGCAGCGGCGAGAGCTTGGCGAAGAGGTGGGTTTTCTCGGCACGCTCGGCAAGCTCTGCGTCGTCGAGCGCATCGATCTCGGAGCCGAGCAAAACGCTGCTCGCGTCGATGCCGATCTGCTCGCAGACGGTGGCGGCGACGCGGTCGTTGTCGCCGGTCAGGACCTTGACCGCCACGCCCTTGGCCGCAAGGGTGGCGACGGCGCCCGCGGCACTTGCTTTAGGCGGATCGAGGAAGGCCAAAAAGCCCATCAGCACCATGTCGCACTCATCGGCAATGCCAAACTCGCCCACGCAGCGCGGATTGGTCTTCTGCGCCACGGCAATCACGCGCAGGCCCTCGGCGTTAAGTCCGGCGACCTGCTTGCGAATCTGGGCGAGCTTCTCGTCGGTGAGCGGCTGAGCGATGCCATCGATCTCGACAAAGGAGCAGATCTCGAGCATTTCCTCGGCAGCTCCCTTGGTAACCATCTGGGTTTTGCCTTGGGCGTCGGCGACAACTACGCTCAGGCGGCGGCGCGAGAAATCGAAGGGAACCTCGTCGACCTTGGTATAGCGGTCGCGCAGACTCTGGCCCAGCATAGAATCGGGCACGACGGTCGAGGGCGTCACATCGGCACGGTCGATTACGGCCAGGTCGATAAGGTTTTTGAGGCCGGTTTGGAAGAAGCTATTTAAAAATGCATGGCGCAGCACGCGTGCGTCTTCGTTGCCGTCGGTGCTGAGATAGCGCTCGAGCACGATGCGGTCTTCGGTGAGGGTGCCGGTCTTGTCGCAGCACAGGACGTCCATCGCGCCGAGGTTTTGAATCGCCGGCAGCTCCTTGACGATAACCTGGCGACGGGCGAGGTCTTTGGCGCCCTGCGATAGGCTCGTGGTCACGATAACGGGAAGCATCTGCGGCGTGATGCCCACGGCCACGCTCGTGGCGAACAGCAGCGCGTCGATGACGTTGCCCTTGGTGGTGGCGTTGATGGCAAAGACGGCCGGCGCCATAACGAGCATGAGGCGTACGAGCAACATGGAGACGCTCGAGACGCCGCGATCAAACGCGTTCTTTTCGCCGCGCCCGTTGAGCATCTTGGCGATGCCGCCCAGGTAGGTGTCCGAGCCGGTGGCAACGACAAGCGCCATGGCGGTGCCGTTTTGCACGGAGGTGCCGGTAAAGACGATGTTCTTGCAGGCAGAGAGTGGCAGTGCGGAGCCGTCGGCGCCCTCGACGACGGTGACGGCGGCGGTCTTCTCGACGGCCTCGCTCTCGCCGGTGAGTGCGGACTCGATCACAAACAGGTCGCGCGCGGTGATGATGCGGGCATCGGCTGGAACCATATCGCCGGCAGAGAGGCGGATCACATCGCCGGGGACGAGCTCGTCGAGGGGGATCTCGATGCGCTCGCCGTCGCGCAGGGTGGTGCAAGTGTTGGAGACCAGGTCCTTGAGGGCTTCTGCCGCATTGCCGCTGCGGGCTTCCTGGATAAACTTCATGCCGCCCGATACCAGCAGCATGATGCCGATGACGATGACCGTGGAGGGGTCGCGCTGCGGTTCGGGCGCGGCGAGCACGTCGATGTAGAGCGAGACCAGCGCGAGCGCGGCGAGGATGCCGGCGAAGGGATCGATGAACGCGTCGGCGATGCGGCGGGCTAGCGTTTTGGTCGTTGCCTCGATGGTGTTGGGGCCGACGGCGTTCAGGCGCTCAGTTGCCTGCTCGACGGTGAGGCCGTTTGCCGTGGCGTCAAGCAGTACGAGGGCGTCCTCGGCACTATGGGTGGCGGCGAATATGGTGTTCTTGGACAGGCCGGTATGAGCGGCAGGGCGCGTCGTGCGGCGGCGCTTGGAGATGGCTTCGAGTACCGTGACGGTTTTGAGCATCAGCATAGGGTCCTCCTTGTTGAAGGGAGTTAGCGTACGTGTCGTATTTGCTTCAAAAAACCTAGATGTCGCTCACGTCAAGCTCTTGAGCCCACAAAGGGTGCAGCGCGCCTTTGTGGTGGTTTTGGCGATCTACCGGTGGCGTTTATGCGTGTGCGGAGTCCTCGCGGCGTGCCGAGGGCGACATGCAGGTTTTTCGACTAGGACTGCCTTCCATGGCACACCTCCTAAAGGCTGAGCGCAGCGCGCTTTGGGTATCTCGTACCCCTTTTTAATCCGCCCGTATTCTTGATGAGGGGGTTTGCCATGTCAACCCCATTGTTCGGAAAACCATTCCCCCTGACAAAGCCTTTACAGAATGCCGTGGCTCCAAAGCGCGCCCACATCGACGCCTCGCCTGCGCTAAACTGAAGAGCACGTACGCAATTACGAGAGGAGCCCGCATGGAGGCTTACAAGCAAGAGTTCATCAAGTTTATGGTTGAGTCCGACGTTCTTAAGTTCGGCAGCTTTACGCTCAAGAGCGGCCGCCAGTCCCCGTTCTTTATGAACGCCGGCGCTTACGTGACGGGCTATCAGCTCAAGAAGCTGGGCGAGTATTACGCCCAGGCCATCCACGATAACTTTGGCGACGACTTTGACGTCCTGTTTGGGCCGGCCTACAAGGGTATTCCGCTGGCTGTTGTTACCGCAATTGCCTACCACGAGCTGTACGGCAAGGAGGTCAAGTACTGCTGCGACCGCAAGGAGGCCAAGGACCACGGTGCCGATAAGGGCAACCTGCTGGGTTATGAGCCCAAGGACGGCGACCGTGTGGTCATGGTCGAGGACGTCACCACCAGTGGCAAGTCCATCGACGAGACCTATCCTAAGGTCAAGGCTGCTGCCGATGTCGAGATCAAGGGCCTGATCGTGTCCCTCAACCGCATGGAGGTCGGCAAGGGCGGTGTGACCACCGCTCAGAAGGAGATCGAGGCCAAGTATGGTTTCCCCGTCGCGAGCATCGTCTCCATGGCCGAGGTCGTCGAGACCCTCTACAACCACGAGATCGACGGCAAGGTCGTCATCGATGACGAGCTCAAGACCGCCATCGACGCCTACTACGAGCAGTACGGAGCTCAGGAGTAGTTACGGCGTTTTACCAAACGCCGTAACCGGTCGACGCTGCGCGCCGCCCAGAGCGACAATTTGTCATTCAAAAGGCGAGGCATGACCAGAAGGTCAATGCCTCGCCTTTTTCATGCCAACTTGTACGCCCTGGACGTCGCTCGCTGTCCGTCCTCTACTTGCGGCGTTGTCTTGCTCCGAATGCGGTAGTCGTTGGGGACGATCTTAAATGACTGCTCAGGATGAGCGTCCAAAAATCCGCGTTCGTTCGATTGGCGCATGTCTACGCAGCGTAGGTTGTCGAGCCTGGCCTTCTAGTCATTGGGGACGTTCTTAAATGACTAGCCAGGAATGAACGTGGATAATCTCCCAGTTTTGGCCTGTGTGCGGGCTCAAAGTGGGAGATTATCCGCGCTCGCTTTAATTTGCCTGGGCTGCGATGCCTATCTAATCGGCTCGGCGTCTTCCCTGAGAATCGAAAGATACTCTTCATACCCGTACTGCCGGTATCTCTGTCTTGACTCGTCGAGAGGACGGAGGATACCCAATTCTTCAAATGATTTGACGAGCGAGCTCGCGGTACTCCTGCCGATATCGAGTTGGGCAGCGATGAATGCGGTGTCGACGATGGGGTGCTCTTCAAGAATGCCCAACAGCCTTTGCCCGTTTGCAGCAGTCCTTCCGAGATTTTCGGTAATGGTTGCTGTGGAACGGTTATGGAGGTCAACAAGGTTTTTTAAAGACCCTACCGAGTCCTTCGCACTCTCGAGAAGACTGTTGCAGAAAAACTCTATCCATTCCTCGTAAGTGCCTCTCTCCCTTACGGATGTGAGTTGCCGGTAGTACTCGCTTCGATTTTTCTTGAACTGGAACGATGGATAGAACAAGCAAGAATGAAGAACGCCATCATTGATGAGCATAAGTGTAATGAGAAGCCTGCCCAAGCGACCGTTTCCGTCTAGGAATGGATGGGCAGTTTCAAATTGGTAATGGACGAGCGCCGCCCGCACAATCGGATCCATTTCGACTTGAGGCTCATTGATAAAGCGTTCGAGGTCCTGGAGCGTGTTACTCAAATCTTCAATGTTTGGAGGGACAAACGATGCGGTTGCAATGGTGCAGCCTGAGGGGCCAATCCAGTTTTGTGAGGAGCGTAGCTCGCCTGGATTCTTTTCCGTTCCGCGCACTCCGTCCAGCAGGACCGCATGAACCTGCCTGAGAAGCCTCGTACACAAGGGCATCTTTTTGAGCAGTTCTACGCCGCGGTCGACAGCACGGACATAATTCACGACATCTGTGACATCTTTATGATGGAGTTGGGTTTGCGATGGACTAAGTAGGTCGTCAAACGTGCACTGAGTTCCCTCAATTTGCGAAGAAAGGAGTGCTTCTTTGCGCACATACATTGTCAGATACATGTCGGCGTTGGGAACAAAGTAGAGCATGCCTTCAAGCTCTCCAAGCTTTCGTGAGCATGCGGAAAGCGTGCGATAGGTTTCCTCAGTGAGGTTTAGCTGCCTCAATGATTGCAAGGGCGTTGGCAAAAACGAATAGTAAGCTAATTTCCCCGATAGATTATTGCGGAGCGTTCCCTGGCCGTTCTCCTCGATTTGCATCGCGCCCTCCATATCTTTAGTGCCGGAAACTCGTTATTAGGCTAATCATATCAATTCTAATAACGAGTTTAAGGATTAAATAGTTATTAGAATTGATGTAAACAATCTAATGATAAGAAGTCGTTATTACTTGACCATGGAGCTCAGCTTGGTACAGGGGGTCATCCAAAATGAACGTGGATAATCTCCTGTTTTTGGCTCGGTGACGGCCTCAAAGTCAAAGTGGAAGATTATCCACGCTCGTTAGTTAAGCGTCCGAAAATTCACACTCGCCAAACCTACCAAAAAGGGACGGGTTTATTTTGGCACGTTTCGGTCGGTATCAGGAAGTGCCAGGGACGGGGCGGCGGCAGGACTCGAGAGCGAAAAGAAGTATCGGGTTTGGTGCGCCCGCTTCTGCCCGTCCCGTGCGCAGACGATACTCGGCTTATCGACCCGCGATGCAAAGGAGATGCTCGTCCCACGAGCACTGCCGGGAAGGGCTCGCGATTCGAGTCCCCACCTTAGCATTTGAACCATTTGGCACTATAATTACCGTAGGCATGCGCACAACGTTGCGCTTAATCAAGAGGAGAAAACGTATGGGTCTGTTTGACATGTTCAAGAAGAAGGCTGAGCCCGCGGCTGCCGCTGCTCCGGCCTCCATCTCTGCTTCTGCTGGCGCCGACGTGCTGTGCTCGCCCGTCAAGGGCAAGGTCATCAAGATGGCTGACGTGCCCGATCCCGTCTTTGGTGGCGAGGTTCTGGGCAAGGGCTGTGCTGTGTGGCCCGAGGATGATCTGGTCTACGCTCCCTGCGACGGTAAGGTGACCGTCACCATGGGTCACGCCGTGGGTCTGCAGTCCGATAGCGGCATCGAGGTTCTGGTGCACGTTGGCGTCGATACCGTCAACATGAACGGTGACGGCTTCGAGGGCTTCGTCAAGGCCGACGACGTCGTGAAGGCCGGCCAGCCCATCCTCAAGATCGACCGCGCCAAGATCGCTGCTGCCGGTTACAAGGACTGCGTCGTCGTGGCCGTGTCCAACACCGCCGAGTTTGCCGATGTCGAACTCGCCGTTGAGGCCGACTCCGCTGTCGCCGCCGGTGACGCCATCGTTAAGGTCGTCCGCAAGTAAACTGCGGCATCCAAAGGATGTGCAAGGGTGGTCGGGTTTTCCGGCCACCTTTTTTATTGCATCGCGGGGAAGCGTTTTATTGCACGTTGGGCGGGCTTGCAAACCGTTCGGACGCTAAAACGAACCGACCGCGCCTTCGCGTTGCCGAGGGTGTTCATAAGTGGATAGTATGGGCTTACTTATTACAACGTGCGCCGCGTCTGGGAAGCGCAGTGCCGCTCATTGGGAGGAACAACATGAAAAAGAAGCTGCTGCTTGCGCCCCTCATGGCCGTCTTGGTTGCATGTGTGGTCCTGCTTTCCGGTTGCGGAGGCCCTTCGATCGAGGAACTCATCACCGAGGATCTTACGACGCAGTTTGACGAGGTCAAGAACGGTGGCGACGACTTCCTCTCTGGTCTGGAGGAGGCTTCGGGCGACGAGTTCGAGCAGCTGGGTATCGATCCCAAGGAGTATGCCAAGACCTATCTCAAAGGCTTTGACTACAAAATCGGCGACGTGACGGTCGACGAGGACAAGGGTGTCGCGACCGCCGAGGTCTCCATCACCTGCAAGTCCATGAACAAGATCGTCGAGGACTTCTCCACCCAGTATCAGGAGAAGGTCGCCGCGCTTGATACGGTTCCTTCCGATGACGAGCTGTACAAGATGGCCGGTCAGGTTATGGTCGATGTGACCAAGGCCACCGAGCCCAGGAAGACCACGGTTATCTTCAAGTACACCTGCAACGACGACGGCGAGTGGTCTGCCGACGACTCCGTCAACTCCGAGATGATGGATGCAATGCTGAGCTAGGGGGTTACGCGGTAGTTCGTTACGGCGTTTTACCAAACGCCGTAACTGCTCGACGCTGCAAGCCCGCCAGAGCGGCAATCTGCCTTTCAACTTCGGCGGCATGATCAAAAGATCAATGCCGCCTTGTTTCAAGGCACCTTGCTCGCTCTGGCGGGCTTTCGCTGTCGTTGCCAAAACAGCGACGTTCCCTTGGCTGGCTTAAAGTGGCACTTGTACCTGCGGCGTTGCTATGGTGGTCATTGGGGCGGCATTTGGGGACGTTCTTTTTCTGCCGGCAGTTGGGGACACTCCTTTGGTGCAGGGGGCAGCTAAAAGAGTCCCGTCCCGCATTAGCTACCCGTGGGTGGGATGAGCGGTTACTCGCCCAGAATCAGCGCCGCGAGCTCTGCCTGGGTGTCCACCACGTAGTCGGCGCCGGCGGACTCCAGCTCTGCGCGGCCGCGGAAGCCCCAGCTGACGCCCGCACTTTTAAGGCCGGCGTTGTGACCGGTCAGGATATCGACATTGGAATCGCCCACGTAGAGCGTGGTCGACGGATCGGCGCCTAGCTCTTCCATCACATGCAGTGTGACGGGCGCTTCGGGCTTGGGCGGAAACGCATCGACGCGGCCCTGTACCAGCGCAAAGCACTCGGAACCAAAATACTTCTCGATAAGCGGAGCCGCCGAGACGTGGTCCTTGTTGGTGAGCACGGCAAGCTGAACGCCCGCGGCGCGTAGGCGGTCGAGCATCTCGATTGTACCGGCATAGGGGGCGGTGTGGTCCTCCTTGTGCTCGCCGTAGTAAGCCCTAAACTCGGCAAGCGTCTGCTCAAACATGCGACCGTCGCCCGCATATTCGGCAGGCATAAAGCGTTCGACCAGCTTGAGCATGCCGTTTCCCACCTTGTAGCGGTACTCGTCTACGGCAAACGTGGGCCAGCCGTGCATCTCGCAGGTATGGTTGCCGGCGGCCGCCAGGTCCTCGAGCGTGTTGAGGATGGTGCCGTCCAGGTCAAAGATCACATGGGAAAAAGCTGCTGCCATGAAAGCTCCCATCATTGGGTTTCAAAACGCACCCCATGATACTGGGCATGCGTGCCGGGCATGTTTGGAATCTGAATATCTTTAATAGCCCTGAGCCTTTGTCGCTAGCAAATTCTCGGCAGCTGCTCTCCTACGAGCATGTCGAGGATGCGGGTCGAACCCCAGCCGGTGCGCACGCGCACGGCGGGACGGGCGCCCTCGGCAAGCGACAGCACGCGACCGATGACGGCGGCATTCTCGCCGTAGCGGGCGGCGTGCATGGCGCCCAGCGCCGCATCGGCTTGTTCGGCCGGCACGACGGCAACCATCTTGCCCTCGTTTGCCACCTGCAGAACATCGTAGCCGAGCATCTCGCAGGCGGCCTGCACGTCGGGACGCACGGGCACGGCATCTTCGTCGACCTCCATGGCAACACCGCTGGCCTGGGCAAACTCGTTGAGTGTGGACGCCAGGCCACCGCGCGTGGGGTCGCGAAAGCAACGCGTGCCGGGCGCTGCGGCCAGAACGTCGGCAATCAGGTGGTTGAGCGGCGCGGCATCGCTTTCGATCGTGCTCGAAAACGCCAGGCCCTCGCGTTGGCTCATGATGGCGATCCCGTGGTCGCCCAGTGTGCCTGACACCAGGATAACGTCGCCGGGGCGGCAGTTGGCGCCGCTGAGCGCCACGCCCGTGGGAACCTCGCCCACGCCGGCGGTATTGATGTAGACGCCGTCGGCCCCGCCGCGCTCGACCACCTTGGTGTCGCCCGTGATTATGGACACGCCCGCCTCACGTGCTGTCTCGGCCATCGTCTGCACAATCTGGTGGAGCTTATCCATGGGATAGCCCTCTTCGAGGATAAAGCCACACGACAGGTAGCGCACGTTGGCGCCCGAGGTCGCGACGTCGTTAACGGTTCCGCACACGGCGAGGCGGCCGATGTTGCCACCGGGGAAGAACTGCGGCGAGACTACAAAGCTGTCAGTCGACATGGCTATGCGCCCGCTCGCGGGCAGCGCGGCGACGCCGGCGTCGTTGCCTTCGAGCAGCTCGGGCGACCCAAATGCATCCAGAAAGACCTCATCGATGATGCGTTTCATCATCTGACCGCCAGAGCCGTGGCCCAACAGGACGGTGCTATCGGTGGCAGTACGGGACATATCGAAAACTCCAATCGTGGGTGGTGCCGGTGTGCGGGTGCGTCCGGACTAGTCGCGGTAGCGGTAGTACGCCGCGCAGCTGCCCTCGGAGCTCACCATGCACGGGCCGACGGGGTGCTCGGGCGTGCAGGTACGGCCAAAGAGCGGACAGCTGCTCGGTGTAATGGCCCCGCGCAGCACGTCGCCGCAGCGGCACCCGCGCGGCTCGACCGTCTCCTCGACGGGCACGTCAAAGCGAGCGCGGGCATCAAAGCGCGAGAACTCGGGGCGGATAGAAAGGCCCGAGTTGGCAATCGGCCCCAGCCCGCGCCACGTGGTGTCGCATGGCTCAAACACCTGCTCGACCAGCTGGCGCGCCACGGGGTTGCCGTCTGCGTTGACGCCACGGCGGTAGGCGTTGTCGATCGCGGGCCTGCCCTCGACAACCATCTGGACCAGCATGCAGATGCCCTGCAGGATATCGACCGGCTCAAATCCCGTGACCACGCCCGGGGTACTGAATTCGTCGACCAAAAAGCTAAAGGGCGCCAAGCCCGTGATGGTGGCGACGTGGCCCGGCAGGATAAAGCCGTCGATGGCGGTCTCGGGATCGTTGGCGATGGCACGCAACGCCGGCGGCGTGGTCTTGTGGGCGCAATAGACCGAAAAGTTCAAAAGCCCGCGCGCCTCGGCCTCCAAGACGGCGGCGGCGATGGTGGGCGTCGTAGTCTCAAAGCCCACGCCCATAAAAATGACCGGACGACCGAGGTTTTGCTCGGCAATGTCGAGCGCGTCGAGCGGGGAGTAGACGATGCGAATATCGCGCCCCGCCGCTTTTTGCGCAGCGAGCGAGGTGGATGATCCAGGCACGCGCATCATGTCGCCAAAGGTGGTGATGATGGCGCCGTCTATGTTGGCGAGCGCGATTGCGTGGTCGATGTCGCGGTTGGCGGTGACGCAGACGGGGCAGCCCGGGCCGCTCAGCAGCTTGAGCCCGGCCGGCATAATGGAGCGAAAGCCATAGCGTCCGATGCTCACGGTATGCGTGCCGCAGACTTCCATCAATGTGGCCTGTTCGGGAGCCCACTTTTCTATAGAATGTATGAGTCCTCTAGCTAACTCCGGATCACGAAAAACAGATAGATTCATTGTTCGTCACTTTTCCTACAACCATCCTCCAGCACAAACCACGATAAGCGCTACACGCTCTAAACGCTACGCCGTCTGG
>ENA-OPBW01001370-OPBW01001370.1-human-gut-metagenome-genome-assembly--contig:-NODE-1370-length-12860-cov-3.114018_pt1 | contig 12860 bp, 19 predicted proteins | sample MGYA00241070_ERZ501456 | MGnify/ENA primary metagenome ERZ501456 (study PRJEB25962, sample SAMEA2042624) | human gut metagenome | biome: human gut; feature: human-associated habitat; material: faeces...
GCTGCGATACAGGCTGCGAAAGCATTCGGTGAGCAGAGGCTCCAATTCTTCTTTGGAAATTTCGTACTCAAGGATTAAAGAGTTGTTTTTTGCCCAGAGCATACGGCTTTGCGGCTGGCTGCCTGCCCCTGCGGCAGAGAATTCCTCCACAGGCTGCTTTGCCTTTAGTAATTCCTGGAGCATGCCCTTGCAGCCCTGGGGAGTCTGCCCTGGCTGCAAAGCCTCACGAGGCAAAAAATCGGTTGTATTGTCGGTGAAATAAAGCGCAACGCCGGTGGCGTCCGCCGTGATCGCTTTCACTTCGCACGCTTGCTTATGCATCTGGAGGTTTCCGCCGCCTTGCAGCGTTTTAATGCTGTAGTAGCTTCCGTCCAGTATCGAAACCCGCTGTTGACCCAGCATTCTTGGAATTTGTCCGGACAGACGCAGAATAGAAATTTGCTGACTGGCCACCACGATGGGAGAAACCACCCACAAGCCTACCCCAAATGATGCGGCGAGAATTACCAAAAAAGGTACCAACATATAGGAGGGCATGCCGCCGCGCGTGGCTGCCATCCAGGCGAGCGCCACGCTGAAAGCTGTTGCAAACAGCATGCAGACACGCATGATGCAGGTCTGACGGTACAGGGGGGAGGCCTTGCAGCGGGTCAATAATTTAAAGTGACATTTTAATACGCTCAGCGTCACATTGAAGGTCCACTCCATATTTTCTCCTTGTATTATAAAGTAGTGGTTTATAAAGCCCCTCGCCAAGGGCTTGCGTGCCGCACTGTAAGGGATGCTGGGGACTGGTGTGTGTTTATATTTTACCATAGTTTTGCCCGAACGGGTGAGTTTTTTTGTGTTATCGCGGAGGATACGCTCAAATTAGCAGACCGCAGCGGACTTGGGCACCACAAGAAGGGGCATTTGAAGAAAAATATAAAAACAAGGATGCCGCATGGGAAAGCGGCATCCTTGTTTGGCTGGATATGTACATGGATGTGCAAAGTTTAGGATGATGGTCGCGAGGCAAGGCAATAGACTACAATATAGACAGCGGAATAGAACGTGAAAGTATATACAAAAAGAGAGGATGTCCTCAATATGAATAATAAAAAATCAAATTTTATAGAAAGACCAAAAGTGACCATTAGAAGAAAAACGATTTCCGCCCCGGCTAACAGCGCTAAATGGCGAATCGCCCTTCGAGTGGCGAATACTAAATTATTTGAGGAGATTATTTTACGTGCGAGGATGAAGGAAAGCGTTAATGTTGCTAAGTAAGAAGAAATAATAAATATCATTGAAAAAACGAACGAAAAAGTACGTAATAGACTATATAAAAGGGAAAAGCTAAAGATAAAAGCTAAAGTACAGTTGGAAATTATCATATAAAGAGTACGATCTTTGTCCCCAAGAGTACGTTTGAAAATTTTTATGAAAAGCAGTAAATAAACGATGATTTGTATTGCTGAAGCAGCTAAGATTAAAATGCGAAAAAGTGGATAACGAAGTAAAATATAAATAAAGCGAGCATAACTTCGGAAACTAGAAAATTACGGATTAGCAGATATGGTGTGATTTCCATCATCTTTAAAGATGGATCATTTGAATCCATAATGGATTACCTCTTTAAAGAAGAATTTGTAATCTTCCTTTTGGTTATAGTTACAATATAGATCATCCAAGATTTTAAACATTATCATGAAAATATTTTGGAGCTGCATAAGGGCCTCTTTCTGCATTTTGCATATGACAATGTTTATAAGACCGCCGAGTCATAATGGGCTGTTTTTGAAATTTTTAGCTAGGATCCAACCACATAACCCATAGGAAGAACTAATCCGAATATATCGATAAGAGTTTCTGATGAGGAACAGCTGAAGACTTTGGATGTCTTCAAAATATATTGGCCAACAATATTGCTTTTTGGCTTCCAATTCTTCTCTATTGTCCTTTATAAAAGCTTCAATTGCCAGATCTTCAACGCAGAGAATAATACTATTTGGCAAAATATTTTCAAAAGAGTGAGTAAGAACGCCAGAGGCGAGGAAGCTTTCTGTTTGATTGTTATATGGGTTATATGAATGCAAAATTAATGTCTTTTCTGCAAGATCGACTTGATATGAGGTTATTATATTATCGTGCATATTCTTGAACTCCTTTTTTATTGGCTAAGGAGATTTTTGTTTTCATCTTACTGAGAAGGATACAGAAACTTATGAGCTCGATCTATTAAATAAAATTGTTTTCTATAGAATAAATACATGATTCAATAATAGAGGTTGTTTTGATTTGTGTGAGCAAATCCAGCTCCATTTCTTCCAAAGTGCATTTTTTCTTTATAAAGCCCGTGTCGTACCCTTCGACCGTGAAAATTTCAAGATTTTTCAGCTTGAATAAGGCCAATAACTTTTTCAGACAATCAAAAAGAGGACGGATATTGCTTTCGCAGCAGCGATTAAAAAAGAGGCGGCTTCCATTTGAAAAAAGCTCTTGATTCGTGAATTTGTCGTAGGGAAACAATAAATCACTGCTGTTGGAGGGTTGCTTCGATGAAGTGAGAGCAAACGTGACTTGTTTTTGTGAGGCTTGCTCCTTGCACATTTTAAATATTTCGGGATAAAAGGTGATTTCGCTATTGAACCAAAAATAAACGCCTTTGTTTTGTCCATACTTTTTTATTTTATCGAATAAGCTTTCGTTGTTGGGGGAATCAAAACTTCCAAATACAAAATAACTCATGGTTTGCTCCTCAACGCCGCATTAAAACGTGGCATCCTGGTTTGGTTCGATGATTTGGGGGGCAACTCAAGGGGAAACGGCATAACAGAGAACCGCCCTTAGATTTAAAAAATCCAAATTATTTCAATAGTTTCCGGAGCCCAGGTTTCTTATAGGGGTAAACTAGCTAAATTTCCGCATTTAATTAAATTTTCTATACTGAAACCTTTTATTGAAACTCTGCACAATTACTATATGCTACCATGTGTGCATCCGAGTTGTACCGAAAAAATCTCCAGCACTCTGTATTAGTCGACATATTCACAAAGCATTCTAAAATAAATTCATTGGAGAATTCTATTTGGAGATCATTGGTTTGTGTTATAAGTACACTCTTCACTGAAATAATTTTGTTGCCAGCAAAAAAATGCTGGACTTTTTCATCAAACAAATTATTCCCTAATATATCCCAATTAAAGTCTGGGCTCCAGGTTGTTTTGGAATTTGGTTCATATATGTCACCTGAGGCCAACTTGATTTGAGAATCTGCTTTGCTTCGTAAACGTCACGGGCATTGCAAATGCAATGAATATTCGCCTTTTTCTATTGTGTTTCCTTTTTTATCTTTGCCTAAAATACGTTCCCCGAATAATATCCAGCATAGGTCACTTGCTCTTCCCATTTTAAGCAAGGGCTGATTTATTAACATATTAATTTGACTCATGTTTCCTCCTGAACACATTTATGAGGTGTAAATCATAAGTGAAAATACACAGCCAAAAAATTGCAGATAAAAATGAAAGATGTGAGCTGCATTGGTTCGCCCTCTTATAGTTTGGCCTCACAGCTCATGCTTCTTTGAGGGGGGGGGGTGACTGTGGATAAAAATCTGAAGGAATTACCCACCGGGGGCCTTGTTCCTGTATGCTTTATTCCAAAGATTCGTTATATAACCCAGAAACTATGTATACAAAGTATTCCAGAGGCTTTTGTGCCGCTTTAAATATAAAAATGCCGCCAATAGCTGTAAAAAAGAGTGAGACGCCAATCAGTACAAAAAATATCTCCATTGAAATTTCCATTAAATATATTGCGAAAATAAGTGCAATTAACGCAGCACCTAATACTACCCATGATTTGGTTAAAAGAGTACGTTGCTTTTGATAAATGGCGATGCCATGAGCATCCATTTTACAAAATTTGAAATTGTAAAATATTTGTGTGTGGTACTCATAATAGATCTTTTTTGCAATCGTTGAATCTTGATGTTTGGAAAAATCATATTGAATAATAGATTTTTTTTGATCGTCTGAAAGAAGTTCAACAAATTCCCAATCAGGGCTTTTTGAACGAGTATTTATGGTTTGAGAGCGATTCCTCTTTTGTTTAATAAAATTTCCACGAAATAAAGCTAAATCAATTATTGCAACAGTACCTGCAACAAGTAAGTTTATCCAAAATGTTATTGTTAGTGGATCGATTGAGAAAGTAGTATTTAAAAAAATGGATAATATTTGCAATACATATAGTATTACTGAACTGTAAAAACACAGCTTTAACGCAATAATGACTTGCTTCCTTTTGGCGGTTTCAAACGCTTTTCTTTTAACTTGAAAGATATAAACTAAAAGAATTGCGCCCAATATGAGGTAGTCGTAATGTTTTAAAATGTTACTTATCATTCGATGGTTCTTCCTCGCTTTTTGGCGGGTTGGCAGTTCTGAACCGATAGGGGAAAGGGGGTGTTCCGGCTACGCTTGATCTTATCTAGAAGGCCTCTGTGTTCTTTTGTGGACGTGTATGATTATATCCATTACGCCGAGTAAAGCAAATATAATTAAATGACTTATCGCCCACAAAAGACGGAATGTTTGGAAGCTGCGAATAAAAAATATTTTTGCAAATAAAAGCATGAAAAGGTTTATGTAACCTAAAACTTCGATTGCGAGCGCTGCAGAAAATATTCCGTTTTTTTTGTCCGAGTAAAAGAAAAACTTGCGCCAACGCTTAGGTAAAACGATAGCTTTGAAAATTCCGTAATTTGTCATTCTGTTTTCCCGATCAAAGTGGTATCCCGCAAATAAACAACCAAGGAAACCAAAACCGACATAGTAAAATGTTAAAAAAGCGTAGCCAAGTAATGTTGTATAATTCAATTCGAAGTTCTCCTTATACTTTTCCGCTTTCCTCTTGTTATTCATATTTTACCATAGTTTTGTATGGATAGGTGAGTTTTCTGATACTTCCGAACAGGTTATATTCCTCCTTCCAGTGCGCAGGAGACTTGACCGCCGCCAGGGGAGCGTTGGAACGAAAATATAAAACCAGGGAGGCCGGATTGGAACGAGGCATCCCTGGTTGGTTAAATAGGACTTTTAGCGACTCAAAAGGCAACATCACATGAAATTTAAGATAATGTAGGATCTGCGGCAAACCATGTAAAGATATCTTCTTTTTCTTCATCTTGCATTGTTAGCCATGCAATATAGAACTCAATTTGGGGAATACCCGCATTACCGTTAATAGTGATGTTGATTCCATTATCAAGGTATTCACAAACGGTTTTAGGTCTTCCTTCTTCTACTCCTATGCTTAGCTTGGTTTTTTGGTGGTAAAAACTAATTAAAGCAAGCCGTTCACCGGACTCAATAACTCTAGTAAGATCTATAAATGGTTGATTGACTAATGTGCACGCAATGGATACGTTGGCGGAAGCTTCACCTAAATTAACAATAATTTTATAGCGGCCGTCGACTGCATATCTTTTTTCAACATTTTTTAGTTTAAGGGGCTGGAGCTGCTGCGTTACGCCATCTACAGTTACTATAATTTCACCCAAATCTGTAATTAACAAAGTTGTTTGTCCTCTTTTGCATTTTTTAAATTTATATGTTCGGCGATTTTAGAAGAGTCGGCATTAAATATTTCCAATTCTGAAACATAGCCTTGGAAGATATGCAATAAAAACTGCGCTGGCACCTGATTCGGTTGGTGCAAATGCATTTCAACGGGAACTCTGATATCAGTTTGTGCGCTATGTATTATCATGACTTTGGATGTTTTCTACGGCCTCTAGCCAATCCTCCCACATTGCAGAATCAGCGGTGCGGCCATTTTTTAGCAAAGACATACTTCCCAATAAAACAGCAATATCATCAGATTTCCCCCTTTGATAATATCCATCAAGAAATTTGATAATTGCACGATATGCCTCTATTTCTGTTAACACTTGTTCCCTCCACAGCTTTGTATGGTTTAGCAGGGCTTGGTAAACCAGTATTGGGATCATATGGTACTTATTTGGGATTGTTTTTTTTATGGACAAAAATGATAAAAAGTCCACTTGCGAAAAAAAGTAAAAGTAGTGGAAGAATCACTAATAAATTATTCAACCAAGATACGGAAAGTTTGAAAAGACTATACTTATTACCACTAACAGTGTAAGAAATTTCTTTTCCGATGGCATCCCGATAATATGCAATGCCATCCTTTTCAATAAAGCTCTTTTGCACTTCCATGACATCAATATCGCGATTTTTTTTACTTATTAGTGCTCCCGAACTGTCAATAACAAACATTTGACTATTGCGATCTAAATATAATTCAATTTCATCTTGTTCGTTAAAATGAGCGGCCAAATAGCCCATTGCCTCAATTCGGAAAGTAGTGCGCCAAATATTATTGGAATCGTAAAAATTAACATAGTAAGTACGTTTAGAGCTAAATATATTAGCAGTAGATGCGACGGTGATAAGTAGCTCTCCTGTGCTTGAAAAATCAAAAGTGCGAATATTTCCCGTAGAGCAATATTCTGAATCTTGGACAGAAATTTCGTAAGGAAGCGTTTCGGATGAAATTTCACTTTTACTATATGTAATAAACGGAATAAAGCAAAGGAGAAGGAAAAAAGATAAAACTTTTATTGCAAATTTCATTGTAAAATCACCAATTTTCTCGTGTGTCGTAAAATGGTACTCAGCAGGGCAGTAAGAAGCACATGAATAGTTAGTATTTGGAGACTGCCATTGACGACGTTTTCGCTGCTGGCTGACTTCCTTCGCCACAGAGAATGAGCGAGTGCGACTTTAAAGGGGGGATTGGTAGCTGCAGGCCATCCTTGGATATCGCATATTGTGTTAGGTGTTAGATTGGAATATTTGGTTAATAGTTACCTCGACAGCGATATGAAACATAAAGGTATATCCGAAAAAGGAGGTTATGTTTAATAAAATGAATAATCCATTGGAAGGGATGTTTGAAAAGAAAAGTGCAATGACAAGGGCAACGACGCTTTCTGCGCAGATAATCCACAGCAAACGGCGGATTACAATTTTGGCAGCCGGAAGTTGCTCTTTCGTATAAGCTAATTGCCAAGCTGATCGATGAGAAACAATGAAAACCAGCAAAGAAAAAGTAAAAATACAGATCGCTGTAAAAAGTGGGGAAAGAAACGCAAGAAAACTATAGATCCATAAACAACAGAGTATAAATGAAACAGTGTTGCTTGAAATGACAATGTAGGATGCACGATCTTTATCGGTGAGACGGTTTTTGGAGATCCTTAACAATAAAAATATAAGTGTTATAGAGTTTATTCCAAATAACAACAGAATAATTAGCCTGAAAATAAGATAAGGCAGTGCAAAATAAATAAGGGCAAGTAAAAGCATATAGGCCGCAAAATTGCGGATTAAACTGGAAGGCGTAAGCTTTATCGGCTTAAACTTTTTGTAATAAGGCTTTTTTGTGGGGTGTCGACAGGAAAAGATTTCAATAACTGCAAGGCTCGATACAAAGATCCCAGTTAGAAGAAAAAGCAGCAAATTGATAATTGAAATTGTTTTAATAAGATCATAGATATTCAAAAAAGAAGAAATGAGCGTGCAAACAAGTAATATAGCCCACAATATACCAAACAATTTGTGGATTTTCATTCCGATCGTAGACGCTTTACACCTTTTATCACCATTCGACTGCCTGGTTAACATGCCAAAAGTCATTCCGGATTGGAATATGATTAATCCAAACAACATGGTTTCCTTGTTCATTGGTTGTCACCTGCTTTATGGAAATAGGGCGTCCGCTGCGAACTTTGTACGACCAGCGAATCAACATAACTAGACCGGAAGGGGAGGGGGCGGCAACTCAAAGGAAAATAGTATAGCAGAACCACCCCTGTGTGTTTGAAACTATCTTCTTGTGCCTAATTTGGCTTTTCATTTTTCTCCAAAGGCTCGGACATGTTTGAAAAGTAGTTTAATATGTGTTTTTGTACATATTCATTTTGAAGTTTACGCAACTTTTTTTGAGAGCGAAAGCAAGCTTTGAGCATAAAAAGTAACAATATCAAATATAAAAAAGTGGATGTAAGTAATAGGAAAAGAAAATCTTGAAAAAGCACAAGAAATATCATCCAAACTATTTGTGAAAGAATAAGGCCACATAAATTCCAGAGGAATTTTTTTCGAATGCCTTTGAATTGCATAGAAAGTGAAGCGTCTTCATCACCTGAAGCACAATGTAAAAGATTGAATTGTATTTGCTTTCTGTTTCGGGCGATCATGGTCTCTGTAAAATCAGATAGAGCTTTTGCTTCTGCGGAAGTTAGCATAGCGTTATTTGACAAGATCTTCTTTATAGCAAAAAGCAAGGCAGGAATATCTTCTTTTGCAATATTGTTCAGAAAAGACCAGTTCCCATGAAGGCTGATTTTTTCTTGAGATCTGTAGTATTGCCGTGAACCCTTGATTTCTTGTAAAAAGGCAATGATCACTGTAGCGCAAGCGATGGCTGCAAGAAAAAAGAATAAAATTACAGACAAGGTAAAAGCTATTTCCAAAAAATTGTACGCATCAGGAACAAACAGGACTAAAAGCAAAATACTAAATAAAAGACCTAAAGAAATCACAAAAACAAAAATACATAAGTGGTGAAAAACTTTTTGGAATGTTCGGTTTATGAAAACTTTGCTTTTTGAGAGGCGCGGCATACCTAAACATACTGCAGCTAAAAATAATATAACCTTTAGCAGATCAGGCTCTTTAATTATTAAAAAGGGGTGCATCGTTTTTATTATCTCCTCTGTGTACTTACCCGCTTCAACAAGATTAGAGGATGCGGAAGTTACTTTCTGGAACAGAACTGCCCTCTTGTGGTAACGAAAAATCTGGCAGGATCATTTTAATAAAATTCAAACAACAGATTATTGGCACTAAAATTACCAAGCACTTGTTCAACTTGGACTTTTAGACAATTATTCCCTAATAAAAAATCCAGGTATTGCTGAATTTTTTTGCTGGGTATTTCATGCTCCGTTTTCAATATTTCAAAGACTTAAATGAGGGCACATTCAAAAAAGGCTGAACCACCATGCAGATCACGGGCTTTGGCCACAACTGCGGTGGGTGAAGCGGTGAGCATGTTCGCTTGGGCTGTTCCCTCCGTATATTTGGCGATTATTCGAAACCGACACCTTTACCGGTTGCGACCAAATGAGGTTTATCACTATTGCATTCGAATAGTCTCCAACATTCTGCATCATCGGAGGAATTAATTAAAACTTCGAGAGCGTCACTGTTTGAAAAGATTAACAGCAAATCTCCCCAGGTGTTTATTTTGTAATTTGATATATAAATTCCCGATGTACGCTTGAACCAGTTACTTGACTTTTCATCAAATAAATTGTTGCCTTGAACGTCCCAATTAAACTCGACCATTTCTTTTAACAAACGATTGGGAAAATAAAAATCAGATTGTGCAACTATTATTTCTTTTTGTTTGGTGTCGATAATTCTCCATGACGACTGTACGTGTAAAGCAATTGAGCTTTTTTTTACTTTTTGTCCTCGAAAATTAGTGCATTCGATTTCTTTTCCAAAGCCAACCCAGAGCATATTAGAAGCGCGACCTATTGCAAGCAGGGGCTGATTCAATAAAATTTTTAAGTAATTATCTATTTTGGCGTTTTGCATATGAACCTTCCTTTAAGTAATTAGCCAACCAGGTCTTTAGCGATTTCTAGTATTTCTTTTAGTTTGAGAATTGGCCTTTTTGGCTTCATCTTCCTGCACGGCAGCAGCAAGCACCTGGATGCTGACAACGACCTCTACAGCGCTTTTAAGGATCATGGGGATGTCCGCGGTGGCCGCTGGGGTCGGCACCTTGCGCGCAGGCATTGCAGGCCGGTCTGCGGGGTTATACTGCCCGCCGTTGCAGGCGAAGACCCGGTTTTGCTCCGGTTCGCCCTGCAACAAGTTGACGGAAGTAACATGTTATTTGTATTTTACCATATTACTGACCGGATAGGTGAACTTTCCAGTGCTATCGCGGCGGAGGTATTCAAATTGGTAGACCGCAGGGGACTAGAACACCGCAAGAGGGGGGCATTTGAAGAAAAATATAAAAACAAGGATGCCGCATTTGAATGCGGCATCCTTGTTTTTTTTGGATAGGACTTTTAGCAACTCATAGGGAAATAGCACAATAGAACCGCCCCTTATGTTGTGCTCTTGTACACTACTGTCCATACCTTGCTAACCAATAATTTAATTCTTCTAAAGACTTTTTTCCAAGATAATGCTGCAAAAATGGTAATAATTCTTTATCCGCTAATACAATTGGTTCTAGAAATGATACATTTAATAATTCATTCACTTTTCTATCGTTACATATTGCCATTTTTTCGAGAAAAGCTCCCAGCTTTTCTAAATCTTTGTTGTTCTTATTTTCACATAATTTTTTTATATAAGGTATTAAAATTATTTCGAAAATGCAATGGGGAAGATCACTTAAATAATCGTCCTCATCTAATTTTTCTTTCAGATCTGGAAATTCTATTAATAAAAGAGCTATTACATTTTTATAATCCATACAGTCCCCTACTTTCCGGTAAGAGCATTAGCAAGATCACTAACTATAGCTTTAGCAATCGCTTCGTCATGTGCATCTAAGCTTCCACTGTTTATAAGTTTAGTAATTCCATTTATAAATTCTTGCCCTTTTTGAGAATGAAATTTACCTTCAACTGGATTTCCAGTTTCAAGCTCATACCTAATAGAGTCCATTGTCGTTCCATTACCAATTTGGTTTGGGTTTCCTTGTCCTTTATAAAGGCTATTAATGAAATTCTGAAGTTTACTACTATTGGCCTTAGGCTTATTATCTAAATTAATATTCTCGGTTTCAGGTCTCTCTTTGGGGCTGTTGCCACCAGAACTCCCTTGCGCCGAACTAAATTGAATATTGGGATCACCGGCAGTGATATTGGCTGTAGCGGAAGCTACCACCGCTACACCGGCGGTGGCCACCACGGCCCCGCCGCCAACGATTCTAAGGAACCCGACCACCAGTGCCGCGCCATGCTGAGCCGTGTGCCAATTTTAAATCCCGACTCGGAAAAGATGTACCATGAGACAAGTATTCTGCCTCGTTGGCTCAATTTGCAATAAAGGCATATCTCTCCAAATCAGCAGAAATAATCAGGGCCGAAAAGTGTACATGTTAAAGAGGTTATGCCAAAAAACGGCATAACCTCTTAGGACATCGCCCGGCAAAGCCGAGCGATGTCTGTACCTTAATTAATCCATTTCTATAATATAGCATACATTAAATAATATTTGTTTATTGGACAACATATCTAAAAAATGCTTCATTTTAACTACCCCTAAAACAACTTCTTCATCCCCTCCCTGATATCTCGTTTGAAATAAAATCCTTTTATGAGGAGCGCTTTCTAGCAAATAACAAACTATATTGACAAACTCATCGTAAAATTTATCATTAACAATAAATGGGGTCAAATTCTCCTTAATATCTTCCGAAATCCATTGAAAAGAATCGTCTTTAGGGATTATTTCAAAATCCGAATCACATATTTTAAGCGCGCTAAAACAGTCTTCATTAATTTCTGTGACTAATGAATATAAGATCCCTGGAGTATTTGAAAAAAAGGCCAGATTTCTGCATATCTTTTTACGCCTATATTTTCAGTTTCATTTTGCAATAATATTTTAGATAAATTTGCTATATGAACAGGCTCCTTTTGTTTTATAACAATCACATTAATTTCATAAGACATATTTTTGCTCTTTTCTTATATTGGCATCCTCTCTCCGCACTAGTTGAGAGAGGATATCTAAGATTGTTACGGTAAAAAATCCTGATGTTATTTATATTTTACCATATTATTGGCCAGATAGGTGAACTTTCCCAGGTTATTGCGGAGGATGTAGTCAAATTGCTAAACCGCAGGGGATTTGAACGCCGAGGGGACGTTTGAAAAAGAATATCCAACCCAAGATGCCGCGTTCTAATGCAGCATCCTGGGTTGGATAGATAAGACTTTTAGCGACTCAAAAGGAAACAGCACAATAGACCGTCCCGTTGAGCCTTTGTGTTCATATCCTATGCCGATTCATTTTCCTCAATGTTCTTTGTCAAAAAACATATTTCTATTTCATCACCAGAATTTAATTTTATTTCTAATTTACTCTTTCTAGAAGTTTGGCTTTGTTTAATATCAGACGAACAGATATATTTTCCTTTTCCCCATTTCTCCGTATGGGTAATTTTGAAATCAACAAAATTTTCAACAGTTAATAAAAATTGCTTCCCTTGAGGAGTTTTCATCCTTAAAAAAATATTTGCTTGGTTGTAATTTATACTTATATCTACTAATTCATAATCGTGTAATCCAGAATTGGTAGCCATAGAAAGACTATTCATATATTTCTCCTTTCTCATGGAACTCTATCCCCTGGCCTAAAATGGGTTTCGCCAGAAACACTAGGCAACCTAGTGTTTCCATCTTCCCCTATAACATGATAATGCGAACCATTGGCCAAATCCTCATCCCATTCATATACAGCATTTCCGTCCTCGTCGAACCACTTAGTGATTTTTCCGTTTGGTGTTTCAAATGTCCTTTTGGTCAACCCTTCGGGATTGAAATCCGCAGGATCTTCAGGAAATGTTCTTTCTGGAGTAGGAGTAACGTTTTCATCTTGTTTTGAGGTATCTTTTATTTGAGGATTCGCCTTTTTTGTTTCATCTTCCTGCATTGCGGCAGCAAGCACCTGGGTGCTGACAACGACCTCTACAGCGCCTTTAAGAATCATGGGGATACCCACGGCGGCGCCCGCGCCCGTGGCGGT
>ENA-OPBW01001375-OPBW01001375.1-human-gut-metagenome-genome-assembly--contig:-NODE-1375-length-12817-cov-4.120984_pt1 | contig 12817 bp, 15 predicted proteins | sample MGYA00241070_ERZ501456 | MGnify/ENA primary metagenome ERZ501456 (study PRJEB25962, sample SAMEA2042624) | human gut metagenome | biome: human gut; feature: human-associated habitat; material: faeces...
GAGTTTTTACTCCTAAAAATTCATGTAGTTCACGACCGCTTACTACTTGGTCGTTGTTTTCGTTTTGTGTGATTGTAATTAATTGATTCATTTTTGAATCCTTTCTAGCTAGCTTTTTGTTGCAACTTGTCAACTTTTGTTGCAAAAAAATATGAAATATCAAAAAGCTTATTTTTATCAATACCAGTTGCCTTAGAAATTCTAAGAATCAACTCCCCATCCAGTTTAGAAGGTTTTTTTCGTAATCGATAAAGGTAGCTTTTATCTATATTTGATTTTTCAGCAATAGCTGAATACTTCATGCCCGTAGATTCTAATAACTCATCTAGTGGCTCATAAGTTTTTTTCTCTGCCATACTGGCTCCTTTCTGTGTGTGTATTTTTGTTATCTCCTTGGTATAATAGCTATGAGCAGATATTTGCGGTATTTGCTTAGTACTATGGAAAGGAGATGAATTCTATAATGAATGAAAATGATATTAAAGTTATTCTTGACAAACATCATGTTGAGGATTCAGAGAACTTAGCTAATGCCCTATCAGAGATATTACCTAAATTTATCAAGGCATCAATTAATACAATTGATGAAGAAATTGGTAAAAAATCAGCTATGAATAACTTGTTTTGATTTTCAAAAAGTCACTTACCAATCTGGTAGTTGGCTTTTTTTATTTCATTCCTTACTATGTTAACCGTTGCATCAGCGATTGAATGTACTTCTGTCAGAAAAGGACTTGTTGTAACTCTAATCACGTCATTGTTTCTTCTTTTCTTTTGCCGTTCTCTTGAATATTTAGGTATATAAGATTTTATTTTCGCCATACAGATTCCTTTCCGCCCCTCTGGGGCTTTTTATTTGCCAAACTTGCTACTTACGTCGCGGTGGATACGTCGTGTACCGTCATTTGAGCCCGTTCCGTCTGCCGTACTGAATGCTCCATGTTTGTTCGCTTGTTTGACTTTATGAGTTAATTATAACATCGTTGTTGCAACTTGTCAACTATTACGGTTGTTTTTTGTCAACTTTTTCATTGCTTTTTGGCATTACTTACTATATAATATAAAGTATGAAAAATATAACATTTGCAGAAAGACTTAAAGAAGCAAGAAAAGCAGCTAATCTCTCTCAGCAAGCACTCGCTGATAAAATTGGTCGCACTAAGTCAACTATATCAAGATGGGAAAGTGGAGAAAGAAATCCTAAAATGTTTGAAATGGTTGAACTCGAAAATATATTAGGAATACAAGCAAGAGACTTGATGTTTGGTGAACAAGAAATAACCGATACAATTTTGCCTAAAATCAGTCAAGTTAGTTCTGAGCTTACTAAACCACGTCAAGAAAAAGTTCTAAACTTTGCAACTGATCAATTAGACGAACAAAAGCTAGAGCAAGATAAAGTTAAACAAATAGAAGATTACCGTCTGAGCGATGAATATCTTGAAGAACAAATAAGTAAAGCTAGTGCCTATGGTGGCGGACAGCTTAACGATAATGATAAAGAATTTTTCAAACGTTTGTTGAAAAATACTCTTAAAGAAAAAATTGATAAAGGCGATTTATGAGTAAACTTAGAGAGCTTTCTCGAGAGCTTGGAGCTGAAATTATATATTTTATTCCATCAGAAAATGAAGTTGTATTAATTGATGATATTAAGGGATTGTATCTTCCTGAATATGATATTATCTATATCAGAGATGATTTGACGATAATAGAACAAGAAAACGTTATTCTTCATGAATTAGGCCACTGTTATTGTGGACACACTCATTATAATTGCCATTCTAAAATGTTTGGGAGTAAGCAAGAGGCGCAAGCAGACAGATTCATGGTAGTTCACAGATTCAATGAATGGCTTTCTAAATGGGATTTTGCACCAGAACCAAATGAAATTAATATCAGTCAGTTCATGGATGCGTATGAACTCAATAATAAACTTAAGTGGATATGCGAATCAGTTATTGAAGAGTATACTGCTGAATATCAAGAAGTTATTTAAATAAAAACTACGAGCAATGTCTTGATTCTCGTTAAAAGCTAGGTTAGGAAATATAAACTTATGGAAAATGGAAAAACTCCTAAAGCTAAAAAACCAATTTATAAAAGAATTTGGTTCTGGATTGTTGTAGTAATCGTGGTTGCGGTTATCGGTAGCGCACTTGGAGGAGGCGGAAAAGACAAAGATAAAGATTCATCAGATTCTAAGTCTACTGCAACATCTAAATCTTCTAGCCAAGCTAAAGCTTCTTCTAGTTCTTCTGAAAAACCAAAATCAGGATGGACACAAGAAATTTATGATTCTATTACATCTGCACAAACCAACATCAACGATGATGGAACTATGTCTTACTCTGGTGGTACTCCTTATGCTGAAATTGAAGCAAAAGTTGGTAAACCAGATACTACTTCAGAATCAAGTATAGGTAATCAAACTATAGTTACAGTAAACTGGACTTCTATCTCATGGCTCAAAGGTGAGACTCAAAGTATCACTATCCAATATGATAAAGCTACAGGACAAATAACAAGCAAATCTAAATTTAATTCATAATAAAAAAAGCCGCCCAAGTTTGGAGACGATAGGCGGTTTTAAACTATAAAATAGTATAAAGGCTTTTAACAAGCTTTTTACTATACCATTTTATCAGAAATGAGGTATAAAAAGCAAATATGGCTACATATCAAAAGCGTGGTAAAACTTGGCAGTATTCAATATCAAGAACAAAACAAGGACTTCCTCGTCTAACAAAGGGTGGCTTTTCTACAAAATCTGACGCACAAGCTGAAGCAATGGATATTGAAAGCAAACTAAAAAAAGGATTTATTGTTGACCCCATTAAGCAAGAAATTTCCGAATATTTTAAAGACTGGATGGAACTTTATAAGAAAAATGCAATTGATGAAATGACTTATAAAGGTTATGAGCAAACGTTAAAATATTTAAAAACCTATATGCCAAATGTTTTAATTTCCGAAATAACAGCATCTTCTTATCAAAGAGCGCTAAATAAATTTGCTGAAACACATGCCAAAGCATCTACAAAAGGGTTTCATACTAGAGTTAGAGCATCTATTCAACCACTCATTGAAGAGGGACGACTGCAAAAAGATTTTACCACTCGTGCAGTAGTTAAAGGTAATGGAAATGATAAAGCAGAGCAAGACAAGTTTGTAAATTTTGATGAATATAAGCAATTAGTTGATTATTTCAGAAATAGGCTTAATCCAAACTATTCATCTCCCACTATGCTGTTTATAATTTCAATTACTGGCATGAGAGCCAGTGAAGCTTTTGGATTAGTCTGGGATGATATTAATTTTGATAATAATGTCATTAAGTGCCACAGAACTTGGAATTACAGAAACAAAGTCGGTGGTTTCAAAAAGCCCAAAACAGATGCTGGAATAAGAGATATTGTTATAGATGATGAAAGTATGCAATTGCTAAAAGATTTTAGAGAACAGCAAAAAACATTATTTGAAAGTTTGGGTATAAAACCGATACATGACTTTGTTTGTTATCATCCTTATAGAAAAATAATAACTCTCTCAGCTTTGCAAAATACATTAGATCATGCATTGAAAAAACTAAATATTTCTACTCCACTTACTGTACATGGTTTAAGGCACACTCATGCTTCTGTTCTCCTCTATCATGGAGTTGATATCATGACTGTTTCAAAACGTCTAGGACACGCAAGTGTGGCTATCACACAACAAACCTATATCCATATTATAAAAGAGCTAGAAAATAAAGATAAAGATAAAATAATTGAGCTACTAATGGAATTATAATTTTCTTACAACAAAAATACAACAAATCATTAAAAATCAAGAATAAAGCCATTATCTAAAGCACATCTATCCTTTACTATGTAGTTTTTCATGGGAGCTCAAGAAAACTAAATTAGTACAAAATAAAAGAACAGTTTTTATTGACTGTTCTTTTTCTTTGCTTTATAGTTGAGAAGTGATTGTTTGTTATATAATCCTTCATTTTCTGATCTCTTCTTCCCGAAAGCTAAAATAATTACCAGCCCCTACAATAATATGATCAATAAAATTGATCCCCACATCCTCGCAAGATTTTTTTATTTTGGTAGTAAATATTTTATCAGCTTGACTTGGTTTTAAATTTCCTGAGGGATGATTATGTGCAACTAACAGTCCTACTGAGAGATTTTTTATTGCATGATAAAGAATCTCTCTAGGGCTTGCAGTTGCCTGATTAACCGCCCCTATAAAAATTGTCTTTTTTTCAATAATTCGATTTTGACCATCTAAATAAGTCGCCACAAGATGCTCTTGCTCAAAATTTTGCATTTCAAAAGCAAGACTCAAGCCATATTCTCTGGAACTCAAAACTTGACCGTAACGTTTTCTATTAGTGGTTTGTATCCTTTTTCCAAATTCAATCATTGCTCGAATTTCAATGGATTTTGCCAGTCCAATGCCTGAAATTTCTCTGAGTTCATTAATCGAAGCTTTGCGCAAATTATCCAAAGTTTCAAAATGTTGAAGAATTTCCAAGGCCAAATTTAATGATGAGTATTTTTTTGTCCCTGTTCGCAATAATATCGCTAACAGCTCAACATCAGACAAGCACTCTTCTCCTAAAAATTCTAAGCGTTCCCTAGGTTGCATCGGATACGGATTTTCTTTTAGTTCATACATACTATTATATACGGAAAAATCTGGCCTTTGTCACTGACAAAAGATTAATTAACCAAAAAAGTTCTGATGAATCTCAGAACTTTTTATTTTTAGTTATCATTTTACTGACAGAGATTTCTGTCAGTAACTTTTATTCAACTGTTACTGCTTTAGCTAAGTTACGTGGTTTATCAACATCAAGTCCACGCTGCATTGACGCATAATAAGCAATTAATTGTGTTGGAATAACCATTGAAATTGCTGACAAATAAGGATGAACTTGGTTGACAACAATTGTATCATCTTCACGAGCCACTCCTTCTTCAACAATTGTGATAGCTGAGGCTCCACGAGCCACTGTTTCCATTACATTTCCACGAGTATGAGCTGCTACTTCTTCATTATTAGAAATTAAAGCAAGTACTGGAGTTCCTTTTTCAATCAATGAAATCGTTCCATGTTTTAATTCTCCAGCAGCAAATCCTTCACATTGAATATAAGAAATTTCTTTTAATTTGAGAGAAGCTTCCATTGCTACATAATAATCTTGTTTTCGACCAATATAGAAGGCATTGCGAGTAGTTGGCAATAAGTCAGCTACAATTGCTGCAATTTCATCCTTTTCAGATAAAGTGGCTTCAATTGATTGAGCAACTAAAGACAATTCTTTAACTAAATCAAATTCTTTTGCTTTAACTTCCCCTTCAGCCTCACCAACTGCCTTTGCAAGAAAAGCCAAAGTTGCAATTTGTCCTGTATATGCTTTGGTTGAAGCAACTGCAATTTCTGGTCCAGCACCGATTAACATTGTATAAGTTGCTTCGCGTGACAAAGTAGAACCGGGAACATTTGTAACTGTTAAGCTTGGAAGTCCTAATTCATTTACTTTTACTAAAACCTGACGGCTGTCAGCCGTTTCACCAGACTGTGAAAGGAAAATAAAGAATGGTTTTTGGCTCAGCAAAGGCATATCATAGCCCCATTCTGAAGCAAGACCAAGTTCAACCGGTGTATTTGTCAAAGATTCAAGCATCATTTTTGCCCCAAAACCTGCATGATAAGACGTTCCGGCGGCAATAATATAAATACGATCAGCCTCTTGAATTCCTTTGATAATGTCTTGATCGACTTTCATTGTTCCATCTTCATTTGCATAAGTCGCAATGAGTTTACGCATAACTGCGGGTTGCTCATCAATTTCTTTGAGCATGTAGAAAGGATAAGTTCCTTTTCCAATGTCAGATAAATCAAGTTCAGCTGTGTATGACTCACGTGAAAGTACATTACCTTCGTAATCCATAACTGTAACATTATCTTTTGTTAACACAACAAGCTCTTTATCGTGAATTTCCATAAATTCAGACGTTTCACGAATCATCGACATAGCATCTGAGCAGACCATGTTGTAGCCTTCGCCAAGGCCGATTAATAATGGTGATTTATTTTTGGCAACATAAATCACTTCTGCATCTTCGCTATCCATAAGAGCAAAGGCATAAGAACCTTGAATTAAGCTTAGAGCTTTTTTGAATGCTTCAAGTGTTGATAGTCCTTCTTCTTCAGCAAATTTAGCAATTAAATGAACCGCAATTTCAGTATCGGTTTGTCCTTTAAAAGTATCATTCATCAAAAATTCGTTTTTAAGTTCAACAAAATTTTCAATCACACCATTATGTACTAAAATAAAGCGACCTGATGTTGAAGTATGTGGATGAGCATTGTCTTCCGTTGGTTTACCATGAGTAGCCCAACGTGTGTGACCAATGCCGGCTGTTCCTGAAACATCAATCCCTAACTTTCCTCTTAAGTCTGCAATACGTCCGACAGATTTAACTAATTTTGCTGCTGTTTCTTGACCATTTACAAAAATACCTGCTGAATCATAACCACGATATTCAAGTTTTTCTAGTCCTTGCATCAAAATATCAGTTGCATTTTTACTACCTACAACACCAACAATCCCACACATAATAAAGCTCCATTTAACTCACCCTTAAAATTGGTATAGTTAATTATTTTTCTAATATTTATTTATAAATAGCATTATATTACACTTATTTATCATTGTCAAGTATAAAACTTCTAATAAAACTCAAAAAGACGATAATTGGTATAATTTATTTTCGACGTTAATAAAAACCAATTGATATCAATTGGTTTTTTTAGATTTTTCTTGATACTTAATATATGTGGGGTAAGTAAGTAATAGAATACTAATTCCTTCGAGAAATCCGCCGATTGTATCACTTGGATAATGTACCCCTACAAAAATTCTTGAAAACATTATTAATGCAATTAATATAATACATAAAATGCCTAATAAAATTTTAGAAGAACGATTTTTAAGTTTTCCTAGACAGATAAAGAAAATACTTCCAAAAATAATTGTTGCAAAAATGGAATGTCCGCTTGGAAAACTTTTCCCAGCTTCATTTGCAAAAGCCGCTAACCGATGAATATCAGGACGTTCTCGACCAATAATTACTTTAATAACAGTATTTAAAGCAAGGCTTAAAACAACTGTTGCCGCAAACCAGATTGTCGCTTCTTTCTGTTTAAAGAGAAGATATAAAACCAAAGCAAGTAGAACTGCGACAATTATTCCACCTTTATCTCCAAAAATATTTGTCATATGAGAGAAAAAGTAAGTGAGTCCTGAAGAGCTTTGTAAATGAAAAGCCCAAGTTTGAATTGGTCGATCAAAAGGAAATGGACCATGAGTAAAATCAATTTTAACAAAGAGCGCTAAAATTAAAAAGGCAAGGGTGGTAATAGCACCCGAAATATAATAGATTTTTTTATTCATAATTAATTAGTTTTCTATAGACTCCATTAGGAGATGAAAAGTTGACCCTTTCGGAGAATTATTTGAAACAAAGACTTTGGCATCATTCAATTGTGCATATTCCTTCGCAATTGCTAAACCAAGTCCTGTTCCAGGAATTTCACTTGAACGAGATTTATCAATTCGATAAAATCGTTCAAAAATATTATCTTTTTCTTCTTCTGGAACGCCAATACCTTCGTCAGCAACCTGAAAATCAACTTGATGATTTTCCAAAGTAATATTTATTGTAATTTCTGAGTTGGAAGGTGAATATTTTCCAGCATTTTCAAGAAAGATAATAATAATTTTGTATAGCGCCATTTTATCCATGCTGACAAATAAATCTGTTTGGATATCAAAGTTTATTTTTTGTCTTAGCGCGAGTTGAATTTCACTGACCACTTTGTCAGTAAATTTACTTAAGTTAATTCTTTCTTTTTTTATTTCTAAATGATTTCCTCTAGAAATGGTCAGTAAATTTTCGATTAAAACTTTCATTCTCATTGATTCTTCATCAATATAAGAAAGTGACTCATCAACAATTTCCGGATGTTCATGCCAACGTCTTTTGAGTAAATTCACATGTCCGCGAATTGCAGCAACTGGCGTTCTTAGCTCATGTGAAGCATCCGAGACAAATTGTTGCTCATTTTCAATTTTTTGATTCAGTCGATTGAGCAAACGATTGAAACTTTGACTTAACTGATGAACTTCAAGAGGATTTTTACTGACAGGAACTTGTTTAACATCCTTTCCATCAGTTGCCACCACAATATCTGTCAAAGGCTGACTAATCGTTCTGGCTGCTTTTTGAATTAAAATCAAAGCAAGGAAAAAGAGGAAAATCATGACAGCAATAATAACTAATATAGCTCTAATCATCGATTTAACTACAACATTTATATTCAACCATAATTCGGCTTTGGTTCCATTTTTAGAAGTTTTTGAACTATATAAAAAGATATCATCTCTTAATAGACTAAAATTTCCCCAAGATTTTCGTGATTTTAAAAAATTTGTTGTTCCTTGACTCTCTTCTCTTTGACCTGAAGGACTTGTCAGTCGAACAAATGTAGCTTTTTCGTCTTTTTCACTATCAAGTTTAAATTCATCCCAATTCACTTGCCCATTAGTTGCTGCCGTTTGAACGGAATTTAAAAGTGCCGCTCCCTCACTCTTACGGATTTGTAAACTTGTAAATGCAACAATTCCGGAAACAATGATTGTAATCAACAGACTAAAAATTAAGAAAATACGGACAAAAGTATCGGTAATAATTTTGGCACTTGTTTTTGATTCTATTTCTTTCATTCGCTAATTTACTTTACTATTTTTTAAGGAAGAGTATGAGCCCTCTTTTGAAATATGTGCTTTTAACTTACGGTATTCTAATAAGGTTAAAATAATCATCAATACGTCAACCGCACATAAAACGAGCATTGAAATTGACCCATGATTAAAAAATTCAAAGATTTGATAAAGAATAAAACCAACTAAAAGTAATATTGATAAGGGGTATGACCATAGAATCTTTTTCCAGAGCAGAGCCAACGTCACCAACTTTAGTGCACCATGTAAAAGTAAATATACAATAGCAAATAAAGTAGCATCATTGGTCAGCCTTTCTCCTGCATTTGTAATCATCGTAGAGAACGGGCTTAGAGAAATAGCCAGTGCAAGATGGTGAATAGTTGCTTTAATTAAATCAAGTGGAACAAAGATTAAAAGTAAACCTGATATAAATTCAACAAAAGCAAAAATACTTTTACCCAGAAGCATTGTGTTAAAACTAACATCTAATAATTCTTCTTTATTTTTCACTTTATTCATGGCTACCTCTTTTCCTCTCTCAGTTTTCGTTATTTAAACGATAACCTATACCACGAACGGTTTCAATGAGAGATTTATGATTTGGCAAATCAATTTTAGCACGAAGGTAGCGAACATAAGCATCCACGGTATTTTCCTGACCGTCAAAATCCATGCCCCATACATCATCCAAAATATCTGCTCGACTTACCACTATACCACGATGTTCTAAAAAATAGCTTAACAAAGAAAATTCTCTTTGGGTCAAATTGACTGTTTTACCAGCCACTTCTGTTGTATGAGCACTTAAATCAACTTTTAAGTAATCAAGTTCATAGACCTTGGAAGAAGAATTTGACCATTTCCTAAAAATCAACCTCAGCCGAGCCAATAGCTCCTCAATTTCAAAAGGTTTAGTAATATAATCATCTGCTCCCGCATCAAGACCGGCGACTTTATCTCCAATATAATCACACGCTGTCAAGAAGATAATTGGTGTATCAGGCTGAATTTTTTTCATTCGACGTAACACTGTCAAGCCATCTAATTTTGGAATCATCCAATCAAGCAAAACAACATCAATAGCAGGCTTAGCAGTTTCAAATATTTCCAAAGCAGAAAGGCCATCAAAAGCGGTTGAAACTTGATAATCTTCAAAAATCAACTCTTTTTTGACATAATCAGAGAGACTCGGCTCGTCTTCAACAATCAAAACATGGTAGCTCATTTGGCACCTCGCCTTTCTTTAATTGCAAATGTAATCAAAAATTTTTATTTACTTGCTCATTATAACAAGCATAAAACAAAAAAACCATACGGTTTTTCTGAATAATTAATGATAATTTATCATTTTTAATCTTCGTTAATGAAGTCTTCAATCAAATAACGAGGACGTTGTTTAACTTCCAAGAAGATTTTTCCGATATATTCACCAATTACACCTAGAGCTAATAGATTAGCCCCACCAAATCCAACAATAGCCAGCATTGTCGAAGCCCAACCTGCAACGTCAGAACCATTAATAAAATGGCGAGCAATAATATAAATTGCTCCTACAATAGCTAGCAAAAACCAAATTAAACCAATCCAAAAAATCAAACGCATCGGTGCAGCTGATGTTGAAGTAATTCCATCCAGCGCAAAGCTAATCATTTTTTTCAAAGGATACTTACTTTCACCGGCAAAACGTTCTCCACGTGTATAATAAACGATATCAGATTTATAGCCAACCAAAGGAACCATTCCTCTTAAGAAGAGATTTTGTTCAGGAAATTGAGCTAAACCGTCAAGGGCACGGCGACTCATTAAACGAAAATCAGCATGATTAGGAACACTTTGGCTCCCCAAACCTTGCATTAATTTATAAAAAGCTCCAGCAGTTCTTCTTTTGAAAACTGTATCAGTGTCCCGATTATCCCGTACACCATAAACGATATCACAGTTCTCATTTTCAAATTTTTCAAGCATTTCATCAATTGCATTAATATCATCTTGCAAATCTGCATCCATTGAAATAACGCAATCTGCTAAATTTCTCACGGTCATTAAACCAGCGAGCAAAGCATTTTGATGTCCTCGATTTCTCGAGAGATTAATCCCACTAAACATCGGATTTTCATTATGTTTTTCTTGAATTTTTTCCCAAGTCTTATCTTTTGAGCCATCATTAACATAGACAACTCTACTTTTTGGACTAATAATATTATTTGAAATCAATTGTTCATATTTAGCCTTGAGACGTTCGGAAGTTTCATCAAGTACCAGTTCTTCATTGTAACATGGCACGACCATATAAAGAATCTTAGTCATATTCACTCCTTAATTTTTTTCTTTTTAAACTGCTTATCTATTAAACCTAAACTTGCTAAAGCAATCATAACAGGGGCAAATTGATAAAGGTAACGTGAATTTGTTTCCCATAGAATAAGGAAAAAACTCAATCCAACAAAGGCCAAAGCTGGAATAAACCAGGGATTTGACCAATTTCTCTTGCTGATTAAAATTCGCCAGATTTGACGCCACAGTAAAACAACTAGGCCAATCCAATAAAGGGTTTGAACAGCCTTTAGCATAAACCAACCTGTTATATTACCAGGGCCATCCAAAGAAAATGAGGTTCCTGATAAATAATCAAAGTAACGATTAATAAATTTATTTTCATGATGATAAGTATAAAACGAACTGTTCAAATCACCATATAACCAAGTATAGGCCAACTTACGTCCAATTTGTCGCACAACTCCGACAGGTCCCATCTTCTTAAGATTGTCTATGAAGAGTTGTTTATCAGCCTCTTTTTTCGCTTCATAAGTTGGGAAAGATTCAGAATAAAGCCTCACTTTCTTATTGAATCCACCCGTTTTATTAGTTGGCGACCAAGACATAGCAATCCAGTGCATCATCGGAAGATTACGACGTTCATTAGCCTCTTGAGAAAAAGCTGGCTCGGTCGCAATAGTTGCTTTAACCATGAAATGTCCCCCAACAAATAAAATAGCAAACATTGGGAGTAAAAGCAAAAGTTGTTTCCATTTTTTATTAAGTCCAAGGAAAATCAAAACAGCAATAAGCACAATTAACACTGTTGGCTTAAATTCATAACCTATAACTGCCAATACTGTTGCCAAAAAATACCATAGAACTTGTTGAGTTATTTTTTGTGATTTAATGGCATATATAAAGAACAACAAACTAAAGGATACAAAAGGAAGTGTAATCGTATCACTATAGAGTTGTGCACCATAAACGTAAAAAGGTAAGAACCCGAGAGCACAAACATTGTATAAGAGCGCATGTCTTTTCCCGCTCAAAGCCTTAACACTTAAGGTTCCAGCTAAAACTCCGAGACTTGTCAACAGTGCAGACACTGCTGTCACAACCCACATTTTTAGTTCAACACTTCCTGCAAATGGTGAGAAAACTTGATTAAATAAAATCCCTAAAAATTGATTATTTGGATAACGAAGAAAATATCCTAAACGCGAAGCAGTTTCAGGTAACAGTCCAAAAGATTGACCATGGAGTTCTGTCGTAGAATTAAATATAACGAAATAGTCCCAAGCATGCTTACTATCAGGCACATGAATCATAAAAAGAAACGGCAAGATAAAAGTTAACAAAGCTACTAACCAAAAGCTTATTCGATAATATTTTGTTACTGACAAGTCTGTAAGTAACTCAATTTTACTGACAGACTTGTCAGTAGTTTCATTTTTATTCTTCGAGTCAAAAAGTTTTTTCGATAATTTATAAATTCCAACAAAATAAAAATAGGCTGCTATTAAAAGAATATTTCCTAACAAAAGCGCAATGATGTGATCTGCGTTCCACACTTGCGTCAAAGAAATAGCAATCCCGTTAATTAAAAGAAAGATTCCTATCATTAATGCAAGACAGAATCCTTTTTTATACTTAATAAATACTATATTATTCATATTACCATTTTACCATAGCTTGGCTTTTGTTTCTTACAATGACGTTAAGTCAAGTTTTTAGAGTAACAAACGTAGAATTTTAATCTATTTATTT
>ENA-OPBW01001379-OPBW01001379.1-human-gut-metagenome-genome-assembly--contig:-NODE-1379-length-12783-cov-2.713624_pt1 | contig 12783 bp, 10 predicted proteins | sample MGYA00241070_ERZ501456 | MGnify/ENA primary metagenome ERZ501456 (study PRJEB25962, sample SAMEA2042624) | human gut metagenome | biome: human gut; feature: human-associated habitat; material: faeces...
GACCGCCTCACCATGCAGCGTGACCGATCCGTAATACAGATGTTTCTGGACATCTTCTGGTTTCATCTAAAGAACCGGTAAAACAATTGGTTCCCGGTGTAACAATACGTGTTACTTCCCTCTTTACCAAGCCTTTTGCCAGTTTCGGGTCTTCTACCTGTTCACAAATCGCTACTTTATAGCCCCGCTCTACCAAACGGTTGATATATGTCTCCGCAGAATGAAACGGGACACCACACATGGGTGCCCTTTCCTCCAGACCGCAATCTTTTCCTGTCAGCGTGATTTCCAGCTCTTTTGACGCCGTCAGCGCATCGTCAAAGAACATCTCATAAAAGTCGCCAAGTCGATAGAACAGGATGCAGTCCTTGTAACTTTCTTTTGTTTTACAATATTCCCTCATCATCGGTGATAATACACTAATATCCTCCGGAAACCCAGTATTTATGCGGCTTTTAGAAGTCCCAGATGTTGATTTGACCACATTATTACGATAGTTTTTTCCCTCGTTAGTGTTTTTGTCTATACTCAAGTATTTAAACCTCTCTTTAAAATTTTATCTCCATTTGCAAAATCAGGTTTCTGTTCCGTATTTTTGAATATACAGTTCGTATTCGTCATCTATATGTTCTTCTTCAATGTGTGTATAATAATTAGTCATTTTTTCATCAGAGTGTCCAGCTATTTTCTTTACTGTAGCGGCATCCATTCCCGATTGAATGCATCTTGTTACAAAAGTATGACGGAAAATATGAGGATGAACATCCATTAAATTCGGGTCTCTGTTCTCTTTTTCTGCCAGAGCAATTTCATGTTTATTAACAATCCCAACAATCCGCCTGCATTCTGTTTGAGCTGATGATGGAAGATAACTTCTTCCTGAAGATGTTGTAAAAATCAGACCGGGATATTTTTTTAAAAGTATATTTGGTTTTCCCCAGTTTTTCCCCAGTTTTTCTTTATCACGATCCTGTTTTTCCTTCCAGCTCATAAAAGCAGCAATCACTGCATCCGTTAATGGAACCTTTCTATTGCTGGCACTTTTCTTTGGTGTTGTAATCTGAATAGTAGAATACCTTTCAGGAAGTTCATTTCCTTTCAAATCATAATATTTTGTAACTCTGTTTAAGGTTTTATATACACGAAGCTTTTCATGCTTAAAGTCAAGATCACACCATTCTAGGGCAAGTGCTTCCCCTATACGTAATCCTGTATGAAGAAGAATAAAAAAGAGTTCATAATACCGGGTATTCTTGCAGCTCTCAAGGAAACGATGAGTGTCATATATACTAAGACATTTTTCATCTTCTTGTTCCTGCATTATCTTCTCATCAGGTATTTCACCCGGTTCTTCTTTAGGCAGTTTAATATCGGCTACGGGATCTATGGGTATCATTTTTCCACTATATGCCTTTTTGAAAAGCTGACGGACTACACTTAATGATTGTATTACCGTTGTACGTGCATATCCTTCTTCTTCGAGTCCCTTTATCATGTCAAGAATATGTGTTGGACGGACCTCTATTAACCTCATGTAACCAATATATTCTCTTACTCGCTCAAAACCATTTACATAGTTACTTAAAGTGGTTGCTTTAACAGAATGCACCACATAAATAAGCATCCATTTTTCATACCACTTTGAAACAGAAATTCTAGGATCATATCCTGCAATTCCGGGGGAAACATTAGCAAGGTAGGCATTTCTTTCTTTTTTTAGATGTTGTAAATTTGTACCATAAATTGAAAACGTTTTTCCTGTACCGCGAACGAAAATTCTGGCCTCATATCGTCCATCTTTTCTTTGATATAATCCTTTTCCTAATTCTTTACCCTTTAAGTTTTTGCCCATAACACCACCATCCTTTCTGATGATAATGCATGGCACTGGATATATATTTTAGCACAACAAAAAAAAGCTTTCAAGACTGCCGATCTATCCATTTTTGAAATTTTTTCTTATCAATCAGTGTTCTGCGCCCAATCCGTACCATGAAACAGTTTTCATTCATCAATGATCTCATTGTTTTCTCAGAAAGTCCTGTAAGCTCACAGGCTTCTTTAACGGATATAAGAATTTTATCGTTGTTTGCTTCCGGCTGTGTTTTTTTTCGCAACATATATAACCGGTCAATATCTGCAGGCAGATGATATTGACCGTTCCTCCTCTCTACTATTATATAAATTCTAAAAAAGGCTGCCTGCTGGCCTTATAGATTAATCCAATGTTCTACGTTCCTGTTGGCTGACATAATACTCCACTGCTTCCTGTAAACTGCATCCTGCCCTATGGCTTCGACTTATTACACTGCTTTTATTTATTCCTAATTCCTCACAGCATACTTTAAGCGATGGATAAACAGTTCCATGATATTCAAATTCCGGGTTACTTAACATTTTTTTCCTTTTTCTCGTCATAAAATGTGTAAACGATTCTTCAAGAGAACAATTCTTATCTCGTGCTCTTTGTCTCACACATATATCATCAATACCATATTTTTGACAACATGCCCGGAGACTTCGATATTCTATTCCTTTAAATGTGAATTTTTGTATTCTTTCGGCAATCATATCTTTATTTTCAATAAAATGCTCCAATGATTCTTCCATAGTACAATTCAATCTATATTTTCTTGAAGATACACTGTCAGCGTTGACTCCATATTCCAGACAGCATTCTTCCAAAGACCTATAGGTTTTGTCTCTAAAAATAAATACCGACGGCTGTGTTTCCATTCTGGCTTTCTTTATGAAATGATCCAAAGATTCTTCAATGCTGCATTCTGTTGTTTTGGCACGGTTACGCACACTGGAAGCATTAACTCCGTATTCAGCACAACATGCTGAAACACTTTTATACTTTTTCCCTTTATAAAAGAATTGCATTTTCGGTGTTTCTGTTTCCTTTTTTTGAATATAATATTTCACAGCTTCTTCCCATGTACACTTTTTTCGCCAAGCTCTACTGCGTACACTAGATTCATTAATTCCATAGAATTCACAACATTGTCCAAGTGAGATATATTTATTTCCCTCATAAAAAAAAGCCTCTTTCGCACGATGCCTTTCTTTAGACATCACCTGATTTTCAGGAATTTCTTCTTTTTTCGTTACTTCTTTTGGCACACAGCCTTCCATATGAGAGATAATTTCTTCCATAACATCCGCGTGAGGACGTTTCGCTTTAAATACTGCTGAACTTACTGACTTTGGCTTTAATCCATACGCAAGACAACATTCCGTAAAATTTTTGTATTCTTTTCCACGGAATTCAAAGGCTCTTTTCTCTTTAGATTTGATATAATGTGTAATCGCACGTGTAGAAGAAACCCCATTTTTTTCCATATACAAACGTACTGATATAGGATTTATCTCCAGGTCTTCACAACATTGAGGCAGTGATGGGTATTTCACACCATGATATGTGATTTCATGTGCCTTTTTCCATTCTATTGCCCGTTCAATCGCTTCCTGTGGTGTGCATTTTCGATTCCACATATCGGTCTTGACAGAATCTTCGTTTAAATCATAAAATTCGCAGCAGGTCTTAATGCTGGCCCATTTTCGATTTCGGAATATGATCTCTTTACTTTTTTTCAATTCAATAAAATGTGTAATCGCTTCTTCAGTTCTACATTTATATTGATTCTGATACGCCATTACACTACGGTAACATATTCCATAAAAATTACAGCATTTATGCTTACTTTCAAAAGTTCTGCCATTGTACACAAATTTGAATTTCTCCATGTAATTTGATCTGATTTTACGTGGCATAAAAACTTCTTTCCTCCTTTTATCGTGATTGGATCTGATACATGTCAAAACATTTTGCCAAACAAAAAAAGACACTCCAAGAGTCCATTTTACTCTTTTTGTGTCTTTATCGGTTGATCCGCAGACGCGGTATAAAGTATAAAATTCTGACCTCGTATCAGAATAAAATTTTATGCAATCTGCCTTGCAAAATGTTCAATTTTATCGTATCATTCCAGATACTTAATGTCAATTTCACTACAGGCTTTAAACAGTAGCAGCTGGGTAGTATTTTACTCGTATTCCTGCGAATACATGCATAAACTGTTGCATACATGCAAATGCCCCTCCGGTCTTTTCACCGGAAAAGGGCACTTACAGAAGGCTTTTTGTATTCATGTCATACAAAAAATCACATAAATTAAGATTGGAAATGAAACAAACATAAGCCCAAAATCAACAAAGATCAATATCAGCCAAAGCAACTTTAATTTTTCCTCCAAACCTCATCCTCCGTTTCGAGTATATTTAAGGAATTCCATAAAATCCCTTATACTTAAATAAAAGAGAATTTCAGAGCTGTTTCTGTAAATATCCCCAAATTTTCACAGGAATTTCATTTTATTGTTAAAGTTACTTTTGTGATATATCAATCTGCTATTATGCGGCCTGTTCTTCCAGTTCTCGATTCCCAGCCTCCATTAAATCTTCCTCCAGAATTTCAGCAAGCAATTTGTTGCAATACCCAATACCGTTTACACGAACGCCTTTGTTGCGGAGCTCGTCAATCTCTTTTTTCCTGAGACTCTGACTTTTTACAGCCAGTTTATAATCTTCTTTTGCCAGTTTCTTTTTTAATTGTTTCTGCCATTTTATAAGAAAATCCCTTGCAAGCTCAATATCTTCATTCTGCTGGTTATAAAAAGTACGTGTCTGCCTTATGGTTCCATCCGGTTCCACTTCAAGCGTATAGTACGCCTCCGTTGGTTGTTCTGCCTTTCTCAAAAACAGGATATAGGATTCCTGCTGGCTCATTCGTTCATAATAGGTTTCTGTATTATTTACGCAGTGATGCATCAGTTTTGCTTCATACAAAATGTCATCCACTTTTTCCGGCACAACGATCTGATACTCTTTGTCCGCATATTCATATTTTTTCAAATCCCTGCATATACGATTCAGACCCGGATACTTCTTTTCCAGCTCTCCGGCTCTTAAAATCAAATCTTTTGCTTCTATCTCTTTTATCATTTCATTATGTCTCTGCATGAGCTTTCGTGCACGGTAGATAACAGAATCCTGCACATTCACTCCGACCCGAATTGCCATATTGAGATAATCCTTCCATGTTTTGATCAGGTTTTTCACGGATTCCCCACTTTCTGCTGCCTGCTTTTCCAGATAATTTTTAATCTGTAAAGGAGCCATACGATCCATAATGAACATAAGATCCGCTGGTTTAAGCTTTTCCCGGCACATCCACGAAATCACATCGTCACGGATCAATTTGTTTTGGGCTTTTTCAAGTAATAGCCATTGAAGAAAAATCTCTCCCCCATTGTTTGTACGTAACCTTTTCAAGCGGAACCTGTCAATTCCCAGTGCTTTTCCAAGGTTTCCGGAATCTCTACAATAAATCTGTGCTTTATTATCCATAATGTCTTCTGCGAGATGATAAAGTCCTGCTTTAATGAGCCGTTCCAGGTAGGGCCTTTCTCTAACCATTTCAAAAAAACTTACCGGATCTAAAAACCTTTTGACTTTTGCATATTCGTAGAATCCTGTCCTACGGAATGTCTTGTTTTTAATGCCATACAGTGATTTTCCATAAATATTTCCCATATTATATTTTTCATATGTCATATAGCCACCGTAACCTGGATACAGTGGAACCTGTAATTTACCCTGGATCCATCGGCTTTCTTTTGTCCAATGATGACGGCCAAAATAATATTCTTTTGTATTTAATTTTTCATCATACAGGATTCTCCGGCGCTCAAAGAAAGAATATACTGGTTTTTTATATGAGCTGCTTACTATGAGCATCTGAAGCTGGAATTCTCTCAAAACAAACACATTATCTCCACAGGTCTGAAGCAGGTATGCAGTCTCTTTTGGGGTTTCTATATTTTTGGCCCGGCCTAATGCTTTATATTGAATCTGATGTCTGCATTTTTGGCAATGCCCCACTGCATTATGGTGAGGATGGCTGATTGGAACTTCGCTTTCACACCAACTACAATATCCTGTCTGATCTTTCCTGCGGCTGTAATGATAAAAGATAAAATTCTGGGTAATTCCAACTTTTTTCTGCCATTTCAGCCAGTCTTTCGGAACTTCTGGGAGTCTATCCATACACTGATCCCAGTTTGTCAGAATTTTTTCATATTTCATTCCCAGCCTCCGGTGTCTCTGGTCACATTGATATACATACAGTGCATAAAAAGCATCGTCATATTCACTTTCAAGATACTTTTGGATCAACGCTGTATCCGCCTCTTTCATATAAGAATTTTCCTGATATAACCATTTTGAAAAAATGGTCTTATCCAGCATACTTTCTGACCATTTCTTTGTCTGGTAATCATACCCTTTAAAAACATCGTTCTTTTTATCAACGTATAATGTATATACAGGTTTCCGACAGTCCATGGAAAGATATTCTGCCAGATAAAATGCTACTTTTAAAATATTGTTTTCTACTTCTGCACGTAAATATAGCCCCCTCTGATAAATCAGCTGCTCCGTATAGTATCCTTTATCTCTTACTGGCACATCTTCTTTTGCAAGTTTTATCAGTTCATCCGTAGCTTCCAGCAATTTCATGTTACGCAATTCTTTTTTATTCATTTCCGTCCTCTCCTTCATTTTCTGCTGTATATAATGTCATTTTCTCTTTTCTGCTCAAATGCAGCAGGGGAACTCCCTGCCGCATCCACTTTATCCTTTTATTTACGCCGCTATTTCAGTAGGGCTTTCTTCGTTTTCTGCCGATTCCACTGGTAGGTCCATTAAGTCTTTCTCTAAAAGATCAGCCAGAAGTTCCCCAGCAAATGCTCCGCCATGGACAACTACATGCTTATCACGTATCTCCTGATAGTTCTGCTGCCTGAGCTTCCTGCTTTCTTCTGTGCTCTTACGATCTTTTTTGGTTAATCGCTTCTGAATTTCCTTCTGCCACAATGTTAAAAAAGAAGTCACCTTATCAATGTCCTTATTTTGACGGTTAAATTCCGCACGTTTTTGCCGGATGGTTCCATCTGGTTCAACTTCCAGTGTATAAAACGGTACTTTCGGATTCTCTTTTTCCCGCAAAAACAGGATATAGCTTTCCTTTGAAACGATCCGGTCAAAATAAGTATCCGTCTTATTTACACAGTGATGAAGCGTATCACCTTCATATAGGATGTCATCGATACTCTTTGGCGCAATAACCTGATATTCACCGTCACTGAACTCATATTTTTCTTTCAAATCAATGAGATGTTTCTGAAATCCGACATACTTTTCTTCCAGCTCCCTGCGTCGGATTCCGCGTTTCATTTCTTCTATCTTCAAAACCGCCTCTTTATGGCGCAGTTGAAGATCTCTGGTACGGTAAATAATGGAATCATGTATATCCATTCCCAGTCTTTTTGCCATAGAAAGATAATCGTTCCACACCTGCAGCACATGGCTGATATCATCCCCGGATTTTTCTGATTGTTTCACAAGATAATGTCGAATCTGGCAGATGCTCATCTGGTCCAGAACAAACTTCAGGTCGTTTGGTTCAAATCCTTCTTTTACCATCCAGCATATTTCTTCATCCCCGATTGTTTTTCCTGTACTCTTTTCAAGTTGCAGCCATTTAAGTTCTTTTACCCCGCCATTCATATCTCGGAGTCTTCGAAACTCTTTCTTATCTACGGACAGGAATTCTGTTGGTTTTCTGCCTTTTCTTTTTATTGCATCTGCTGCCCTGTGGTCCAGTACATCCTCAACTAACTGGAAAAGCCCTGTCTTTACAATCTGTTCCAGTACCGGATACGTCTTCCACAGGTAAAGATATTTTCCAGGATCTATCTTTTTCTGACCAAGAGCGTACTCACGCAGACCTGTTTCTTTTAATTCATGCCTGGACAGATCCGACAGGGTATATGGATAAACCATTCCTTTATATTGACTGTCACAGCAAGTATAATACCAAGAACTTCTACACGAAATCCAACGCATTTCCCGTTGTTTGAACAGATCATAAACGAAATTGGAAATTTCCTTTCCATTTGCAGAGAAGATTCTTCTCTGCTCTTCATGGCAGGTAGTTTCGCAATCTGTATAGCCGCCCTTTTTATACCACGTTCTGGCATGAAAGATCCGGAGCACAAAACCAGAAGTCTTGCGTCTCCTCTGGATAAGATAGACTCTGTACCACTTTGTACAAAATCTTCCAGACTTTCCCACAGAACGAAAAGTAATCGGTTGTCCACACACATTGCACTGTCCTTTCTGGTTATATTTGGGTGAGCGGATAGGAACATGTTTTTTGCAATATGTACAGTATCCTTCTGTAGCACCATTTTTCTGATACTTGTAGAAGATATAGTGTTCCGTAATTCCATATTTTGAAACCCATCCGATCCAGTTCTTAGGCAGTCCAGATACAGTTTTCATCACCTGGTCCCATGAATCTGTAAGTTTTTTATCATGACGTATCCTTTGTTCTTTACGGATATTCGCCTGAAACTCTTCCAGTGCCCGGATTGCAGGCTGCATTGTCTTTAAATATTTTTGGATGACCTTTGTATCACAGTCATTTACATAGATGTTGCCAAGATTAATCCTTACATCCCATAAGATACTTTCAAGAAGTGCCTTTTTCCATTTTTTTAATTTTTCATCATAGGTTATAAACCGTCTCTCTTTTCTGCTGATAAACAGACGGTACCTTGGAAAGTTTATATTCTCCTCAATATCCGTTACGGCAAACAGATACACTTTTAAAATTCCTTTTTCTACTGCTGCTCGACAATACATCCGATATTTTCCGGGTTCACCCCTTTGTTTCTCCAATGGACTCAAAGATATTTCAGTTTTCTTTGCATCGGCGATATGTCTGTTCATCACTTTTAATGGTTTTAATTCCATCAACCTCTTTTTTCTCATAACTCCACCAGCTTTCCAGTCACATCAATCCATGCTTCCTCCGGATATTTCTGAGCATCGATACAGATGACCCCAATTTCCAGTATCTGGCTGTTACCAGGCTGCTCCTTTAAAAGTAACAGTAAATCGCCCTTTTGTCCTTTGGCTTTGGGGCCTTTTCCACGTACAATGCAAAATCCGTTGCAGCTGGTCCCGTTTTCTTTTGCAACATGGGAGTTCCATTTCCGGTTTGGATATTTCGCCATGTAAGCAGCTCCATGTAATAACAGGCTTCTCAATTCAATTTTCTTTAACAGGCGCATCTTTGTGCAGGAGATTTTTGAATCTTCCCCATCTTCATCCAAATCCCCTGATGCATCTACTATGTAATACACGGAATTTTTCCAATTCGGATAATAGCAGAGACAATCCAGTGGGTTTTCTGCACAATGAAATCCATTTTGTCTACAGTTTGCTTTTTCCGTTTCATTTATGCCATACTCCTGAAACTGAAAGCCCCGACATTTCAAATCCTTTTGAAATCCTTTATATGCGATCATATCCTTCTCCTTTAACTCTCTTTCGGCTGCATCATGTCAAACAAGGACATCTGCCCGGAATCTTTCGATTTTTTCTTGCTGATATGCTTTTCTTCCTGCTCCGCTGCTTCTTTGGGATGCACCTCGGAATCTTTTTTTGTCCCCTGGTTTTTCGGTATTGTTTTCGTTCTCTTATTTACCGAATCCCATTCCTTTTGAATCTTTTTCTTTTCTTCCTGCTCTTTTTCTGCTATTTCTTTTTCATCATCTTTCGCATAATATTCAAGTACCCAGGGAAAAACCTGGTCGCCGGAGAGTGCCAGGCCTGTATTGGCCCGAATGCCGTTCTCTCCCTTTTTTTTCGCTCCCTCCAGTGCAATGTTGTAGGCTTTTTGCGTCACGTAATCCAAACATCTCTGAAGCATCTTATGTTTTTTTAACACCTGTGCATCTAAAGCAGAATCCGTTTTGGCAAGATTTACAAGATACTGTCCTATGATGTCCGCAAAGCCTGCATCCTTTAAGGCAAACATTTCTGCACGCAGTTTTTCAGACGCATTCGAAAACTTTCTTTCCTCAATCGGTATATCAACCAGCCGGTAGCGGCTGCCCTGAATAAATTCCTCTGTCTGTTTTTTGGAAACTGCATGTGCTTTGGCAAGTTCCCGCACACCATCCATATTCCCGCTCTGGCGGTAATACAATGCTGCTGTATTTAATTCTTCTGCAGTTTTTATGATCTCATTTAACATAATCGGTCCCTTCTTTCCTAATAAAAACATGAGGCAGAAGAAAAAATCTCCTGCCCCTGCCTGCTTTTTATGCCGCATTCATTTTCTGTTCAGCCGCTTCCATTTCTTTTTCTACTTCCAATGCAATCCTGCGTCTCTCAGCATCATCAGAATCCAAAAGGCTGATCATTTCCAGTACAATACGGCGAACCCATTCATTTTCCTCCCATCCTGCACAGATCTGACGGGCTTTTTCCGTCAGTTCCTTCCAGTCAGCATCTTCCAGATCCCTGCCACGATATTCCTTATAGAAAGAATAGATTTCTTTCATGGCTTTCGGTGCCTGAATCTTTGCCGCTTCATCCAAATTGGAAAGGAGCCCCATCAGCATGGGATGGTTTTTATATTTTTCAATCAAAGGACGGATACCGGTCTGAATTTTACCCGTATAAAGTCCCAAAAAATCATTAAATATTCCTGCAATCAATTTCTGATCTGTCATTCGTTTCCTTCCTTTCTGTGAATTTTCTTACTCTGCGCCTGACCGTAGATGGAAAACACTGAAATGCTTCCGATACTGCATCCTGGCTGTACCCCTGATCAAGAAGAGCCTTCATAGCCGCTGCCTGTTCTGTTTCCTTGAGCTTTCTTATGGACGGTTTCCGAACTTTCTTTTTCAGGATTTTCCGGCAAAGCGGATGATCTGGTCCGTATTCGTACATTGTGCTGGCTTCCGCTGCATTCAAATTGCACAGGATTGCAATCAGCAGACAGTAATATCCCTTATATTCGTCGTCTTTCATGCCGCACCACCTTTATTGCCTGGTTTTCAAATGTACCTCTTTACCCTAATCTGCTTTAAATTCTTTTTGATCAAGACCATTTTCGAGCAGATATCTTTCCGTACCTTCTGGATCGAGCTGTGCAAGTCGTGCAAGATTAAACTCTACGACATAATAGCTGCCATAATTGATTTTCCTCTTACCTATAACTTTTCCGAGTTTATACTTTTCAATAAACGCAACCTTTGCTTTTGCTCCGCAATCCGAGATTATTGCCTGCCCCGGTCTTAGGAATCCCATAACTCCAATTGTAAGATCTCCGAATAATTCCAGCTTTTTCTCACATTCCTTTTGCTTTTGCCATAATCCGACATACAGGGATCCGTTGTAGTACATATTCACTCTGACATATAATTCCTCATGTCCACATTCCCAGTCATATCCCAATGGTTTTTCATCTTTTCGACTGCATATATCCTGTCCCATATTCTGCCTCCTTTTTTGATTTTCCTGTTCATCTTTTGTGGATTATTTTACATTTCCTCCCTTCCTGTTTTTTTGCACACTTCACATTTCGTTTTTGGACAACAAAAAAAGACACCAAAAATCTTCTTTTGATTTTTGATGTCTTCCTATTGATAAAAGGCCTTCGCCTAAATGTTGCTCCCGGAACAGCATATCCGGAACAAAAAACTTTGCTGCGTGGCAAACCATGCATAAAAAATAATCCATTTATATGGTAACACAACATATTGTATTCGTCAACAAAATACAGTGCTTAGAACACTATATCTTGCTATTTTATCATTCTTCAAGTACGCTTACTATTTTTACTTCGCTGTTATTTCTACGTTCATCAGGAAAATTTCCAAGGAGTCATATATTGAAATATACTATAAAAAATAAGATCCCATAAACGCACAAGGACGCTCTGTCGAGGATATGCAGAGCGTCACTCTCTTATGGGCTAAGATTTGTGCAAATTATAATAATACGTCCTAAAAAGGAAGGAGACCGATACTTTCGTACCGGCATATGAAAAAGAAAAATATTTAAAAATGAGATACCTTAATTAGCATCTGCAGTTATTAATATACAGTATATTTATGACGATACTATGGTATAAATTTTAAGAATCTGTGAAAATTATAGAATTTAAGCGGTGAAAATATGTCACTTGACGTGATCAAAAGATATTAATAAAATAAATAAATAAAAATAAAAGAAGGAAATGTAATGAAAGCTTTTTTTACCTGCGAGCAAAAATTGGGAAATACCATCTTCACTTTTTCACAAAAAGCAAAAGTTCTTAGTACAAGTCCCTTAAACGGCGGCATTACAAGACACCTTTCTCATGTTGTAAATATCAATTGTATGAATGGTTCTTATGAATGTAAAATGCTGGGAGATACTTACGAAAAAGATCTAGCTGCACATGTCCATGCCCTTGGGCTTTCCCCTTCCTGCACTACTGCATTAAGTACCGCAGCTTGGACGGAATTACGTGCTATAGAAGAAGTATGCTTTCGGGATCTTACGGTAACTGCTGTTGTAACCGGCGGAATTGACTCCAATGGTATGCATCCCGGCGATCCTGCTTCTTACTATGAAGAGGACGGAAATTATGAAATGCTTCCTCCTGGAACAATCAATATTTTTCTGTTCATTAATCAGAATTTGACTGATGCAGCAATGTCCAGAGCACTGATGCTCTGTGGAGAATCGAAAGCTGCTGCTGTTTCTCAGTTATTGCTGGGAAGCTGCTATTCCGAAGAGATCGCAACAGGTTCTGGAACTGACGGAATTGTAATCGCTTCTAATCTTTGTGGTACCAGAACTCTTACGGATGCT
>ENA-OPBW01001382-OPBW01001382.1-human-gut-metagenome-genome-assembly--contig:-NODE-1382-length-12768-cov-2.678361_pt1 | contig 12768 bp, 11 predicted proteins | sample MGYA00241070_ERZ501456 | MGnify/ENA primary metagenome ERZ501456 (study PRJEB25962, sample SAMEA2042624) | human gut metagenome | biome: human gut; feature: human-associated habitat; material: faeces...
CCGAGGCCGACTTCAAGGCTTTCCCCCAGTCCGTGGAGGCCAATCAGCAGCGCCTGATGACCAACGCCTACTATCCCTTCGATCTGGAGAGCGAAGAGGCCATCTACAGAAAGTGCTATTGAGCCTGACGGCACAAAGGATCCCCGCCCATTTGGGCGGGGATCCTCTTTTACGGCCGGGTCTGCTGTTTTTCAAAATACTGCCCCAGTTCGTCGCCGAAGCCCTTTATATGCAAAAACATATAGGCGCCGGCGCTGTGGTCGGCTCTCTTTTTCAGATAGTGAAAAATCTCCCAGTGCTGCTCGATCAGGTCTGCCATGGAGAATTTGGTAATGGCAGCGCAGAGATACGTCCATTCCGCCATCCGCAGCATGGTCCAGGCCCGTTTCAGTGCCGGGCTCCCGGCCGCATCCATTACCAGGCCGTGAAATTCCGTATCCAGGTGGACAAATTTATCCAGCGCCCGCACCCCGTCCATCTCCCGAAGCACCTGTTCCATTTCCTCCAGCTGCTCTTCCGTGGCGCGTTTTGCCGCCCGCCGGGCGGCATATTCTTCAATGAAGGCCCGCACGTTGAAAATATCTTCGATCTCAGCCGGCGTCAACTGCCGCACGAAGCTGCCGGAGTAGGGGCGCTCTTCCAGAAGGCCGATGGAGGCCAGTTCCAGGATCGCCTCCCGGACCGGCGCCTGGGATACGTTCAGTTCCCGGGCCAGCTGGGTCTCCACGATCCGGTCCCCGGCCTGAAAACGCCCGTTGGCGATCTGCTGCTGAATATAGCTGCGGATCTTCTTCCGCAGGGTCCCCTTGGCGGCAGTCTCGCTCTCTGCGTTTCTGCTCATTTTCCGCCCCTTTCCGCCCGTCATACGGCAAGGATCTCATTTACATAATCGATCATTGTAGAAGTTTTCGCATTCTTAATAATCGATTATTTGAGACGATTGTATACTGACAGACCGCATTTGTCAATGGATAGCGGCTGCTTTCTTCCGTTTTTCTTTCACAGTCCCTTCAAACGTGCCTTCCGCTCCTGCAGGTAGGCCTCAAACCGCTCCTGGTACAGATTCACGATCAGTTCCTGGGGAAACTCCAGCTCGTCTAGCAGCGTCATCAGCGGCGTCACACTGCCCACCATGGTGTGAAAGTGAGCATCACTGGCCACACAGACCCGCTGACGGTTTTTCTTACAGCAGAGGATATACGCCTTGAGGGACTGGAGGCTCCCGGGCCGGTGGGGCGTGGTGGAATTGTTGTTGAGCTCCAGCAACTTTCCCTGGCGTCTCGCCTCTGCTGCAAGGGCTTCAAAGTCACAGGGAACAGACGGGTCGTCCGCATGCCCCAGAATATCGATCCACGGATTACGAAGCATCTCCAGGTAGGTGGCCGTGTTTGCCTCCCGGTCCGCCCGCTCCGGAAACATGTGGGTGTGGATGCTGGCGATGGCAAACTCACACAGCTTCAAATAGTGAGGCGGTATGTCCACACGGTTCTGGTGATCCAGGATGTTCATCTCCACCCCTTTGTAGACCCGGATCCCCTCTATAACATCCGGCAGCATCCGCTGGCTGTGAGGGATGAACGAGGGGGCGCCGCATTCGATCCCGGGGGCATGCTCCGTCAGGCACAGACCTTTCATGCCCCGCTTTTTTGCCGCCAGGCAGTTCTCCGTCAGCGTGGACCATGCGTGTCCTGATAGGATCGTGTGGGTGTGTGTATCCACCTCAGGAATCATTTCTCTTAATTGCATAAATTTTAACTTTCCTTTTTGTTTAGTATTTTGCCGAAAAAGTTCTCAGTTTGCCTTGACTTTTTTAGTTGAGCTATATAAAATGTCATTGTCTCGATAATCGATTATTAAATATCTGCACGTCAACAGTTTGTGAGGTCCTTTCTGTTTCCAAGCATACCACCCTGTCGAAAAAATGGCAATATATCTTCTTAATTTTTAAAATTTTCATTCTTTTTCTCAAATTTTTTTAATTCTTTTTTCTATTTTGCCAGTTTCCGAAATAATCGATTTTTCTTCAGGATACAGGGGGACAGCCACGGAAAACCGAGAATGCACCGACCCTTTTCCTCGTATACTCGATTCTTTAAGAAAACGCAGAAAACGAAAAAAAGGAGAGATCATCATGAGCGATACTTCCAAGATCCTGGCCACCAAATTTACTGACGACCGTTTCCCCATCGAATGGAAGGATGACGCCGAGAAGGGCCTGATGTGGTTCTACGACGATTTGCACTGCCCCAATCCCATCTCCCCTCTGTATTTCGATGTAGGCGGCTGGTGGGACTGCGACGGCCGCTGGGGTTCTGACTGCACGTATATGTACCAGCGTTTCGGCGCCCCCATCGGCAAAGCCTGGATCGCCAAGAAGATCGGCGGCTATGTCTACTCCGCCATCGTTCCGCCCGAGATGGACGCCGGCAAAATCGGCCCCATGTTCGACTACTACACCAAGGTCATGCCCATCTATGCCGACACCTTCCTGGACCGGTGGAATAAGATGTATATACCCCGCCTGAAGGAAATCCAGAGTGCCATGCTGGACTGTGACTTTGAAAACAAGTCCCTGCCCGAGATTATGATCCACATGGAGGATATGCTGGACATGAAGTCCGAGGCCTTCCGCATCCACTGGATCATCAACCTGGCCCAGCTCCAGGCTTCCACGGACTTTACCAATGCGGCCAAGGCAGCCGGTGCCGATGACGTCCTGATCGGCAAGATCAATGTCTCTCCCGCCGACCGCAACTGGGACTCCCTGAAGGCTCTGTGGGAGATGAAAGAGGAAGTCTGTGCCAATCCCGCTTTGAAGGAGCTCTTCCTCTCCACCACCGACAACGCCCAGATCATGGCCAAGGTATCCCAGATCCCCGGCAGCGAGAAGTTCCTGGAGATGATGGAGGCCTATCGCAACGAGTACGGCTTCAAGGCCATGTATACCCATGAGTTCATCTACAAGACCTGGTACGAGGATCCCACGCCCGCTTACGAGGCAGTCCGCACCTATGTCAACAACAATTATGACTACAACGCGGAGTACGATGCCTGCATGAAGTCCCAGAAGGAGGCCATCGAGCAGCTCTACTCCATGGTCAGCGATCCCGACGAACTGGCAAAGCTCAAGCACTACCTGGAGCTGTCCGTGAAGATGGCCCCTATTACTCCCGACCACCATTTCTATATCGACCAAGGTGTCTATTCCCATATGCGCGTTGCCTTTGTCCAGATTGGAAAAGCCATGGTCCGAGCCGGTATCCTGGACGATCCCGAGGATATCTTCATGCTCAAGTATGACGAGATCCGCTGCGCCTGCACCTCCGACTATCCCGTCAAGGAGCGGGTCAAGACCCGCCGGGCCGAGATGGAAGAGGCCCGCAAGGAGTGGTACGGCACCGCCACTGAATGGCAGGGCTACAACGAGCCCTATAAGACTCTGTGGGGCTATCCCCAGAAGTTCGAGGCTGAGCTGAAGGAAAAGGCAGAGAACAAGGAGATCAGCAAGACCGTCCTCAAGGGCATCCCCGGCTGTCCCGGCGTTCAGGAGGGCTTCGCCCATCTGGTGTCCGACCCCTCCGAGCTGGATACGGTGAAAGACGGCGAAGTTCTGGTCTGCAAGATGACCAACCCCGCCTGGGTGGTCTCCTTCTCCAAGATCTCCGCTCTGGTCACCGACACCGGCGGCGCACTGTCTCACCCCGCCGTGGTGGCCCGCGAGTTCGGCGTTCCCTGCGTCGTCGGCACCCGCCGCGCCACGCAGCTGATCAAGACCGGAGACAAGGTCCGCGTAGACGGCTCCAAGGGCGTTGTGGAAGTAATCGGCTGATACATCCCCACCTATGCGGCACCCGTTTTCCGGTGTGCCGCATAGATTTTCTAAAAACATTCCCGCCCGGCTTCCGACGGGATCCAGAAAGGAACGAGAAAACATGAATCAGTATCTGGCTTGGTTTGACGAGATCCCCGACGAGGAGTTGGGCGGTTCCGCCGGCGGCAAGGGCGCCAGCCTCTGCCGCATGTCGCGGGCCGGCCTCCCCGTGCCCAAGGGCTTTATCGTCCGCTCCGAGATGTTCAACGCCTTCATGGAGCAGACGGGTCTTTGGGATTATGTTTTCGAGATGCTGGACACCATCGATTTTTCCAGCAACGCCTCCCTGGTGGAAGTATCCGCGAAGATCCGGCAGCGGATCGAGGACACCCCCATGCCCCACAGCATGACCGAGGACATCTGCACTTTCTACAGCCAGGTGGGCAACGGCCACGAGCCCGTGGCCGTCCGCTCCAGCGGCACCGCTGAGGACCTGGACGACGCCAGCTTCGCCGGGCAGCAGGAGACCTTCCTCTTCGTCATCGGCTTTGACGACGTGGTGAAGTACATCAAGGAGTGCTGGGCCTCCCTGTACAATGACCGGGCCATTTTCTACCGCAGGGAAAAGAAGTTCGACGAGCGCAGCATCTCCATCGCCGTGGTGGTCCAGTGCATGGTCAGCGCCCAGAAGGCCGGTGTGATGTTCACCTCCAACCCCATTACCAACGACTATGACACGGTGGTTCTGGAAGCGGCCTGGGGTCTGGGCGAGGCCATCGTCTCCGGCATGGTGACGCCGGACAACCTGTGGATCAACAAGCACACCGGTGAAGTCACCACCGAGTACATCTCCGAAAAAGAGACCATGGTGGTCCGCCTCAGCGAGCGGGGCGGCACAAAGGAGGTCCCCGTGCCCGAGGAGCAGCGGGAGGCCCCGGTGCTGACGGAGGACGAGCGGAATCAGCTGGTGGCTCTGGCCAACAAGATCGAGGCATTTTACAAAAAGCCGGAGGACATTGAATGGGCCATCGTGGACGGCCAGGTCTACCTGCTCCAGTCCCGTCCCATCACCACCATGAAATAATCCGTACCCGATTTCAAAGAACAGGAGTATGAATATGAGCACTTTTTCTGAGCAGATCAGCAGCAGCAAAGCCGTCATCCGCTTCGATGTGGTGGGCGGCCCGGAGCGCACTGCCGTGGCGGAGGACATGTCCTTCCTGAACTACCGGCTGGGCTCCGTGGAGGTCAGCCACCAGATCACCAAGGAGACTCCGGACATTGTCTGGTACTATGATGATGCCGTCAAATCCATCCGCTACGAGAACGGCCAGCTGATCCTCACCAGCTTTTGGGAGGAGGGCGAGCTGAACAAGATCATGGTCTCCATGCTGGCCAACGAGATGGACAAAGTGGGCCTGCACCCCTTCCACTCCTCCAGCGTGGTGTACAAGGGCCACGGCATTTTGCTGGTGGGCGGCGAGAACAACCACGGCAAATCCATGTCCCAGCTGGAGGGCTGCCGCCGGGGCGCCTCCATCTTCTCCACTGAGACCACCGTCATGGACCATGAGACCGGCATCGCGCTCTACGGCTCCAAAAACGTCTATGTCCGTAAGCGGGCCAAGGGTACGGAGCGCTCCGACCTTGCCGATCAGGACGAGGGCGTCAAGATGTTCTTCGGCGACGAGCCGGAAATGCCCATGTGCTACGATCCCACCAACATGGAACTGGCTGTCATGCCCTGCATCGACGGTTGGTTCAAAACAGAGGTCAAGCCCATGGGGCAGTTTGAGGCCGCCTACCAGAGCTATCACTCCATGATGAACTTCTTTGGCCTCAATCAGCTGCTGTGCGGCAAGCACGGCCTGGTGATGCCCATTGTGGACACCGACGCGCGCCGTCAGGATCGGGGTGCCTTCTGCGCCAAGTACGCCGCCGGCCGTCCCTATTTCATGATCCGCGCCAAATCTCCGCAGCTGGTGTTTGATGAGATCGACAAGCTGATGGATCAGCTGGGGCTGAACTGACATGAAGCTGATTTTGTTGGGCGCCCCCGGCGCAGGGAAAGGCACCCAGGCCGAAAGGCTGTGCAAAGAGCTGAACATTCCCACCATCTCCACCGGCAACATCCTCCGTGCTGCCATCAAAAACGGCACCCCCACCGGCATGAAGGCGAAGTCCTTCATGGACGCGGGCCAGCTGGTCCCCGATGAGGTCATTATCGGCATCATCACCGAGCGGCTGGCGGAGAGTGACTGCGCGAACGGCTATATCCTGGACGGGGTGCCCCGCACCATCGCCCAGGCCGAGGCCATGGAGAAGGCCGGAATCGTCTTCGATGCCGTCATCTCCATCGAGATTTCCGACGAGACCATTATGGAACGCATGAGCGGACGCCGAGTCTGCGAATCCTGCGGGGCCAGCTACCACCTGGTGGCTGTGCCCCCCAAGCAGGAGGGCGTGTGCGACAGCTGCGGCGGCAAGCTGGTGCAGCGCAAAGATGATGCCCCCGAGACCGTGAAGGCGCGTCTCGAGGTCTATCATAGGGAGACCGAGCCCCTGAAGGACTTTTACGCCCGGCGCGGCCTCCTGAAGCCTGTGGAGAATCAGCCCTCTGTAGAGGCCACAACAGCGGCCATTTTGCAGGCGCTTCGCTAAACCACCTACAATCTGAACGGATAAAGGAGGACCAATTTATGTTAAAAGTTGTTGGAATCGGTCAGAGCCACTACGCCGATTACGATAAGGCCATCAGCTCTCCCGATATTGAAATTGAGCAGATCACACCTAACGTGTATACCTTCACCGGCATCCGCGGCTGCGATCCCTCCATGGTCATGACCAGCGAGGGTGCCGTCTTTATCGATACTGCCCAATGGATCACCCAGCTGGAGCAGATGATCGAATTTGCCAAGGAAAAGTGCGGCGGAGTCAAGTATCTCATCAACACGGAGTCCCATATTGACCACGTGTTCGGCAACCCCTACCTGAAGAAGGCCGGCGCCACCATCATCTCCCATGAGAAGGTGCTGGACAGCTATTATAAGATCCCCCCCGCATTCAATATGACCACCTATGAGTATAACCTGGACCTGCTCAAGCGCCAGGATCCCACCCAGGTGGCCAAGCTGCTGCCCGAGGGCGAGGAGGAGATCGGCAAACCCGACATCACCTTCTCCGACCGCATGACTCTGAAGGTGGGCGACCACACCTTCGAGATTTTCTACACCCCCGGTCACTCTCCTGAGCAGGCCAGTGTCTACTGCCCCGAGGAGCGGGTGGTGTTCGTAGGCGACAACATTTTCAACAGCTGCCAGATCTGGTTCCACTCCATCGATTTCGATGCCCTGTTCAAGAGCCTGGATTGGCTCCAGAGCCTGGATGTGGACTACATCATCCCCGGTCACGGCCCCGTCAAGGGCAAGGAGTGCATCGCTGAGAACAAGCAGTTCATCTATGAATGGCTCAGCGTTGTGGGCGACGCCATCATCAACAAGGGTTGGTCTCGTCAGGAGTGCATCGACCGCATCAACTTTGCCGACCGCTGCCCTGTGGATATCGGCCAGCAGGACTGCATGGAATATATCTCCACCAATAACTCCCGCATTGCCTACGACTACATCGTGCGTAAAGGCAGCCTGTAACGGAGGCCGCTCATGGAGAAGAAAGTTGCTATTATCGGCAAAGGCATGATCGGCATCAGCCTGGCTGTGCTCTTTACCGGCAACGGAATCCCCACCGTCGTCCTTGCAAAAAACAGTGCGGTGGGTCTGGAGAAATACCGCACCTATTACCAGGATCTGGTGTCTCAGGGGCTTGTTACACCGGCTCAGGCCACCGCCTGTGAAAAGCGGCTCTCCTTTACCGAAAACTATGCCGATCTCGCGGACATCCATGTTGTCATCGAGTGCGTCACGGAAAAGCTGGAGGTCAAATACGAGGTCTATCAGCAGATTGAGGCACACTGTCCCCATCTAGAGGCCATCGCCTCCACCACCTCAGCCATCTCCCCCGCCGATCTGGCCAAGGGCATGCAGCAGCCTGAGAAGATCATGGTGGCGCATCCCTACAATCCGCCCCACTTGGTTCCCTGCGTGGAGTTGGTGAAAAACGACTTCACCGCTCGGGAGGCGCTGGACGCTGTTACGGAGCTGCTGGAGTACTGCGGCCGGGAAGTCTGCAAAATGAACAAGCCGGCACCGGGCTTCATCGCCAACCGCCTGCAGCACGCGCTGTACCGGGAGGCTGTGTACATGGTGGAGCAGGGTATCTGCGGGCCGGAGGACATCGATAAATGCATCCGCTCCAGCTGGGGCCCCCGCTATACCTCCATCGGCCTGTTCGACCACTTCGACTACGCGGGTCTGGATCTGATCGCCAACATTGAGACCTATCTCTACCCGGATCTGTGCGACATCAAGACTGTCCACCCCTCCCTTCAGGAGCGGCTGGACCGGGGCGATCTGGGCTATAAGACCGGTGTGGGATATTACGACTGGCGGGAGCGGGATATGGACGCCTTCCGGGAAAAAACCTGTGCTCCATACCTGCAGTTCTTTAACTGGAAGCTGCCGGAAAAGTAACCGCTTCGTGGATTAATTTCAATAAACATATCATCTTTCTGCTAAAAGCAGATATTTTTGCGGTGCATATTCCCAATCGCCATAGAATAGGATTCTTCTGAAATTTTACTAGCCAAAAGATATCCTGGATTGCTGAAACGGCAATCCAGGATATCTTTTTTCGGTTAAGTCTGAAGGTTCAGACTTAAGATTACATCTTGCGGCAGTTCCACACTTTTTTCTCTTGCTCCTCTGCAGTGTAATTGCAAACCGAAATGAAATGATTGATGGCGCCCATAAAGTGATTTTACCGCGTGGCTCTTGCATCATAGCTTAGTTGGATTTAGGCTACTGGTCGGAGTCATCAGGCGATCAAATGGGAAACCGTTGGGGCCCAGTGGTTTTGTGGGGTTTGGACAGATTTATAAGAATTTATAGAAAAACCACGGAGGCATTGCGGCACAATGTCTCCGTGGTTTTTTACAGTAGTAGTCAAATAGTAGTCTGCAAGGTACTCCTTCAACAGCCCTGCCGGCTCTTTCGCCGCATCTATCTCTGTGCTTCTGTCTCCCAGGCCATCATACGGACAGCGCGTTCCCACGCAAACCCGCCTCGCTTCAGCTTGCGTTACTATTTCCCGCATTGCAGCAATGTGTGCAGTACGTTTCCGATATCTCCGTCGATGCAGATTGCCTGCTTCTGGATCTCTTTGGGACAATATGCTTCTGCCAAGTTGATACAAGCATAGGTCGCCCTGGGATTCTGATGGGTCATGTTCCAAAAAGGATATTTGATAATCACCGGCGTATTGCCGCCGACGCCCAATTCCAGAAAGAGAAGATGCTGTCCCTGGTGGCTGCGGAGAAACGCCTCATACCGCCCTGCGGCCCCATGCCAGCCCACATCCTCAACAAAGGTGTCATCCACCCGCAGGTTCATGGACATGGGCGCGCCGCACACCGGACAATGCGGCACCAGGTCACTGGGAACCCTCAGATTCCTCTGTTGGGTGAACATTTTTCTAACGGCCGCTTCATTGTCATAAGTCTTCTGGTGGCAGGGCCTGGAGCACTGCCACAGGCCGTAGTCCCCCTGCGTGTAGAACAGCCGCTGCTTGTCAAAACCCGCTTTCTGGAAGCAGTGGTCCACATTGGTGGTCAAGACAAAATAGTCCTTGCCCCGCACCAACTGCAGAAGGTCCTGATAAACCGGCTTCGGCGGGTCCTGATACCGATTGATGTAGATGGTCCGGCTCCAGAAAGCCCACCGTTCCTCCGGGGTGGCATAGGGATAGAAACCGCCGGAATACATGTCATGGTAGCCGTACTCGGCCTCAAAGTCGGAAAAATACCGGTGAAAGCGCTCCCCACCGTAGGTAAAGCCCGCCGAGGTGGAGAGGCCCGCTCCAGCCCCGATCACCACCGCGTCCGCTGTATCCAGTTCCCGTTTGAGCCGGGCGATATCATCCCAGCAGGCGCTTGTAGAGTTCACGGTCACTGTCTTTGAACACATTGAAAATCACCTCGATTTTGTCCGGGTTCTGCCGCTGCCAGTCCCGGACCGTCTCAATAGCGATCTGTGCCGCCAGCTCATTGGGAAAATGAAACTCTCCGGTGGAAATACAGCAAAAGGCCACGCTGTGCAGGCCGTTGGCCGCCGCCAGATCCAGGCAGGAGCGGTAGCAGCTGGACAGCTGTTCCCGGTCTGTTTTGGTAACGGCTCCTTCAATCATCGGCCCCACCGTGTGGAGCACATAGCGGCAGGGCAGATTGTAGGCCTTCGTGATCTTGGCCTGGCCTACGGGTTCCTCTCCCCGCTGCCCGGCCATGATCCGCTCACGCAGGCGTGGCCTCTGCCTGCCGGACATACCGCGCGAAAAGAGCTGTCGGGGCAATCTTATCATACCAGCCGGCAGCTCTTTATTCCTGTCTTTCCTGTTGAAATACTGTTAAGAATTTCTTAATTTTAATGAATTCCTGTTACCTCGTAATCCTGATCCTCCACGGCTTTTTTCAGCACGTCATCCGCTGCCGCCTCTTTCAGCTTCACCACGGCCGTTCCCGCCTCGTGGCTTACCAGGGCTTCCTCCACCTGGGGAAGAGCCTCCAGGGCTTTCTTCACTCTGGCCTCGCAGTGCCCGCACATCATTCCCTTGATTTCCATTGTTTTTTCCATAGTTTTACTCTCCTTTTTCTTTTTTGTTTTTATTTTTTTATCCCTTCTGCCGTCGTACATAGAGAAAAGATTCAGGCGAAGGGCGTTTGTCACTACGCAGAAGCTGGACAGGCTCATGGCCGCAGCCCCGAACATGGGATTCAGTTCCCACCCAAACAGAGGATACCAGATGCCCGCTGCCAGAGGAATACCGATTACATTATAAATAAACGCCCAGAACAGATTTTCATGGATGTTTCGAAGTGTTGCACGGCTCAGACGGATCGCTGCCGGAACATCGGATAACCTGCTTTTCATCAATACTACATCTGCAGCATCTACCGCCACATCGGCTCCTGCACCGATAGCGATACCGACATCTGCCCTTGTCAATGCCGGTGCATCGTTGATACCATCGCCTACCATTGCAACTTTTCCCTGCTGTTTCAGACTGCGGATCACACTCTCTTTTCCATCCGGCAATACTCCTGCAATAACTTCATCTACACCTGCCTGTCTGCCAATGGCTTTTGCTGTCCGCTCGTTGTCACCGGTTAACATAATGACTTTAATTCCTATATCCCGCAGTTCTTTTACTGCTTTCGGGCTGTCTGCTTTGATCGTATCTGCCACCGCAATGATACCTGCTAACTGCTCATTCTCCATAAATACCAGCGGTGTTTTTCCCTGTTCGGAAAGTGCTTCTGCCTGTTCCTGTAATTCTTTTGGAATCTCTGTCTTACTTCCTATAAAACTAAGACTTCCTCCCACTAACGTTTTACCGGACAATACGGCTGTCAATCCATTTCCCGGAAGTGCCGAAAAATCAGCAACCTCTAATGCCTTCTTTCCGAGCTCTTCTCCTTTTTGCATCACAGCTTTTGCCAACGGATGCTCACTCTTTGCTTCTAATGCAATTGCAAACTCTAAAAGTGTATCCTGTGTATATCCTTCTGCCGGGATCATGTCCGTCACTTTTGGTTCTCCCTCGGTGATAGTTCCGGTCTTATCCAGTGCAACCACATTGACTTTTCCTGCATTTTCCAAGGTTGCCGCCGTTTTAAATAAAATTCCGTTTTTTGCACCCACACCGTTTCCAACCATAATGGCAACCGGTGTGGCAAGTCCCAGTGCACAAGGGCAGCTGATAACGAGTACGGAAATACCTCTTGCCAGTGCGAATCCAACACTCTGACCTGCGATCAACCATACGATAATTGTAATCACTGCAATCGTAATAACCGCCGGCACAAATATCCCGGATACACGGTCTGCAATCTTTGCGATCGGTGCTTTGGTTGCCGCCGCATCACTGACCATCTGAATGATCTGTGAAAGTGTGGTATCTTCCCCAATTCTGGTTGCCTCGCATTTGAGGAAACCGGACTGGTTCATGGTTGCAGCAGATACCTTATCACTTTCTGCTTTATCAACCGGAATACTCTCTCCGGTAAGTGCTGCTTCATTGACTGCACTGGTTCCTTCCAGCACGATACCGTCTACCGGTATATTTTCACCCGGTCTTACTACAAAGATATCGCCTTTTTTCACCTGATCGATGGAAACCTCTGTCTCCACACCATTTTTCAGGACAACAGCTGTCTTCGGAGCCAGCTTCATCAGACTCTTTAATGCATCTGTTGTCTTTCCTTTGGAATGCGCTTCCAGCATCTTTCCGACTGTGATAAGCGTCAGGATCATGGCTGCTGATTCAAAATAGAACTCATGCATATAAGACATGACGCCTTCCATATCCATCTTCACCTGTGCATCTGTCATTGCAAACAATGCATAGGTGCTGTATACAAAGGATGCCCCTGATCCCAGTGCAACCAGGGTATCCATGTTCGGCGCACCATGAAGGAGCCCCTTAAATCCATTGATGAAGAACTTCTGGTTGATCACCATGATAATTCCGGTAAATAACAGCTGGATCAGTCCCATTGCTACATGATTGTCAGCCAGAAATCTTGGCAGTGGCCAGTTCCACATCATATGACCCATGGAAATGTACATCAGTGGAATCAGAAAACACAGTGATGCGATCAGACGACGCTTCATAATCGGTGTCTCCCTGTCTTTCAGGGCATCCTCATCCATTGCTGCGCCTTTTTTGGCTCCTGCATCTGCTCCTTTTACCGAAGCACCGTATCCTGCTGCCTCAACAGCCGCAATGATCTCCGACTGGGATGCGGTTCCTTCTACTCCCATGGAATTCGTCAGAAGACTGACCGAACA
>ENA-OPBW01001385-OPBW01001385.1-human-gut-metagenome-genome-assembly--contig:-NODE-1385-length-12755-cov-2.606378_pt1 | contig 12755 bp, 9 predicted proteins | sample MGYA00241070_ERZ501456 | MGnify/ENA primary metagenome ERZ501456 (study PRJEB25962, sample SAMEA2042624) | human gut metagenome | biome: human gut; feature: human-associated habitat; material: faeces...
GGTGCAAGCGCTTTATAATATTGTCGACAGCATGTTCGTCGCCCAGCTAAGTGAAAATGCGCTGACCGCCGTTTCTCTCGCCTTTCCCGTTCAGAGCCTCATGATCGCGGTCGGCTCCGGCACAGGCGTCGGCATCAACGCGCTACTCTCCAAAAGCTTAGGGGAAAAGAATTTTGACCTTGCCGATAAAACAGCGGAGAACGGCATCTTTCTCGCTGTGCTCAGCTATTTGCTCTTCGCGGTTATCGGTGTTTTATTTTCTAAACCTTTTTTCCTGCTGCAAACGACCGACCCGGAAATTGTAGAAAACGGCGCTATTTACCTGATGCTCTGCTGTGTATGCTCCTTCGGCATGTTCCTGCAATTCACATTCGAGCGGCTGCTGCAATCGACTGGGCGCACATTCTATACGATGATCACCCAAGGGCTGGGCGCTATCATCAACATCATCCTGGACCCGATCATGATTTTTGGCCTTTTAGGTTTTCCAAAGCTTGGCGTCGCAGGTGCTGCGCTGGCCACTGTAATCGGACAGATTGTGGCATCTATCCTTGCACTGCTTTTCAATATCAAGAAAAACGAAGAAATTACACTCCGCTTGAAGGGCTTCCGGCCTAACGCTAAGGTGATCGGCAAAATCTATTCCGTCGGCATTCCGTCAATTATCATGGCATCCATCGGCTCTGTGATGACCTTCGGTATGAATAAAATTCTAATCTCCTTTACCTCCACCGCAACAGCTGTGTTTGGCGTTTATTTTAAACTGCAAAGCTTTGTTTTTATGCCGATCTTTGGCTTGAATAACGGCATGGTACCGATCATCTCTTATAACTACGGAGCAAGGAAGCCCGATCGTATGATGAAAACCATTAAGCTGAGCATTCTCTATGCAACGTGCATCATGATCATCGGCGTTGCGATTTTTATGCTAATTCCGGACAAGCTGCTTTCTATTTTTAACGCTTCGGAAACGATGCAGCAGATCGGCGTGCCCGCGCTGCGCACCATCAGCCTCAGCTTTGTTTTTGCAGGCTTCAGCATCTGCATGCTCTCCGTGTGCCAATCCTTGGGGCACGGTATGCTCAGCCTCTCTGTCTCCGTGGTGCGTCAGCTGGTGATTTTGCTGCCTACCGCCTATCTGCTGGCCCGATTCAGCGGGCTGAACGCAGTTTGGTGGGCCTTCCCCTTTGCGGAATTGTTTTCCCTTGCCCTGTGCTTGATCTATTTCCGCTACATTTACCGTAAAGAGATCAAGCCCCTTGGAAATGCATCGTAAACTGCGGAAATGTTATCCGCCGAAAAATCCGAAAAGGAAGGATTGGACTGTTAACGCGGCTGCTCACCGGCCCCTATTTGCACGGTGGCGTTTCTCCCCTGCACGCCCAGCTTCTTAAAATTCTCGAACTTTAAAAAGGGACTGTTGCAAAATGAAATAATTTTGCAACAGTCCCGCTAATTTTGCGTTTATGCATGTATGATGCAACGCGCCCATTCTTTTCATTTTAAATCCATTACTCTACTGCACGCCGGACAAAATCCACCATCGCATCAATAACCTCTTCCTCATCATCGGAAAGCATTCCTCCAAGGAAAAGCTTTTTCCGCTCCATATAATAATTCGACACAAAGGAAAATTGATACATCATCACAAGATTATCGAGCATAAAAGCAGCGGCCGCGATATCGAGATCTTCGCGCACACGGCCTTTCTCCTGATCCTCTGTGAGAATTTGGGCATATAGCTCTACCGTAACAGCTTCCGCATCACGCGAAAGCTGTTCGGATAGGCTGACCAGGCTTTGGGAAGAACAGTCCAGATAAATCTGGTTCATCTCTGGATACTGCCGCGCCGCATCACGCGCGATCGACAGCATCTCACGGAACGTCTCCACCACGCCCTGCTCGCGGTTTACCTTTGAGAGAAGCTGATACATTCTTTGCAGACAATACTCCATCACCTGCAAAAATAAATCCTCTTTAGAGGCAAAGTAGCTATACATGGAGCCGATGCTCACACCGGCGGCGCGAGCGATAATGTTGATGTTGGCAGCGTTAAAGCCTTTTGTGGCAAATTCATGGATGGCAGCCTCAAAAATGCGTTGCCTGCGCGCAGGCGATGTTGTTTCAAAGGGGTTTTGTTTTTCTTTTCGTCTGCTGTTTTCCATTGGAACCTATCTCCGTTCCGCTGGCGGGAGGATCCTGCTCGATTACCTGCCGCTTTCTAACCAGAGGCAGGCAAAACAGATCACATTTCCCGCAATTTCATCTTGTAGTACAATGCATCCCGCGCCGCGCGCGATCCAATGCAGATTCTCGCGGGCAGAAATAATAACTCTGTTTCTGCCCTGATGGAAAGAATGCCCGCCCGCGTGAAAAATCCACACGGGCGGGCCGCCTGACTGAGAGGAATAGGCAAAGCTTTCCCGTATCAAACGGGCTCGCCCAATTTCTCCGCGCCCTTAGCCCTTTGCGTAATCAGCAACCGCAAACATGAAATTGCCGATCTGGCCCGCAAATTCCGGCGCACCGTCCAGAATGAGCTTGCCTGCCTTCAGGGAATCCAGCATATCAGCCGTACCAAGCAGAATCCCCAATGCGTCATCATAGGTCGGGAACCGCATGTTGAAGAACGGCAGGGAACGTTTATAGGTCCCACGGCCAGCCTTCGAATTGCCCGCCTTAATGCGGATGTATGCAGATACATCCGGATGGCCGTCCACGCCGATGGCATAAACACGATCCGGACTCTGTAGCGCCCACTGATGGATTTCCTCATGCCCGGCTTTATTGAGCTGGCTGATGCCGCTTGTGACCAGATAGAAGAAGCACTTGACCATCAGCTTTTTCGTCTCCTCATCCTCCGGAGCCTCTGTCGCGCCAAGCAGCTTCGACATCTTTAGAAGCACCATTACAAAGGAGATAAGATCCGGCACATATTTCACCTTCAGGTGGAATTTGGGAATACAATCCGGCCCCATCTGGCCTTTAAAGAACTTATTCAATGCGGGAATGCTCTGGAATTCCAGCTCGATATGAGGGTTTCTCGTCAACCGGCCGGCATGAACAAGCCATTCGCCGCTGTTGATGACGAAGTGGGTGCCAACCTTTCCCTCCGGGCTGTCCGGATCCAGGGCACTTACCTGAATGACAGCGTGCGTCTTTTTAAATTTATCGCCCAGCTTCGGGATATCCATGGCGATGACTTTTGCAAGAGGCAGCGCGGCGTTCAGGAAGATTTTGCTGGAATACAAATCATCTTTCGTAATTGCCATTGATACAATCATCCTTTCCGCGGTTTGAAAAAACCTTCAAACCTTATACCTCGTCATCCCAGGAATCATCCTCTTCAAAGTCCTTATGCATGACTTCGCGGATTGCATCCATAATGCCGTTGGCATCAATGCCAACCATGGACATAATATCCTCATGCAGGCCGATCGGCGCGAATTTATCCTGATGGCCCAGTTTCTTGAATGCGCAGCCCTTGCCAAAATCGGCAATCACGCTCGCCACCTGGCTGCCCAGGCCGTTGATCACGCTGTGATCCTCCGCTGTGATAATGCGGCGGGTATCAACGATTGCCTTCTGCACTGCTTCCACGTCAAGGGGCTTGAGCGTATGCATATCAAGCACGCGGATCTTCAGGCCATCGGAGGCCTCCAGCGCCTTGGCCGCCTGCAACGCCTGATACACGCAGGAGCCGCATGCGATAACGGTCAGATCTGTGCCCTCATGGACGGTGTGCGCCTTGCCGAGCTCAAAGCCATACTCTGTATCCTCATACAAAAGGCGGTCAAACCCACGATTGATGCGGATATAGACCGGGCCGGGCGTCTCATATGCGGCGCGGATTGCATTGACGGTTTCCATGCCGTCCGCCGGGCAGAGGTAGGTCATGTTCGGGAAGGTCAGCAGGCAGCCCATATCCACGATCGCGTGGTGGGTGGAGCCCGCCTGGCCAAAGGAAGTGCCGGCATGGCTGCCGATGATCTTCACGTTAACATTTTGATAGCAGATATCCGCATGGATCTGATCGGCAACGCGCATGGTTGCAAATGCGGACATTGTGGATACGAAGGGAACCAGGCCCGCCTTCGCCATACCGGCGGCGATACCGAACATATTCTGCTCCGCAATGCCGACGTTGAAGAAACGCTCAGGGAACTCCTTACGGAATACGCCGATCTTCGTGGAACCGGCAAGGTCAGCTGTCAGAGCGACAATTTCGGGATGCTCTTTTCCGAGATCGCACATTGCCTTTCCGTAGTATTCTGCAGTCGCCATCGCTTCAGAGCCGACTGCTGTATAAACAAGTCCTCCTGCCATGGTTACTTCGCCTCCTTCTCAACGCGCTCTATGCGCTTCTTATAATAGGCATCCAGGCTCTTGGCGGCCTTATCGTGCATATCCTGATCAATCGCGCCGTAATGCCATTTAAAATCGTTCTCCATGAAATCAATGCCGCAGCCCTTGATCGTATTGCAGATGATCATCACGGGCTTTTCGGTCGCCGCGAGCGCATAATCGATGGCGTCGCAGAGCTCCTTAAAGTTATGACCGTCAATTTCCTTCACGTCAAAGCCGAAGGCCGTCCACTTATCCGCAAAGGGCTCGAGCTTCATTTCGTCCTCTGTCGGTCCATCCATCTCCAGGCGGTTGCGGTCAACAAAGGCAATCATGTTCGTGGTGTTGAACTGGCCGGCGGACATAGCTGCTTCCCAGTTAGAGCCTTCGTCGCACTCGCCGTCGCCCAGCAGGCAATAGGTGATGTAGGATTTTTTCTGAACGCGGGCGGCCAGAGCCGTGCCGACTGCGATAGAAAGGCCATGGCCCAGGGAGCCTGTGGAGGCGTCTACACCCACAACCTTATTGGAATCCAGATGGACGCCCATCTTGGAATTCGTCAGGTTAAAGGTTTTGAGCTGCTCCGGATCGTTCCAGCCCAAGTCGCAGAGAAGGCCGGCATAGCCGATGCCGATATGGCCCTTAGAGAGGATGAAACGGTCGCGGTCCGCCCAAGTGGGGTCATCCTTCTTAATATTCATGTACTTGTAATAGAGCACTGTTAGGATATCCATCGAGCTCAGGCTGCCTCCGATATGGCCGCTGCCCGCCATGAGGGTGGTATCCAAGGCTGTGTGCCTGAGCTGATTGGCCTTCGCCTCCAGGTCAAGCCACTCCTGCTTTGTTAATGGCATGTGGAAATTCCTCCTTTATTTCGTGTTTCTATCCATCCGCGCTCCGCGCGGTTAGGTGCAATTCAGCCGGCCGCCTGAAAAGAGCAACCGGATTATCTCATCAATCAGCCGATCTCCGGATGATTCTTGCGCAGGATCTTAAAGCACTCCTCCGCCACTTCAATCGTATGGTTAATATCCTCATGCGTCAGGGACGCGTTGATGAAGTGGTTGTGGTGAGAGGTGAGGAAGATGCCGCGGCGCACCATATCGGCAACCCATTCCTGATGGAGCATTAGGGAATCGTCATCCGCAATGCGCAGGTAGAACAGGGAGGGCATTCCGGATGCGATCAGGTGGAAGCCATGCTCCTGGCCCGCCTTTACAAGGCCCGTCGTCAACTCGCGGCCGAGCTCGTCAAAGAGCTTGGGCGTGTTGAGCTTTTTCATCTTATTGATGCAGGCGATACCTGCCGCAAACGGCACGGCGCTCATCCAGTAGCTGCCCGTAAAGGTGATGCCGCTAACAACATCCTTCAGGGATTCACGGCCGCACAGGGCGGACACGTTGTAGCCATTGGCCAGCGCCTTGCAGAAGCAAATTAGGTCAGCCTTGAAGCCAAAATAATGGTCGGAACCTGCAAGATCCATGCGGAAACCCGCGCGCACGTCGTCAATAATGAGCACAACGCCGTTGTCGTCGCAAAGCTTGCGCACCTTCTGCCAATAGCCCTCGTCCGGGAAGAAGTTGTCGTTGAAATTGCCGTGCATATAAGGCTGGGCAATCAGGCCGGCGATTTCGCCCTTATAATCGGAGAATAGTTTCTCCAGCGCAGGATAATCGTTAAAATTAACATAAAGGTTATTGGCGACCTCTTCCTCCAGCACGCCCGAATAATCGAGCTTCTGCGTCCAGGGAGAAACGCCGTGATAATAGCCGTTGAAGAAAACGATCTTCTTGCGGTGTGTCGCAGCGCGGGCGGTCATCACGGCAAGGCTCGTCACATCGTTGCCGTTCTTTGCAAAAAACGCCCAATCAGCGGAAGCGACCGTATCAACCAACAGCTCCGCGAAATCAACCATGATCGAAGAGGGGATCGTCACGCAGTTTTCTTTTTTAAGCTGTGCGAGCGCCGCCTTATCGACATCCTCATCACAGTAGCCCAACACGTTAGGGCCGTAACCGCACATGTAGTCGATATAATCGTTACCGTCCTCATCCCAGAAATGCGAGCCTTTCGCATGGGAGGAATACAGCGGGAAAGCGTTATTGGGGATATAGCAGCCCTCGGACGGGCCCTGATGGCCATAAATGCCCGACGGGATGACTTTCAGCGCGCGGTCAAAAGCAGCGCGGCTTTTTTCATAAGTATTTACTTTAAAGCTCATTCCTGTCACCTCCTGAGTTACGCCAAATAGATGGACACACGGTCCAAAATCCGGTTGACGTTATCGATCATGTTTACCATACCGCTCATGGCGATAGAACCATCACAGATGCAGCCCATGGCGCTAACTTCACCACGCAGGAGCTGGCCCGCAATTTCAAGGCTGCCAAAGGTCATGGCCGCACGCGGCTTGTCGCAGCGGTCTTTAATTGTAACCATGTGGTGATTGCGCACGCGCAGCGTCACGCCGATATCGCCGTTCACGTTCATCGCGATGTCCCCATCCGGGATCAAGCCCGTGCTGAAAATGCCGCTCTTATCGTGGTTAGCCACCTGAGAAATGGCAACCGCCGCAGTATAGAGCGTCAGGCGTGTGCTGATTGCACGGAATTCCGGATCCTTCATGTCCTCTGGCTCCGGGCGCAGATACTTTGCCAGCAGATCGGTCAGCGGCACAAAGCTCTTAAGCAGGAACTTCAGATGCGCGAAGCCCTTGGAGGGGATCGGCGTCGTCGTGCCGTCAAGCAAGCCGTTAAACTTCTCGCAGGAGCTGAAGGGAAGCTTTACGTCGCATTTTTCAACGCCTTCCTCCATCCTGCAGCGCCCGTTTTTGAAGGTGATCGTGGCAGCGGGGCCCCCTTTCACCTCAAAGCCGATCGAAAGAGGCTTTTTGTTGGTCAGGAGCGCACCGGCGTTGGGATCCAGCGCACACAGATTCTCCAGCGTGCCGAGAACGCCGAACAGATTGATGTACGCCATGGTTTTGGTGTCGGTCGTTGTTAACAAGGTACCTTCCTCCTTTTTCGAGTGAGTGCTCATTCTATTACTATCGAAACATATGCGGGTTCCCACCCGCATATGAATTGAAGCCGATAAAGAACAGTATAGGCACGATCATCTCTGTATACTTGTTTGTTATTTTACCAAAATTCAATGAACATGTCAACGCACTTTCGTCATTCTGACAGTCAAAGAAATCGACTAAATTCTGTGCGGAATGACGAAACAAATCTTTGTTTTTTCTTTATTGTAATATTTTCTTCCTCTCTCCAAATTGGCATGAATGAATTTTTAGGTTAAACGGATTGAAAATCCTGATTACTTATTGTTTTTCAATTTTACAAAAAAGCCATCCGGACTGCAAGTGAATATTTCTGGGAATCTTTTTGCTTTTATCAATCTGTTATCCGATAAAACTGTCCGCTCAGGCCGGATTCCCGGGCTCCATGCTTGCAGGAATCTTCTTATAGCTTCGCAAGGACACCGGCCGTCCTAAGGCCTTTGTAGGCAATAAGGTGCGCTGGCCCTAGCGTGGCTTTTCCCAATTGCCTGAAAGCATCTCATTCCCATCAGAAACGGGGATAGCTGTTTTCACAGCCATCCCCGCCATCGTGTTAAAAAACAATTTTAATTTGCCTGATACATAACCGCACCGCCGGCCTGCTAAATAAGGATTAATATTTAATTAGGTAGTTTTCCAGTTCCCATTGGGAAACCTTGGTGCGGTAATCCTCCCATTCGGACTTTTTAGCTTCCAAGTATTTGGTATAAACATGATCGCCCAGAGCTTCCATAATAAAGGCGTCGCCTTCAAACGCCGCGACAGCCTCTTCCAAGCTGCCCGGAAGCATTTCGATTCCAGCGGCCTTGCGCTCTTCTTCCGTCATATGATAAATATTGGAGTCTGTTGATGGCGGCGGAGTCATGCCCTTTTCAATCCCATCGAGGCCCGCCATCAGGCAGAGCGCCATTTCCAGATACGGATTGCAGGCTGGGTCTGCGCTGCGCAGTTCCACGCGCGTGCCAGCTCCACGCGCCGAAGGCACACGAATCAATGGGCTACGATTTTTTGCGGACCAAGCGATATAAACCGGAGCCTCATATCCAGGCACCAACCGCTTATAGGAATTGACCAACGGATTGGTGATGGCGGTCATGCTCTTGATATGTGCCATGATACCCGCGATAAACTGATAGGCGGTGGCGCTGAGGTTGTTGACATCGGTTTCATCATAAAATGCGTTTTTGCCATCTTTAAACAAAGACATATTCGTATGCATACCAGATCCATTGATCCCAAAAATCGGCTTAGGCATAAACGTGGCATGTAAGCCATGCTGCTGCGCATAGGTTTTCACCACATATTTAAACGTCATCACATTATCCGCCGTGGGCAGAACCTCATCATATTTAAAATCAATCTCGTGCTGTCCCTCTGCAACCTCGTGGTGAGAGGCCTCGATCTCAAAGCCCATTTCTTCGAGCGCTAAGCAGATATCGCGGCGGCAGTTTTCGCCGAGATCCACTGGACCAAGGTCAAAATACCCGCCCTCGTCATTGGTTTTAGTGGTAGGCTTTCCATCCTCATCCACATGAAACAGGAAAAATTCGCATTCCGGGCCAACGTTAAAAGAATAGCCCATATCGGCAGCCTTCTTGATCGCCCGTTTCAGGATATAGCGCGGATCGCCCTCAAATGGCGTGCCGTCCGTCCGGTAAACATCACAAATCAGGCGGGCCACTTTGCCAAACTGCGGGCGCCATGGGAAGATCACGAAGGAATCGTAATCCGGGCGAAGATACATATCAGACTCCTCAATGCGGACAAAGCCTTCAATCGAAGAGCCGTCAAACATGCATTCATTATTGAGCGCCTTCTCCAATTGGCTAACAGTAATCGCCACATTTTTCAGTTGGCCAAGAATATCCGTAAACTGAAGGCGGACAAACTTCACGTTTTCTTCCTGTGCAATGCGGAGGATATCTTCTTTCGTATACTTTCCCATGACAATGCCCCTTTTCTAAAAAAATAAAAAGAGCAAAAGCATTCCATCCGGAGCGCCTTTGCTCTAATGCTATTTATTATATGCGCCGCACGGCGGCCTGTCAATTAAAAAATAGCAATTTTTAATTTTTGCTGTTTTTTCAGCGGAGGCAACAAATCCCCCTTGCCCTCCAGCAGCGTCATTTGTGCATCTCACCATACCGCAAACCCTTATTCCTGCCTATTATCCTCTCTCTGGGACAATTCTTGCACAACGCGGATCTCCATCACGCGCCGGCCGTCCGTTTTCGTTACTGTCACATGGAGGCGGCCATCCGTAAAACGGTCGCCTTCCACCGGAATCCGCCCCAGCTCTTCCATCACCCAACCGCTGACGCTGACATAATCGCGTTCTTCGTCAATGGAAAACAAATCAAACATATCCTCCAGATTTGCGCTGCAATCGATCGTATAGCTTCCATCCGGATTGAGGCGGAACTCCTCATTCACCTCATCGTGCTCATCCCAGATTTCGCCCACCAGTTCCTCCAGCACATCCTCCAGCGTTACAATGCCTGCTGTGCCGCCGAATTCATCCACCACCACAGCCATGTGAGTGGCCGCATGCTGCATCTGATTGAGTAGACGGGAAATCGGCATATTTTCCGGCACCCAGATCACTTCCTGCATCATCTCGGCCACCGGCCGCCCCTCGTCCCAGCAATAGGAATAGAAATCCTTTTCGTGGATTACGCCGCGGATATCGTCCAAATTTTCATGATAGACCGGTAGTCTGGAAAAATGATTTCCTTTAAAGATAGCCGCAATCTCCTCCGGGCTATCCGTATCCTCGACCGCCACGATATCCACGCGGGGCGTGAGAATATCCTCCGCGTTAAGATCGTGGAATTCGATCGCGGAGCGGATTAGTCTGCCCTCATGCGCATCAATGCCGCCATCATTCTCCGCCTCGCCGACGAGGGTCATCAGCTCTTCCTCCGTGATACCCGGATCGTCACCGCCATGAAACAGGCGCAGCAGCAGCTTTTTCCATTGGGCAAAGAGGAAATTGACCGGCTTGAGGAGCATAATGAAAAAGCGCAGCAGCGGGGCGAATGCCATTGCTATTCGCTCCGGCCTCTCCTTTGCCAGGCTTTTTGGGGAAATCTCGCCGAAAATGAGAACCACCACCGTCAGCACAATGGTGGATACCGGCACGCCCCTCTCCCCCATCCACCGGGTGAAAAGCACTGTTGCAATCGAAGCAGCGGATAGGTTCACAATATTGTTGCCGATCAAGATGGTCGAAAGAAGCCTATCGTAATCCTCCGCCATGCGCAACACCAGCCCCGCGCGCTTGCTGCCCGCCGCCTCTCTGTTCTTCAGGCGAATTTTATTAATGCAGGAAAACGCCGTTTCTGTTGAGGAAAAGAAGCCGGACATTAAAATCAAGCATAACAGAACAACCAGCAAGATAATACTGCTACTGTCCATTGAGGACCATCACTCCAATATCCATTTCTAATGGGATTTATTTTATCTGATTCTCTTCCCTATTTCAAGGATTTTATAACAAATCCAGCAAAATGAATTTTTGCTTTGTATCCGACCACCCGATTTCGGGCCAATCCCTCTTTTTGTGCAGAGCCTATCGCTTGAAGCCGCATTGCGCCGACACTTGCGGTTGATTCAGAAAAGAAACTATGATACGATACACATAAAGGTTTAGAGGTTATTTTGGAAAGGACGTGACAGCAATGCCGAAACGCAGCGACTATATTTCCTGGGATGAATACTTTATGGGGATTGCCCTGCTATCCGCCATGCGCAGCAAAGACCCTTCCACACAGGTGGGGGCGTGTATCGTCAACGCGCAGAACAAGATCATGTCCGTCGGTTACAACGGGCTCCCGCTCGGTTGCGACGACGACCTGTTCCCCTGGGAGCGTGAGGGGGATGATTTCAACACAAAATACCCCTATGTATGCCATGCGGAATTGAACGCGATCCTCAACAACGCCGGTCGGCCGCTCGATGGCTGCAAAATCTATGTAGCGCTTTTCCCCTGCCGGGCCAGCTCCTCCGTCCGGGCCTGCAGCTCCGGGGAAACGGCGGCCTTTTCCGCCGTATAGGCGGCGCTGCCGCCCCACAGGGTCCGGCCCGCCAGCCTGGCTGTCAGCCCGTTGCCGGGCAGAGCCTGAAAATCCGATACCTCCGGGGCCGTCAGGCCCTCCGCCCGATCCAGTACAGCCCGGGCCAGGGGATGCTCGCTCTTCTGCTCCAGGGCCAGGGCATTTGTCAGCAGCTCCTGCTCCGTGATGCCCTCCGCCGGAAGGATATCCGTCACCCGGGGCTGACCGCTGGTGATGGTGCCGGTTTTGTCCAGAGCCACGATCTGCACCCGGCCCGTTTCCTCCAGGGAAGCGGCAGTCTTGAACAGGATGCCGTTTTTGGCCCCCAGGCCGCTGCCCACCATAATGGCCACAGGAGTGGCCAGGCCCAGGGCGCAGGGGCAGCTGATGACCAGAACGGAGATGCCCCGGGCCAGGGCGTAGCCTACCGGGTGGCCCAGCAGCAGCCACACCGCCGTGGTCACCGCGGCGATGGAGATCACCGCCGGAACGAACACGCCGGATACCTTATCGGCGATCTTGGCGATGGGGGCCTTGGTGGCGGCGGCGTCGCTGACCATGCGGATGATCTGGGACAGGGTGGTATCCTGGCCCACCCGGGTGGCCCGGCAGCGGAGATAGCCGGACTGGTTCACCGTGGCGGCGGACACTCCGTCGCCGGGAGCCTTGTCCACCGGGATGCTCTCGCCGGTGAGGGCGGACTCATTAACGGCGCTGTTTCCCTCCAGTACCACGCCGTCCACCGGGATGCTCTCCCCGGTGATCGCCGATTCGTCGACCGCCGCGCTGCCCTCGGTGATCTCCCCGTCGACCGGGATGCTCGCGCCCGGCTTGACAATCAGCAGGTCGCCCACCGCGACCTCCTCAACCGGGATTTCCGCTTCGACGCCCTCCCGCTCGACGAGCGCCGTCTTGGGCGCGAGGTCCATCAGCTTGGTGATCGCCTCGCTCGTCTTGCCCTTCGAGCGGGTTTCGAGGAACTTGCCGAGCGTGATGAGCGCCAATATCATGCCCGCCGACTCGAAGTAGAGATCCATCGAATACTGCTCCACCAGGGCGGTGTCGCCGTGCCCGAGCCCCCAGCCGATCATGTAGATCGCCACCACGCCGTAGATCATCGCCGCCGCCGAGCCGATCGCGATCAGCGAATCCATGTTGGGCGCGCCCTTGAAGAGGGTCTTGAAGCCCACCTGGTAGTATTTGCGGTTGACGTAGGCGATCGGAAGCGTCAGCAGCAGCTGGGTGAACGCGAAGACGAGCGCGTTTTCCGTCCCGTGCAGGAAATGGGGCAGCGG
>ENA-OPBW01001388-OPBW01001388.1-human-gut-metagenome-genome-assembly--contig:-NODE-1388-length-12741-cov-3.196989_pt1 | contig 12741 bp, 13 predicted proteins | sample MGYA00241070_ERZ501456 | MGnify/ENA primary metagenome ERZ501456 (study PRJEB25962, sample SAMEA2042624) | human gut metagenome | biome: human gut; feature: human-associated habitat; material: faeces...
GCGCGTCCTAGATGTAAGCCGCACCGTCCGTTCTACTTTCTTTGGGGCAATACCGCCTCGCGGGCGAGCGGGTCAGTCGTGAAGGTGGCTGCGGCCTCCCGAGCAAACGCCCCGGTGCGCAAGTGTGGGGTCAAATACCAGGTCAGCTGGTGGGAACAACCCGATATTCCGTGCAGGGCACGGATCGTATACGACACAGAAGGCAGGGTAGCGGACATGGTGAGGGGCAGCTTGATGCATGCGGCTCGGTTAGGTGCTGGGACCGCGGCGGTCATTGCCGTTTTGGGCCTGAGTGGATGCGCGTTCAATCCACTGTCCACGTTCACGACTCCCACGATCGACCAGATCGAGCGCGAGACCGTTACCCCCACGGTGTCGGACGATGCCCTGGTCACGCCGGGAACCCTGACGGTCGCCCTCGATACTTCCGATGCCCCGCAAGCCATGCAGGATGCCGACGGAAACCTCACGGGTTATGCGGTCGATGCCGCTCGCGCCCTCGCATGCCGCATGGGTCTCAAGGTCGCCTTTGTCGATGCGTCCTCGGCCGATTCCGCGCTCAGCGATAAAAAGGCCGATATCTTCATTGGCGACGTCAGGTCTACGGACGGCGATATCAGCTCGCTTGGCACCTGTCTGTACGACGCCCCCGCCGTATTCGGCAAGAGCAGTGACGGCGAGTCGCTGAGCGTTTCCACCGAAACGCTTAACACCGCTACCCTGGGCGTTCAGACCTCCTCGGCCTCGCAGGAAGCGCTCGCCAAGCAGAGCATCACTGCCAACCAAAAGACCTTCTCCAACATCAACGAGTGTTTCGAGGCACTCGAGTCGGGCGAGGTCGATTACGTGATCTGTGATTCCACGGCTGGTGGTTACCTCGCGCGCCTGATGAGCCAGATCTCCTATGTCGGCACGCTCGAGACGCCCTCGACGCTTGGCGTCGCAGGCCTTAGCTCTAACGGCGAGCTGTGCCGTGCCGTGAGTGATGCCCTCGACGGCATCACGGTCGACGGTACGCTCGAGGCGGTCCACTGCGTCTGGTACGGCCAAATGCCCTATGACCTTACCGCCAAGACTGTTTCGGGGGCCAATGTGCAGGCATCCGACTCCACGTCCAACGAGACCGAGTCCTCCGATGGCGACGCCTCCGATAACAACGGCGACAGTCCGTCGTCTAGCCAGGAGGGCGCCATCACCGACGATGACATCAACAAGCTCAATAGCTAGTTATTGGTAGGGGTGGCGCCCGCCGTACACCGAACAAGGCGCTTCTTCACGGTTTCAACACGCATGGCCGGGTCTCCCCAATAGGGGAGCCCGGCTTTTCTATTTTGATAAAACCAGCAGTTCAAGGGCAATTTCCAGGAGAAAAACCAACTCCGCCGACGCCTTCCTATAGCGCACTTTGCCACGGAAAAGTGCGAGACTTCGGTATGCGGTATCAAGCAGTCGTTATTCGGGTCTTTGGGAATTCGGGTGATTAAATGCACGGCAATGGGTACATAGCCAGTACAGTAAGTCCCCGAGGCAGATTGGAGCCACGTATGGATATCAAGGTTTCTGGACGCAAGACGACGGTAACCGATGCTCTGCGTGCGCATGTGGATGAGAAGATCGGCGAGGCGCTCAAGGTTTTCGACATCGAGCCCATGACAGTCGACGTCGTTCTTCGCTATGAGAAGAACCCCTCGAACCCCAACCCGGCAATCGTCGAGGTCACGGTTCGTGCCCGCGGCTCTGTGATTCGCGTTGCCGAGCACGGCGCAGATATGTATGCCGCCATCGATCTCTCCGCCGATAAGGTCACCCGCCAGCTGCGCAAGTTCAAGACCAAGGTCGTGGATAACCGCCAGGGTGGTGCCAGCGCCGCGGATGTTGCGCCGGTCGAGCGCGTCGAGGATCTGGCCGACCTGCTGCTGCCCGAGGAGGACGACGACCTGCTCGTCCGCGAGAAGGTCATCGATGTCACTCCGATGACTGAGGAGCAGGCGCTGGTGCAGACCGATTTGCTGGGCCACGACTTCTACGTGTTCGAGAACGCGACGACCGGTCTCATCAATGTGGTGTATCACCGTAAGAATGGTGGATATGGCATCATCAAGCCCCGCATCGAAACACTTGACGAGTAAAATACGTTAACTTGCATGAGTTAACGGTTGGCGGCCATCCCATGCGGGTGGCCGCCTTTTTACGTAAGGAGTCGCTTTGATGGACAAGGCCGCATCTACCGGTCATTCGGACCGTTGCCGCATCGTCGTCGATACCTGCTGCGACTTTAGCCCCGAGGTCGCCGCGAACCTCGATGTCGATATCCTGGGTTTCCCCTTCATTATCGATGGCGAGGAGCGCACGGATGACATCTGGTCGAGCATGAGCCCTAAGGAGTTCTACGACCGCATGCGCGCCGGTGCCCGCGTGTCCACCTCGGCTGTGTCGCTCGGTCGCTATATCGAGTTCTTTACCGAGTGCGCCAAAGAGGGCACGCCCACGGTCTACCTGTGCTTTACCTCGGCGCTGTCGTCGAGCTACAACTCCGCGTGCCAGGCGGCAGATGCCGTGCGCGCCGAGTATCCCAACTTTGAGCTCTACGTGGTCGACAACGCTCTGCCCTGCGCGACTGGCGCGCTCTTGGCGCTCGAGGCCGTGCGCCAGCGTTCGGCGGGACTGACCGCCAAGCAGCTGGTCGATTGGGCAAACGAGGCAAAGACCTACGTCCACGGCTACTTTACGCTCGAGAGCTTCGACGCACTAGCTGCCGGCGGCCGCATTCCGCCCGCGGCGGCGCAGCTCACGGCAAAGCTCGATGTCAAGCCCGAGCTCTCCTACGACCTTGCCGGCTCGCTGTCGCTGATCGGCGTCAACCGCGGCCGCAAGAAGGCGCTCAAGTCCATTCTCAAGTCGTTCCGCGAGAACTACGTGCCCGACCGCACCATGCCCATTGCCATCATGACGGCCGATGCCGAAAAGGACGGCGACTGGCTCGAGGCCGCCATCCGCAAGGAGGAGGGCTGCGCCGACGTCACGATCATTCGCAGCTCCGTGGGTCCCACCATTGGCTCGCACGTGGGCCCCGGCATGGTGGCCTGCGCGTTTTGGGGCAAGAACCGTGCCGAGAAAGCCTCGCTTTCCGACCGCATCGCGCGCCGCGTGCGTGGCGAGTAGACAGGCGCTGCGGCTGCAAGCGCCCTCAAGTCACGGCCGAAACGCTGGCACCGAGTATTTAACCTGGTAACAACACCCAACCCAAAAGGAAAGGTTTCATGGCAAACAAGCTCTCCGTCGCATTCATCGGCACCGGAATCATGGGTGCCCCCATCGCCGGCCACATCTTGGACGCCGGCTATCCCGTCACGGTCAACAACCGTACCAAGTCCAAGGCCGCAGCGCTTATCGGGCGCGGCGCCGTCTGGGCAGATACGCCGGCCGATGCCGCGGCGAACGCCGATGTCGTCTTTACCATGGTGGGCTATCCCTCCGAGGTCGAGGAACTCTACCTGGCGGGCGACGGCCTGCTCGCGTGCACCAAGCCGGGTGCGGTCTTGATCGACCTCACCACGAGCTCGCCCGAGCTTGCCCGTGACATTGCCGAGGCCGCCCAGGTTTCTGGTCGCATGGCGTTTGACTGCCCCGTCACCGGCGGCGAGTCGGGCGCTATCGCCGGTACGCTCACGGCTATCGTGGGCGCCACCGAGAACGACATTGCCCCGGTTCGCGATATCCTTTCCACCTTTGCGGCCAACATCTGCTGCTTCGATGGCGCCGGCAAGGGCCAGGCTGCCAAGCTCGCCAACCAGGTGTCGCTGGGCGCCTGCATGGTCGGCATGGCAGACGCTATGGCATTTGCCGAGCTGAGCGGCCTTGATCTGGAGAAGACCCGCGAGATGATCCTGGGCGGTACCGGCAAGTCCGGCGCCATGGAGAGCCTGGCGCCCAAGGCGCTCGACGGCGATTACAAGCCCGGCTTTATGGTCGAGCACTTCATTAAGGACCTGCGCTTGGCGCTCGCTTATGCCGACGACCGCGAGCTCGCGCTGCCCGGCGCCGACGTCGCCTTTACGCTCTATGACATGCTCGACGCCATTGGTGGCGCCAAGCTGGGCACCCAGGCCATCACCGTCCTCTACAAGGAGGAGGCCGACGCCATCGCCGCCGGTCTGGACTGGTCGCAGTATCGTCCCGAAGAGCACGGTGCTCACGAGGACGGCTGCGGTTGCGGCGAGCACGGCGACGACCATGAGTGCGGTTGCGGCCACCATCATGGCGATGACCACGAGTGCTGCGGCGGTCACGGCCATGATGACGGCCATGAGTGCTGCTGCGGCCATCATCACGAGGAGTAGCGCCCATGAGCTGGACGTTCGTGGTGCTTGCGCTGGTGCTTTTTCTCTTTGCGATCTACATCGGCTTTTTGTGCGGCCAGTGGGCGTGCGAAAAGCGCGTCATCACCAAGCGCGACTACTGGATTGCCAACTTTGCAGGAGCGGCGGCAGTCGTCCTGCTGACCTGGGTGTTCTCGCTGTTCCCGCTGGTGCAGTTTGCGCCGATCGGCTGGCTCGGCGGCTTTATCGCCGGCCTTAAGATGAGCTTTGGCGAGTCCGTGGGTCCGTGGCGCAAGCACGACGAGGTCTTTAACGTCAACAAGGCTCACCGCGCCGCCGCCGACGCGGGCGATGCCGAGGAGCGTCGCCGCGCACGCCGCAATGGCGCGGCCGACCGACAGCTCATCTCGGTCACCGATGACAGCAAGGGTGCTGGCAAGCACGCTAAGAAATAGTAAGAAGAGGTAACTATGGCAGAAAACAAGGAAGAACAGCTCACCGACGAGGAGCTGGCACAGCTTCAGCTGGCAGAGGAGAACGAGAACGCCGTCGACCGTCTGGTCAAGGAGCTCGGCTGCCCCACGCGCCGCATCCGTCAGTTTGCCGCCCGCGTGCTGCACCTGCTTGCCGAGCGCGATCCGCAGCGCGTCGTGCCCTGCGTGCCCGCGCTGATCGAGGCACTCGACCGCCCCGAGGCTCAGACCCGCTGGGAGGCCCTCGATGCCCTGGCGGCGCTTGCTACCACCTGCCCCGAGCAGCTGGGCGATGCCTTTGAGGGCGCCGAGACTGCGCTGTTCGACGAGATCTCCTCCACGCTGCGCTATGCCGCCTTCCGCCTGCTGTGCGTGTGGGGTGCCACGGGCGTCGAGCGTTCGCGCGAGGCTTGGCCCATCCTGGACGAGGCCATCCAGTGCTACCACGGCGACCTCGAGTATCGCGACATGCTCGGTTGCCTGTACGAGTTTGGCCAGGGCGAGATCGACGCCGAGGTCGCCGAGAAGCTCGCGCTGCGCCTTAAGTTCGATGCCGAGAACGGCAAGGGCAGCTATCTCAAAGCCCGTTCGAGCGAGATTTGCGAAATGCTTGTTAAACGCTTTGGCCTGGATCTCTCCAAAAAGAAGAAGCGTGCTAGCGTTAAAAAAGCTGACGACGCCGAAGACGAGGAGTAACAGATTATGGCGCACGATGTAGTCCTGATTCCCGGTGACGGTATCGGTCCCGAGATTACGCAGGCCATGCGCCGCGTGGTCGATGCCGCCGGTGTCCAGATCAACTGGAACGTCCAGGAGGCCGGTGCCGGCGTCATGGACGAGTTTGGCACGCCGCTGCCCCAGCACGTGCTCGATGCGGTCGCCGAGACCAAGGTTGCCATCAAGGGTCCCATCACCACGCCGGTCGGCACGGGTTTCCGCAGCGTCAACGTGGCTCTGCGCAAGCATTTTGACCTGTACGCCTGCGTGCGCCCCTGCCTGTCGCAGCCGGGCGACGGCTCGCGCTTCCGCGACGTCGACCTGGTCATCGTGCGCGAGAACACCGAGGACCTCTACGCCGGGATCGAGTTCGATGAGGGCGCTGCCGAGGTCGAGGAGCTCTCACAGCTTGTCGAGCGCTCGGGTCAGAAGACCTTCGCCGCCGATTCCGCCATCTCGATCAAGCCCATCTCCATCGCCAAGAGCCGCCGCATTGTGGAGTACGCCTTTGAGTACGCCCGCCGCTGCGGCCGCAAAAAGGTGACGGCCGTGCACAAGGCCAACATTATGAAGGCGACCGATGGCCTGTTCCTGCGCGTTGCGCGTGAGGTGGCCGCCAACTATCCCGATATTGAGTTCAACGACAAGATCGTCGACGCCACCTGCATGGGCCTGGTCCAAAACCCCAACGACTTCGATGTCTTGGTGCTGCCCAACCTGTACGGTGACATCGTGAGCGACCTGTGCGCCGGCCTGGTAGGTGGCCTGGGTATGGCCCCCGGCTCCAACATCGGTGCCGACTGCGCCATCTTCGAGGCAACGCATGGCTCCGCGCCCGATATCGCTGGCCAGGATATCGCCAACCCCACGGCCGAGATCCTCTCTGCTGCGATGATGCTCGATCACCTGGGCGAGAACGATGCTGCCAATCGCATTCGTGCCGCCGTATCTGCCACGCTCAACGAGGGTGAGCAGGTTACCGGTGACGTGCGTCGTGCCCAGACCGGCTCCGTCGAGGGCGCCGTGGGCACGCAGGCCTTTGCCGATGCCGTTATCGCGCACCTGGCCTAAGGCATGCGTGCTGCAAACGCCTAAATAGTACTTAAGTGTTTGCGTATAACCTGAGAATCAATACGCCCGGCGCTCTGTCGGGCGTATTCTATTGAGGACTATGTTTCCTAACAAGGAGTAACTGATATGGGTCTGATTCAAAAGAAGGACGAGAAGGACGAGATCGACGGCATCCAGATCATCGAGCGCGGCGAAGGCCCCGACGGTGACGAGGGCGAGAAGATCGATCTGGTCGCCGGTACGTCTGCCGAGCACATTGCCGCCGGCACGACCGCCGAGGAGGAAGACGCTCGCCTGGAGGCAAAGATCGCCGCGGACGCCGCCGACGAGAACCTCATGCCCCAGGAGCAGGACGAGGACGACGACTCCGACGTGGACGACCACGCTTGCAAGCACAAGAAGACGATGATTGCCGCCTTTGTGGTCGCCGTTGTGATTGCTGCCGTGGTCGGCTTCTTTATTGGCAACGGTGGTTTTGGCGGCAAGGGTGTCGGCTCGTCGACCCTGACCAAGGATCAGCTCGATTCGACTGTGGCAAGCTATAGCTACAACGGCAAGAAGAGCGACATCACCGCGCGTGAGGCCATCGAGAGCCAGTACAGTCTCGACACCGTCAAGGACGACGACGGCAACTACACCGCTCCGTCTGCCAACGTTATCCTGTCCTACGTGCGCAACCAGATTCTGCTGGACGCTGCCGAGGACGAGGGCATTACCGTCTCTTCCAAGGAAATGAAGCAGTACGCCGAGGATTCCATCGGCACCTCCGACTACAAGACCATGGCCACGCAGTACGGCGTGTCCAAGGACCAGGCCAAGCAGATCGTCCGCCAGTCCGCGACGCTGCAGAAGCTCTACAAGAAGAAGGTCGGCGACACCTCCGCAAGCATGCCGACCGCCCCGACTGAGCCTGCTGACGGCAACGAGGAGACCGCGAGTAAGGACTACGCCGACTACATCATCAACCTTGCCGGCGATGAGTGGGATAGCTCAAAGGGCACCTGGAAGGACGCCGATAGCACCTATGCCAAGGCCTTTGCCGATGATGCCTTTACGGCCGATAGCGCTACCTATAAGCAGGCCATGACCGCCTACTACACTGCCTACCAGCAGTATTCCTCGCAGGCTTCGAGCGCCAGCTCCAAGTGGACCGAGTATGCTAACGGCCTCTACGCCAAGGCCAACATCAGCATCTACGGCCTGTTTGCGTAAGGTTTGCCTGCACTACTGCGCGCTAACCGATCTACCTGATTGAGCCCGCTAGAACGGACAACGTTCTGGCGGGCTTTTTGCGTTGAGGGCGTGATTGGCGGCTTAATTATGGCTATTCATCTTTAAGTCCAAAAAGGCTATCGGCTTCATCGTCGGATATATATTCCAGTACATCGCCCGGTTGGCAATCGAGTGCCCGGCATATCGCGTCAAGAGTTGAAAAACGTATGGCAGAAACCTTGCCCGTCTTAATGCGTGACATATTGACCTGGGAGATGCCCACACGTTCCGCAAGTTCTTTGGATGAGATCTTGCGTTCGGCGAGCATGCGGTCAAGCCGCAGAATAATCATGGATTCCCCCTAGAGCAACTCGTCATCTTGTTTTTGCAGGATATACCCGTAGCGGAAGACGCTGGCAATCAGGCAAATAATCAGGCCTGCAAAGAGCATGGAGGGCTCGAATAACTGGCCGAAGAACGCATCCGTAAAGCTGCCGCCAAATCCTGAGAGTATCATTCCCGTGATTATGGCACCAAGAAGTCTCACGGCAACGCCGCCGATAAGGAATAAACGTCCTACTCGACGAAGTGTGTGGTTGCATTCAAGGTCAAAGGGCCTGCCTTCCTTTTCAATGTTGAAGAAAAGCCTGCGCACGCTTAGTGCGATGGTAAGCGCGAGACATGTCATCGAGAGGCTCCCTATGGCAGTGTGACCATCGTGCGCAACGAGCATAAGTGGGGCCTGCGCATCGGTACCCACGATAGCAAGGCACGGTCCTTCGCCGGCTTGAAGTTCTACGGATTGGAGACACGATCCTTGGGAGAGGCCAGGCAATATGAGTATAAGGTCAATCGCAATGACTGCGAGGAGTCCCAGGGCGAGCGCTGCGGTAATGCAGATTGTGGCCCATTTGCAGATGCGAGCGAGCTTCCTCAGCTCGGATATTGTCTGTTCGCGGTTGGCGGCTTCATTCGGTATGGATGCGTTGCGGTGGACCATAATCCCTCCAATCGGCATTTTGGACGATACTTGTATCATATCATAATTAACGATAAACGATAAATAATTACGGATGCTGAGTAAATAATGATTGAAAACGATTAGCGTGAGCTATTAGCCCATTTTGGGTGCCGGAGTTGGCGCGCGGGGATGAGGACAAATGCCAAAACTTCCTGTGATCGCACAAGTGCTTCATCGGGTTTCCTCGATTCATATGGGAAAACAACTGCAAACGATTGCAAGTAACCGGTGAACGGTCGAAAACTACCGTTCACCGATAATCTCAAAACTGGTTCTAACTGGTATTAAGTCAAAAAGACCAATTCACATATCTTCACAATGACCTGCAATTTTTCTACACGCTATTTTTAGCCGCCCTGCGTTGTTTAGGGACAGGAAAAGTTCCGATCTTTTGCCAAAGCATTTCGAAACGGTTTCAAAACCGCAGGTAGAAGTGTTAACGACCGGTAAACGGTCGAAATATCACCGTGAGCGGTGCAAAAACGTTTTACCGTATGAATCAACGAAAGCGACCTCTTCTGGGGTGATATAGTGACAACAACACATCACGTGGTTACTACCAGTTTAGAAACCACTGGTCTTCAAAGAACGCTTTCTAAGAAGCTTTAAGGGCGAGCGCCCGCTGGCTTCCGAAAATCATCGGACTCAGATTGTACACACCTTCGGAAGGGAAATTTGAATGGTTGGCTTTATTCTTACCGGTCATGGACAGTTCGCACCCGGCCTAGCTAGCGCTATCGCTATGGTTGCCGGCGACCAGCCCGCTTTTACCGTCGTTCCTTTTGAGGGCGACCAGGCTGCTTCTTACGGTGAGGATCTCCGCGCCGCTATTACCGCCATGCGCGAGGAGTGCGATGGCGTGCTCGTCTTTACCGACCTGCTTGGCGGCACCCCGTTCAACCAGTCGATGATGATTGCCCAGGATGTCGACAATGTCGAGGTTCTGACCGGCACTAACCTTCCTATGGTTATTGAGCTTCTGTTCCTCCGCGGCAACGCCACGCTCGCCGAGCTTGGCGAGCAGGCCGTGACCGTTGGCCAGACGGGCGTCACCGCCCAGACGGTCGCATCCGTTGCCGGCTCCGAGGAAGAGGATATCTTCGGCGACGAGGACGGCATCTAATGGCCGATTTCGGAGCCAACGTCCTGAGCTCCTCGGTCGCCCTTTTAGGCCTGCTTGCCATCATGGGCTTGATTTACACCATCTGGTCGCAAATCAACATGAAGAAGAAGCAAAAGTACTTCAAGGAGCTGCACACCGAGCTCAAGCCGGGTCAAGAGGTTCTTTTCGCCGGCGGTATCTACGGAACCGTCAAAGGCATCGAAGGCGAGAAGGTCCAGATCAAAGTCCGATCCGGAGCCGTCGTAGATGTTTCGCGTTACGCGATTCAGGAGATCAAGTAACTGTCGTCAGCAAATAACGAAAGGAAGCTGATCAACATGGCAGAACCCAACATTCTTCTTACCCGCATCGATAACCGACTGGTCCATGGTCAGGTTGCCACCCAGTGGAACTCCACTCTGGGCTCCAACCTCATCCTCGTCGCCAACGACGACGTGGCGTCCAACACCATGCGCCAGAACCTCATGAAGATGGCCGCTCCCGCCGGCGTCGCTACGCGTTTCTTCTCCCTGCAGAAGACCATCGACGTCATTGGCAAGGCGAGCCCGCGCCAGAAGATCTTCATCGTGGCCGAAACACCGGAAGACGTGCTTACGCTCGTCAAGGGCGGTGTGCCTATAAAGAAGGTAAACATCGGCAACATGCACATGTCGGAAGGAAAGCGCCAAGTCGCCACCTCCGTCGCAGTTAACGACGAAGATGTCGCTGCGTTTAAAGAGCTGCAGGAATTGGGGGTGGAGTTGGAGATCAGGCGCGTTCCGAGCACGCCTGTTGAGGACACGAGCAAGCTCTTCTCGTAATCCTCGTGATCCACGTTGTCAGGAGTGAAACCCTGACGTTCTGTACGTGATATCCAAAGTGCGTACATTCATTTTGAAAGGAGGAGCAAGATGGAATACTCGATCATCCAGATCGCTCTGGTCTTCGTCGTCACGTTCATCGCGGCAATCGACCAGTTTGACTTCCTCGAGTCTCTCTATCAGCCCATCGTCACCGGCGCCGTCATCGGTCTTATCCTTGGCGACCTCAACACCGGTCTTCTCGTGGGTGGTACTTATCAGCTCATGACGATCGGCAACATGCCGATCGGAGGCGCTCAGCCGCCTAACGCCGTCATTGGCGGCATCATGGCAGCCATTCTCGCTATCGCTACGGGTCTCGAGCCCAACGCGGCAGTCGGCCTTGCCATTCCGTTCGCCCTGCTTGGTCAGCTCGGCGTTACCCTGGTCTTCACGCTTATGTCCCCGCTTATGTCCACGGCCGATAACATGGCTCATAACGCGGACACCAAGGGCATCGAGCGCCTGAATTACTTCGCCATGGCTCTGCTCGGCCTGATCTTCGCTGTCGTCGTCACCCTGTTCTTCATCGCTGGCGCTACCATTGGTCAGACCATCGCTTCTGCCATCCCGACTTGGCTGCAGACCGGTCTGTCCGCTGCAGGCGGCATGATGCGCTTCGTCGGCTTCGCCGTCCTGCTCAAGGTTATGATGAACCGCGATATGTGGGGCTTCTTCCTCATGGGCTTTGGCCTCGCGCTCATCACCGTTGCCAACGATTCTCTGGCAACCCCTGCTCTGCTCATCCTCGCTCTCATCGGCTTCGGCATCGCTTTCTGGGACTTCCAGCAGCAGACCGAGCTGAAGGGTGCAGCTGTTTCTGACGGAGGTGACTTCGAAGATGGCATCTAATGAGTATGTGATCCCGGAGCACTACGAGGATCTCACTCCTGCTCCGCAGCTCGACCAGAAGACCCTCAACAAGATGGCTTGGCGCTCCTGCTTCCTGCAGGCCTCGTTCAACTACGAGCGTATGCAGGCCGCTGGCTGGCTCTACTCCATCATCCCCGGTCTGGAGAAGATCCACACCAACAAGAACGACCTCGCGGCTTCCATGAGCCACAACCTGGAGTTCTTCAACACTCACCCGTTCCTTGTCACCTTTGTTATGGGCATCGTGCTTTCGCTCGAGCAGAACAAGGTTGACATCCCCACGATCCGCGCCGTCCGCGTCGCCGCAATGGGCCCGCTCGGTGGTATCGGTGACGCCCTGTTCTGGCTGACGCTCGTGCCTATCACGGCCGGCATCACCTCCAACATGGCCATCAACGGCAACGCCGCTGCACCGATTATCTTCCTGGTGATCTTCAACGTCGTCCAGTTCGCTCTGCGCTTCTGGCTCATGAACTGGTCCTACAAGCTTGGCACCAGCGCTATTGACGCTCTGACCGCCAACATGCAGGCCTTCACGCGTGCCGCTTCCATCATGGGCGTCTTCGTCGTCGGTTGCCTGGTCGTCACCATGGGTGGCACCCAGATTAACCTCCAGATCCCCAACGGCACCACCCGTGGCCTCTCCGCTACTACCGTGATCGTCTCCGAGAAGGAGGCCGAGAACTTCACCGGTATGGAGGGCATCGATACCGAGACCGCTGAGGCCGGTACCATCGCCATGACCGATAAGGACGGCAACGCCCTTACCGCTTCCGATGCCGACGGCAACGCTGTCGAGTGCGGCGTCACCGATCTGGGTAACGGCATGGAGTCCGTGACCTACGGCACCGTTACCGAGGATCCGGTCAACTTCTCTGTTGCCGACACCCTCAACACCATCGTCCCGAAGCTCGTCCCGCTTATGCTTACGCTGCTGCTTTACTACATGTTCGCTAAGCACAGCTGGACCCCGACCAAGGGCATTCTCCTGCTCTTCGTCCTTGGCATCCTGGGCGCTGGCCCGCTTGGTCTCTGGCCGAGCCGGCCAGGGTGGTGATCTCCGCGATCACCGACTCGGACAGGCTCATAAAAT
>ENA-OPBW01001395-OPBW01001395.1-human-gut-metagenome-genome-assembly--contig:-NODE-1395-length-12688-cov-2.419220_pt1 | contig 12688 bp, 16 predicted proteins | sample MGYA00241070_ERZ501456 | MGnify/ENA primary metagenome ERZ501456 (study PRJEB25962, sample SAMEA2042624) | human gut metagenome | biome: human gut; feature: human-associated habitat; material: faeces...
ACTCATAAAAATATCACAGAAAAAAAATTAGAAAAAAAATTAGAAAATAGATAGGGAGGTTGGTGTAACTACCACTCATAAAAATATCACAGAAAAAAAAAATTAAAAAAAAAATTAGAAAATAGATAGGGGGGGGGTCAAAATCACCCCTATACTAATTAGAAAGGTGGGAAAGGCAGTAAAAAAAAGAAAAAATTATTTTTCCTATAAATTTTTCATTTATATATTTGCATATATCAAAACTTTTATCTACCTTTGCATCCTAGTAGAGGTTAATGGTGGATTAACCTCTCACCCATGAGGTTAAAAAGTAATGGGTCAGAAGTTGGGTTAGTACTCTCACACTTACATAGAGAGGAGGTTGTCCCCAATACTACTAAAATTGCTACTATATAAATTAGATTGCATGAGCACATCCACCTGAGAAAATGCACAGGGAATCATGCTATAGGGGTATAATCAAGAACGGGTCTAATGAAGTTAGTAGTTAAAAGGAGATTAGAAATAACTCTTATGAAGCCATAACAAAGCTTCAGGGATATTACTATATACAAGAATGAAGAAGATAGGTAATTACATTAAGGATTCTATTAAATGGTTATGGCAGCTCCCACAGAATATACTTGCTTTATGTATAGAGGGTATATTGTGTCAAGTTGCATATAGAGAAGGTAAGGCAGATGGCAATACTATTATAGTGAATAGTACTCTACCTTCAGCCATGTCTTTAGGAGATTATCTCTTTGTGAATCCTATGTCGTCACAAAAGTCTATTCAACATGAATGTGGTCATAGTAAGCAATCTGATATATTAGGTCCACTATATTTGATAGTAATAGGAATCCCATCATTACTGCATAACATAGTACATTACCTATGTAGTAAGATAGGAATTAAATGGAACTACTACAGTTTTTATACTGAATCTTGGGCTAACAAGTTAGTAGGAATTACTTGAAAGAATATAGATAAGATCTAAAACCAAGCCTAACTTTACTCCTTCAAGACAAGAAAATGATACTTGAATTGAAAATAATTGGAGAAAAGCTTGCACAATTCAAATACTTTGCTTACCTTTGCAGTGCAATTAAGGAAAATTGGTTTTAGGAAATTTCCATTTATTAGGAATGTTACTTTAACCAGTTGTTTTAAGGTAACATTCCTTTTTTATTGCCCCATAGTATAGTTGGTTATTACACGGGATTTTGGCTCCTGTAACATAAGTTCGAGTCTTATTGGGGTAACAATAGTAATAGAGAAGATGCCCTCTTAGTACAATGGATAGTACATGAGTCTTCTAAACTTAGAATATAGGTTCGATTCCTATAGAGGGTACTAAATGTTGGGTTAGATGAAGTGGTTAAGTCACCACACTTTCAATGTGGAGATTATGGGTTCGAGTTCCATACCCAATACAAATAAATGGAGCTATCTACTAAGGGTTAGGTAACTGCCCTCTCAAGGCAGAAATTTGGGTTCAAATCCCAATAGCTCTACAACTTAGGGTGTGTAGCATAGTGGTTAATGTGCCTGACTGTCAATCAGGAGATTGGGGTTCAATTCCCCCACATCCTGCTAATCCACCTTTAATCTACTAAAGTCCTATCCTACAGAGGTAGGTAGGCAAATGGAGAGGTAACTCAGTGGGACTGGGAACTGTCTTGAAAACAGATTGAGCAGTAAAATGCTTGGGGGTCGGGACCTCATCTCTCCGCAATAATAGGTGTTCTTTGACATATTGGTGAAGGAAAATGGAGAGTAAACCTAAGAGGTCTTAGGGACTGTCTGCTAAACAGATTGTACCAGTAATGGTATGTGTTTCAAGTACACTGCTCTCCGCAATATATAGTAGTATCCTAATTGGTGGGGCACTGCATTTGGGATGCAGAGGATGCAGGTTCGAGTCCTGTCTACTATACTAATGGGGTTTGTGGTGTAATTGGCTAACACACCTCCCTTGCAAGGAGGAGTTCAGGGCTCATTCTCCACACTATGTTTTCATGTTTTCATAATGTTGAGCTTTTGCTTGGACCCTCTTTTGGGTAGTTAGAGGTTAAAGAAACTACCCTATCAATGCTCCTTAGTTCAGTGGTTTAGAATAGTTCCCTTACAAGGAAAAGGTCATTAGTTCGATTCTAATAGGAGCAACATAATGGGGATGGCTAAGGATAATACTGAGGTATTAGAAGCTGCTATTCAATACCTTAGAAATAGCTGATGTACTTCAATGGTAGAAGGCTGCTCTCATAAGGCAGTAGTTGAAAGTTCGAGTCTTTCCATCAGCACTGTGTTAGTAGCTCAGTTAGGTAGAGCAGAGGATTGTGGCTCCTTATGGCATGGGTTCAAATCCCATCTAACACCCCAATATACTGGCATATCCCCTCTGTCTTATACACAGTAGAAAGGGTAATAGGTTGCATGTGGGTTCAAGCCCCTCTGCCAGTACTATCTTGGAGTACCAGAGTGGTTTAATGGCACAGACTGCAAATCTGTTGATTCGTGGGTTCAAATCTCACCTCCAAGTCTTATGCTCCTATAGCTGAATTGGTTAAAGCACCTGTCTCTTAAACAGGGGATTCAAGGTTCAAGTCCTTGTGGGAGCACAACCTCAACCTTGGCAAATATTCCCCCAAAGCATTGATGGTGGATGCTCTGGACTTTTAATCCGGAGAGTAAGGTTCGACTCCTTATGGGGGAACATAACATATTATTAACTCCAAATTTTAATGTTATGAGAAAGGTTATTTCATTAATTAAGAGAGGTGCTAAGGCATACTTTAGACAAGCTGCTAAGACTTATGCTTGGACACCTACAGGAACTATTCCAGTTGGAATATAGTTCCTTTGATGCTGGAGTGAATAATAAATATTATATGGGGTAGCTTTAATGTGGTGAATTAGTGTGGACTGTAAATCCACTGCCTCAGGCTGTTTAAGGTTCGATTCCTTTCTGCCCCACTTCAATAGAAATCTTTGTCCTTGACTTATGGAAGGTGATGTGGGTAGAGACACAAATAAGTCATTATGGGTGCTGGGCAGGTATGGTTACATTGCGGAGGACTGAAAATCCTTAGAACAAAGTTCGATTCTTTGAGTACCCACTATATACTCCTGTGGTGGAATTGGGATACACACTGACCTCAAAAGTCAGGGCTTGGAATAAAGATTAAGAGTTCGACTCTCTTCAGGAGTACTTATAATGCCCTCTTGGTGGAATTTGGTAGACACGCTGGATTTAGGCTCCAGTATGAAGTAATAGTAGTGTAAGAGTTCGAGTCTCTTAGAGGGTACTAAAAATAATTTGAAAATAATTAGGAAAATATTTAGTAGTTCCAATTATTTTGCTTAACTTTGCACCATCAAAATAAGAGAATATGTTTGAAGAAGATAGCCTATTTACTCCAATGGAATCAAGCAGAAGTACAGAAGTATCTGGTTCTCAGTTCTTTATTAACTTCTTAAATCAACTTGAAGGTTGGAAGACTAAGTGTAAGAACTTGCATTGGGCAGCACCTAAGAAGAATATCCATGTATATCTTGATGAGTTCCTTGATATATTGTCAGACTATCAGGATGGTCTTGCAGAAGGATATATGGGAATACTTGGTAAAATGCAACCTAATGCTATCAAGGGAACTCCAAGTGATGCACTGAATGCTTTTGACTTTATAAGTGAAGTTAAGTCTGCTACTATTGCATTTTATGATAAGATTCCTCAAGAGACTGTTTATAAAGGTATAGCATCTGAGTGTGAGACCTTTATTCAGAATATCAATAAGTATGACTACTTATTCCACTTATGTGATATAAGACCTTATTGACAAGAGATGCTCTCATGGTGAAATGGTAGACACAACAGACTTAAAATCTGTCAATCAGCAATGGTTGTCTGGGTTCAACTCCCAGTGGGAGTACCATTTGCCTCCTTAGTGTTAATGGTTTAGCAAGCCTGTCTTGTAAACAGGAAGAGAGGGTTCAAATCCTTCAGGAGGCTCTATAATGTAGGTATGGTGTTAGTGGTTAGCATATGACATTGCCAATGTCAAGGGGTCAGTTCAAATCTGATTATCTACTCAAATGCAGGTATAGTATAAAGGTTAGTATGTAACACTTCCAATGTTAATGTGTGGGTTCGATTCCCACTATCTGCTCAAATATACATCGTGGGGTAGTGTAATGGAAACATGCAAGGCTCATAACCTTGAGAAGCAGTAATACTGTGTTGGTGGTTCGAGTCCACCCTCCGCAACTAATTTAGATAATATGGAAGAGATAGAAAAGGCAAAGATGACAAGGACCAAAAAGACCAATGGTTCAGAGGTTCATCAAGTTATGACTGCATTAACTGATACTACAATCAGAGGTATTGTAAGGTCAGCCAATGAGGAAGGAATTAAGAGAGAGGATATAGTTTCTCTACTTAAAGAAAATGGTCAGTTTGTATTAATCTACTTTAGATAAAAACATTATGGAAATGGAAGAGCAGAAGACAATAGAGAGACCCTTGATGAGTGAAGAGGAGTTCAAGGATTATATGGAGAAGAATAGAGTAGATATTGTGGGAGATTTCTATGGAAAAGGTATTCTTCACCTAAGAACTTATGAAGCAGTAAGCAAGTTCAAGTCTGTAAGGAGAGCAATCAAAAGAGGTCATGTATCTCTTGATGGTATTATCTTCCCTAAGAGACCTTTCAATAACAAAGCTAATACTTGTAAGAGAAAGGGACACCACAGTAGAACTATTAATGAAAGAAAGAAGATGATTTATGAGCAACTTAAACACAGAAAATCAGCCTAATGATTACAATGAAGTGCCAGTATTATACTGCAAGCATTGTCTATCATTGAATATTAGGAACATTCCGAGAATGGAGGATTCAGATTACTGTGATGAGTGTGGCTCCACTGATATAGGAGAATGTTCAATAGAAGAGTGGGAGACTCTATACAAGAATAGATATGGACATAAATTCCTTGAAGAGTATTAACAACTTAATTACAAATTAAAATGGAAGAGCAGAAGGGAAAGGTTGTAGAGATGCAACCAACAACAAAGGAAACAGAGAGACCTGAAAAGATGTCTTATGAGCAGTTAGAGAACATAGCTCATCAGCTTAGTGAGCAGGCTAAGCAGTTATATATGAAGCTGCAAGCTGCTAATATGGGTAACATGTTCAAGAGACTTGACTACTTGTTTAAGGTAGTAGAGAATGGACATATATTCAAGCAAGACTTCCTTGAGAAATGTATTGCTGAGATTGAGGAGCTTATGACAGTTCCTGAAGAGGTTGAGGAAGATAATAAGGAAGAGGAAACACCAGATATTAAAACTGGAGAGTAAGTTACAAGATGAAGAAACCTAATAACATAGTTAGAGTACCATGTTCTTTAAGTGGAAGCTTCTTCAGGTATTGGTTCAAATTCTTGGAGCCTTTTCATAAGCTAACTGATAGAGAGATTGATGTAATTACATCCTTTGTCAAGCAAAGATATGAACTCAGTAAAGTTATCAAGGATAATGAGATACTTGATAAGGTTACAATGAGTGAAGATACAAAGAAGAAAGTAAGGGAAGAGTGTAATATCACTCTCCCACACTTTCAGGTAATTATGGGCAAGCTAAGGAAGAATAAAGTTATCATTGATGGTAAGATTAATTCAAGGTTTATTCCCAACATTGATGAAGAGACTGGCACTTTCCAACTATTGTTACTTTTTGAATTGAAATGAATTATCCTGATATAATTGGTAAGGTTTCTGAAGAGTTGGATTTACCTAAAGAAGTGGTAGATAAAACATATAAGGCATTTTGGTTATTTATTAACCAATCTATACAGTCCTTGCCATTAAAGGAGAATCTTAATGAAGAGGATTTTGCTAAGTTGAGAACAAATTTCAACATTCCATCACTGGGTAAACTGACTTGCACTTATGATAGGATGTTAGGTATGAAAAAGAGATTCAAGTTTATTAAACAGATAAGGGAGAAGAAATGAAGAAATTGTTTATTAGTCAGCCCATGAAGGGTAAGACAAATGAAGAAATAGAAGCTGAAAGAGCCAAAGCTGTGGAAGAGGCTAAGACAGTACTCAATGATGATGTAGAAGTGATTGATAGCTTCATCAAAGATGCACCAGTAGATGCAAGACCTCTGTGGTTCTTGGGTAAATCAATTGAGCTATTATCTGTAGCAGATGCTGCATATTTTGCTAAAGACTGGGACAAATATAGAGGTTGTAAGATTGAGCACTCTTGTGCTGTAGAATATGGTATAAAAGTTATTGAGTATGTTGAAGGTTAAGAAAATAAAGCCAATGTTCACTGCACTTATCACTACAATGGATAAGTATGAACATGATGTAATTACAAGAGGTGGTCTAATTGATACTACTAAGCAGCAGGGTGGATTAAAAGAATATCAAACTGTACTTGCAGTAGGTAGTTCAGTAAGAGATATAAAGGTAGGTGATATAGTGTGTGTAAACCCTACAAGGTTTGCAGTAAGAAAACATCAAGCAGGCACTCTTAAAGATGGAATTGTAACTGACAATCCTGTTACTACTTACAATTTTGATGTTGTTGAGATGGATGGAAAGCAGTGTCTATTGCTACAGGATAGGGATATTGACTTCATTATTGAAGAATGGGAAGAGATTCCAGATACTCAGCCACAAGTATATGTGCCAGACAAAAAGCTTATTGTTTAAGACTTGTTCTTGCTGTAATAGAACTTTGCCTATAGATAACTTCTACATTAGAAGTTATAAAGATAAGAATGGCAACATCCATAAGTATTCTGATTCTAAGTGCAAAGATTGTAAAAATGCTTACAGTAGAAATTACAATAATGTGAATAAGGATACATTAAAAAGTATCCATAAAGAGTGGAGAGATAAGAATAAAACAAAAGTCAAATCTTATAGAGACAAGTGGAGAAGAGAACATCCAAACTACTCTAAAGAATGAGCTGAAAGAAATAAGTCTAAAATTAGACTCTCACAGATTAAGTATAATTATAATTTAACTGAAGAAGAATATGAAGCTTTACCAAAAGCTTGTGAAGTATGTGGAAGTACAAAGAACCTATGTATAGACCATAACCATATTACAGGAAAGGTTAGAGGAGTATTATGCTCAAGATGTAATTCAGCTCTTGGCTTACTGGGAGATAGCAAAGAAGTCATACTAAAGTTGGCTTCATATATAGAAAAGCAGTAGTGAAAACTACTGCTTTTTTTTTGAAAAAAAAAGTTATGATAAAATTATTCAAATATGAGGGTTACAAGATAGTAATATCTGAGGAAGCCTTTGCTCTTAAACCATTTAGACAGATATGGCAAAGAGATAAGACTGTTAATAAGGATAAGGCTATTATGGAACTTGGCTTCATATACTTCTTCTGTGACCCAAGAAGTGACTATCAATACCTTGTAGATGACAAGGAGAGAATGGAAGCTATTAAAGAGGGAGAGGGATTACCTCCTAAATGGGAACCAGACAGGATAGTAACAGAAGCAATGGAATTTTATAAATCATTTAAGCCAATCTCTGCATTACTCCTTGAAGACACGAGGTTTATGGTTAATAAGTTCAGAGCAAAACTGAGGGAGTTGGACTTTGACAGTCTTGAAGTTAAGGAGTTCAAGGAGATTACAGCCATTGTAAAACAGATTACACCTCTCATTAGAGATTTGGATGAGGCTGAGAAAGCACTTAATTCTGAAATGAGAAGTTCAGGTAAGATGAGAGGACAGGGAGAAAAGACTATATTTGAGGATGACTTAGCATTGTAACTATGAAAGCAGAAGATATTATAGAGGGTCTTAATAAACATATTGAGACAAGGAGAAGTGAGAGAGGAATTGGGAATGTAGGACACATGGTGTTGCAGAAGGAAATTATGCCTCATTCCTCATTCAAGGTTTATAAGATTTATAAGTACACTCTCTGGTTTACCAAGAGAGGTAAATCTTATAGAGTAATAACAGTGCAACATACTGCTAAGGTTCCTGATGGTCAGGAAGAGAATATGTTAAGAGAGATGAATATCATGCTGAGTACACTAATATTCAATTGGATAGGCTCTGATTTTTATGAAGCAGTTATAAAGGGAGAATATAATGGAGTTTCAGAAAATACCAATGAATAAATATCAAACTGAGCTAACTGAGGAATTGGTTAATAGCCTTCCTCAGGAAGTTCAGGACCAGTTATTTGATATTATAAATAATGTAGAGTTTGTCAAGAGATTGATAAGCCCTACAAGAGAATATGCTAAGGATAGACCAAGGGATGATAGGGGTAGAATCATTGTAGACTTGGCTAATCCTCATACATTAGAGGATATGGATTACTTCAGACCATCTGCTATACATTATGAGAAGTATGGTACATTTACTAACCTTAGACCTAATGCCAACCCTAATAGTGAATATGGTAAGTGGGTAAGAGAGGAAAGAAGAAGAATCTGGGATGGTTATGTAAGGGAAAGTGATGGAGAATGGGTCACAGGATATATGTATTGGTTCCTTAACTATTCTCCTATGATGCTCTCTAAGATTAGAGAGTATAAGGATAAGAATGGTAAGAAGAGAAAGTCCAAAAGAGCTGATAGAGTAGAGGCACTACCTGAATGTTGGGAAGGCATCTATTGGAGGTTCCATTGCTTAGACCAAGCATCAAATGGTGGCTTGTATAATAACTTTGAGGGAGGTCAGCACATGGCTGAGCTTGCTTCCAGAGGTAAAGGTAAGTCATATAGTCTTGCATCTATACTTAACCATATTTTTGTAGTAGGTGAGAATGAGGAAGCACATGAAAAGGTAAAGGGTATAGTGACTGCCTACCAGAAGGAGTATCTTACTAAGGATGGTGTCCTTAACAAGTTTGTAGATATGGCTAACTTCTGTGCAACCAATACCCAGTTTCCAAGAAAGAGATTAAAGAACTCTTTGCAGGAAATGACATGGATAATGGGGTATAAGGATGTAGAGTTGGATATTGAAAGAGGTACTCAGAATACAGTACTTGGAGTATCATCTAAGGATGATGAGTCTAAGTTGAGAGGTAAGAGAGCTGCCAAGATTCTTATTGAAGAGTTTGGTACATTCCCAAGATTAGTTGATTTGTATAATGTGCTTTTACCTTCAGTACAGGAAGGTGATATTGTCTTTGGACAAATCTATATGTTAGGTACTGCTGGTGACAATGAATCAGACTTTGCTGGTGCTCAGGAAATCATGTATAACCCTAAAGGTTATAATATGTATGCTTTACCTAATGTATTTGATAAGTACAACCAAGGTAAACCTTACTTTGTATTCTTCTTTCCTGGCTATGTAAATAGAAAAGGATGTTATAATGAGAATGGTGTATCTGATGTAATTAAGGCTCTAATTGAAATTCTTATGAATAGGTATAGGGTAAAGTACAATTCTACTGACCCTAATACTATTATTAAGACTATTGCTGAGGTTCCTATTACTCCTGCTGAAGCTATTGTTAAGACAGGTGTAAATATGTTCCCTGTAGCTGACTTGACTGAAAGAATAGGTCAATTGGATGCTAATCCTACAGAGTATGATGATGTGTATGTAGGTGATTTGGTATTCAATAAAGATGGTCAGGTGGAGTATAAACCTACCTCTGCTACACCTATTAGGGATTTCCCACATAAGGATAATAAGATAAAAGGTGCTATTGAAATATATCAGTTACCTGAGATTGATAGGAATACAGGCAAGCCATACAATGATAGGTATATATTAGGTGCTGACCCTTATGATGATGATGAATCAAATACTATGTCTTTAGGTTCTATATTTGTACTGGATTTATGGATAGATAGGATAGTAGCTGAATACACTGGAAGACCTCCTTTTGCTGATGATTACTATGAGATTTGTAGAAAGCTTTGTCTATTCTACAATGGCAGGCTGAACTATGAGTACAATAAAAAAGGTCTATTCTCTCACTTCTCGGCAAGAAATAGTCTCTATCTTCTTACAGATGTTCTTGATTTCTTAAAGGAAAAGCAGATGATGAAAGATGGCTATGGTAACAAGTCAAAAGGTACTAATGCCTCTCCTGCCATTAATGCTTATGCAAGGAGTAGATTGAGAAGCTGGCTATTAGCTCCAGTTCCTATTATGCAAACTATTGATGGAGAAGAGAAAGAGGTAATGGTTCCAAGACTATTTACTGTGAGGAACAGAGCACTGCTGAAAGAGCTTATTAATTACAACTCTGAGGGTAACTTCGATAGAATATCTGCTATGGGTATGCTGATGCTTCTAAGAGAAGATAGAATGATAAGATACCAAGGAGATGTTAGTAAGGAAAAGCAGGAGAGGGCTAATAATAGCTATGATGGTAATGACCCATTCTTCAAGAGGAACTATGACTTTAGGTTTAGGCAGTAAATTTAGTAAAAATGGAGACTGATGGTTAATAAATTACTTATATACTTGCATAGGTCAAGGATTTTACTTACCTTTGCACAGTAATTAAATTGAAGTATGGAAGATAAGGCATACATAGTATATCTGCATATAAATCCTAAGAATAAGAAGGTATATGTTGGTACTACAAATCAAGATGTATATAGAAGGTAGAAAAATGGGCATGGATATACTAAGTGTAAAAAGTTTTATAATGCTATTATGAAATATGGTTGGGACAACTTTAAGCATATAGTACTTTGTAAAACTTGTAAGGATAGGGCTTTGTTATTGGAGAAAACTTTAGTTAAATACTATAAAAGTAGAAATTTGAGTTACAATATAACTGATGGTGGAGAAGATAGCATACCAAGTATGCTTGGTAGACACCATACTGATGAAGCTAAAAAGAAAATAAGTGAAGCTGGTAAAAGACCTTGCACAGAGCAGACTAAAAGAAAGATAGGGTTAGCTAATAGGGGTGCCAATAATGGAATGTATGGTAAGCCTATTTCCGATTATGCAAGAAAGTTAGTAATAGAGAGATTTAGCAAAGCTGTACTTCAATTAGATTCAAATGATAATATTATTAATAGATTTTCCTCTGCTTCAGAGGCAGAAAGACACTTAAATGGTAAAGGCAGCCACATAAGCTGTTGTTGCCTTGGAAAGAGGAAAACTGCTTATGGATATAAATGGAAATATGAGTAATTTTATAAATTTACCACCACAGCAGTTACCCTTTTCAAAGAAAAATAGAAAATGGAGGGCTGCTCACTTGGACTGGGCTGATTCTAAAACATTCTTCAATTATAGTTTGGTAAGGAAGTCTGTGATACATAAAAAGATAAATTATGACCTCCTTAATGGTAAACTACACATGAGTGACCTTGAGATGATACTGAATCCTGAAAAGCTACAGGCAGGTTTCATACCTGATAGGATTCAACACTATCCTACTATGAATAGTAAGTTGAATGTGCTTAGAGGTGAGGAAAGCAAGAGAGTCTTTGACTTCAAGGTAGTAGTTACTAATCCTAATGCTATTACAGAGATAGAGAATAACAAGAAGCAAGAATTACTACAGAAGCTACAAGAATGGGTATCTAATACTTCTCAGTCAGAAGAAGAGGCTAATCAAGAGCTTGAAAAGATAAATGACTATTACAGCTATGAGTGGCAGGATATGAGGGAAATAAGGGCAAATGCCCTATTAAACCATTACGTAAAGGAATTGAATATCCCTCTAATGTTCAACCAAGGCTTCATGGATGCAATGGCAGTTGGTGAAGAGATTTATCAATGTGATATTGTAGGAGGTGAACCTACTATTGAAAGATTGAATCCACTCAAAGTAAGAATCTTTAAGTCAGGATATAGCAATAAGATTGAGGATGCAGATATGATAATCCTTGAAGATTATTGGAGTCCAGGCAAGGTCATTGATACCTATTATGATGTATTGACAAAGAAAGATATGGAGTACATAGAGAAGATGCCTGACCATGTAGGTCAAGCTGCTACAGACTCTATGGACAACATTGATGAGAGATATGGCTTTGTCAATAACCACATGATAGGAGATGAAATAAGTACAGAAGGATTCTTTCGGGACCCATTAGGAGGATATGATGGAGTTAATAACTCACTTCTTCCTTATGATGTTGCAGGAAACTTGAGAGTACTTAGAGTATATTGGAAGTCAAGAAGAAAGATTAAGAAGGTAAGAAGTTATGACCCTCAAACAGGTGAAGAAGTATTTAACTTCTACCCAGAGACTTATGTAATAGATAAGGATGCTGGAGAGGAAGAGCAGATATTCTACATCAATGAAGCATGGGAAGGAACTAAGATTGGTACAGACATTTATGTCAATATGAGACCAAGAGTAGTTCAATATAACAGATTAAGTAATCCTTCAAGATGTCACTTTGGAATTGTAGGCTCTATTTATAACCTTAATGACAACAGACCATTCAGCTTGGTGGATATGATGAAGCCATATAACTATTTGTATGATGCAATACATGATAGATTAAATAAGCTGATAGCAAGAAACTGGGGTTCATTGGTGAGATTAGATTTTGCCAAGAAACCTAAGGGATGGGATGTAGAGAAATGGTTATACTATGCAAAGACTATGGGTCTTGCAGTAGAAGATAGCTTCAATGAAGGTAATGTAGGTGCAGCTACAGGTAAACTTGCAGGTGCATTAAACAATGCTTCTACTGGTGTAATTACAGCTTCTG
>ENA-OPBW01001396-OPBW01001396.1-human-gut-metagenome-genome-assembly--contig:-NODE-1396-length-12684-cov-2.604482_pt1 | contig 12684 bp, 8 predicted proteins | sample MGYA00241070_ERZ501456 | MGnify/ENA primary metagenome ERZ501456 (study PRJEB25962, sample SAMEA2042624) | human gut metagenome | biome: human gut; feature: human-associated habitat; material: faeces...
GGTAGCGCGTGGTGTAGATGTCCCGCCCGTCGTAGAACATCTGGTAGTACTCCATGACCGCGTAGTCGCTGTGCGCCTGCTCCATGGCCTGCTGCGCCGCATCGCCCCCCTCGACCGAGCTCCCGGTCAGGTACCAACGCCCCTGGGCGTCGCAGTAGCCGGCGGAGTTGATCGCGGGCATGGCGTCGCGCAGGCTCGTGAGGGCCTTCTGGTAGTCGCTCATCGGGGCGCCGATGAGCTCCATCAGCTTGGCGCCCAGGAAGTTGGTGGACAGGTCGTCGACCTCGCTCGTCTGGTCGTTGCCCGCGACGTCGTAGTTCGCCCAGATCACGTAGTCGGTCTGCCACAGGCGCTCCTGGTGCGTCGCATCGTCCTCGTCGGTGAACCACAGGTCGTTGAACGTGGACGGGAAGAACGGCTGGTGGTCGCCGAAGAACACCACGATCACCTTGCGGTCGAGCCGGCTCAGCTGCCCGATGAAGTTCTCGAGCGCGCGGTCGGATTCCTGGATGAGCGAGACGTACTCGTTCACCTCGGAGTTGGTCATGCCGTCGATGGACAGGTTCAGCTGCTTGTCGTACGGCACGAGCCCGGTGTTGTAGCCGGAGTGGTTCTGCATGGTCACGTCGAAGATGAACTGCGGGTTGGAGTTGGTGTCCAGCAGCTCGAGGATCTTGTCGTAGGTCGCCTGGTCGGTCACCATGCCGCGCAGGGTCTCGGCGTCCTGGAAGTCCTCGATCGACAGGAACCGGTCGAACCCGAAGTCCTCGTACACGTTCTCGCGGTTCCAGTTGGTCGCGTGGTTGGGGTGCATGGCCACCGTGTCGTACCCGAGGTCCTTAAACTGGGCGGCGAGGTTCTCGGTGTCCTGGAGGTTGTAGATGGTGTAGGGGTACACGCCCGACCCGAGGTTCGCCATCGAGTTGCCGGTGAGGAACTCGTACTCGGTGTTGGCGGTGCCGCCGCCGTAGGCGGAGACGTAGAGCTTGCCGCGCGACAGGCAGTCGGACATGCCCTTGAAGTACTCGGGACCGGTGTAGCCGGCGTGGAGCTGCTGGTAGATGGAGAGGTCGGAGAAGGTCTCGTTCATGATGGCGATGACCGTGGGCTTCTCGCTGTCGAACTGCTCCTTTGCGGCGGCGCGCTCGTCGCTCTTGGCCGCGTCGGACTTGTCGTAGGCCTTGGCGTACTTTTTGAGCGTGGCCTTGGCATCGTCGACGGAGTAGTCGGCGGGTTTGGGCGGCTTGATGGACTGCGCCGCACTAATAAAGGCGGGCAGGTAGCCCTCGCGCCAGTAGCTCTCGAGCGGGCGCCAGGTGTAGACGGTGATGCCGAGGGTGTTGTAGTAGTCGATGAGCGTGACATGCGCGGTTACGCCGCCCAGGCACAGCACTGCCACGAGCAGGTTGGTGAGCAGCATACGCTTGGCGTTGGCGGCACCCTTCTGACGGTGCGGTGCCACCAGGCCGGCGTACTCGCACAGCAGCATGGCGATGGCGGTAAAGCCCATGGACAGCACGCAGAACAGCGAGATCGAGAAGGTGTAGCCGTTGCCGGCGACCGCGGCGGCGGTGGAGATGGCCGAAAGGTCGCCCGGCTGGATGGGCATGGATTTAAACGTGATGACGAAGAACTCGGCAATGCCCAGGACAAAGAGGGCAAAGGCCAGGACCGCGGGAGCTGCGCCGTGGCGCTGGAATAGGAAGAACAAGCCGGTCATGAGCACGGTGATGATGGCCCACTCGAGCAGGATGCACAGGGGGTAGACCCAGGTAAAGTCGTGGTTGGACGAGACTTCCATTCCCAGCAGCGCAAAGACGCCGGCGAGCAGCAGGCACAAGACAGCGGCGACGAGCGGTTTGCCCACAAAGGCGCCGCGCAGGCGGGCGAGCTTGCCGGTGGGGGCGGGGGCGTCGGGCGCGGCGAACGCAAAGACGCGCGGGGCGATGCGGTCGCGTGCGATGCTGGCCCAAGCGCAGCCGGTGAGGATGGCGTTGGTTAGGATGAGCATCACAAAGGCGAGCGGCTCGTTTTGGGCGACGAGGCCAATGGCGCCCCAAATGGTCAAAAAGAGCTGGAACAGGCCGAAGGCGACGCTCCACCCAAGAGCGCTTTTGGCAACGGTGCCCGACTGAGCGCGAATGGCCTTGGCCTCGCGCAAGACAAGGTAGACGGTCGCCGCAAGACCGACGAGCGAGATGGCGGCAGCGAACATGCTGAGACTCCTCACAAACTAAAACCTACGAAAGCGGGGGTTTACCCGATTGTTACCAAGATATGCGCTGCAATTGGTGGCTGCGCACAACAACCAGCCATATTAACGCGCACGTGTGGCGGTGTGGCGCAATGGAGTGGCGACCTGCGCGATAATGGACGGGAATTACACGGAAACGTAAAGGCTTCTTAAAGAATTAGCGAGGATGAGGCGATGAACGAGCAGGTTTGCACCAAGGCTGTGGATACGTACGGCTATCCGGTCGAGACTACGGGCAATGCGGTGCTGGACACGTTGGAGCACCGTTCCTCCACGCGTGCCTTCGCGCGTGATGACGACGGCCGTCCCGTAGCGGTGACCGACGAGCAGCGGGCGGCGATCTTGCATGCGGCGAGTCGCGCACCGTCGGCGGGCGCCATGATGATGTATTCCATCGTGAGCATCCGCGAGCAGGCTACGCTGGACCGCCTGGCCGACCTGTGCGACCATCAACCCATGATTGCCAAGGCGCCCTGGGCACTAATATTTGTGGTCGATTATGCCAAGTGGATCGATCTGTTTGAGCACGTGGGCTGCTTTGAGCCCGAGTTTGTCGAGCGCACGGGCAAGGCGCCCCGCCGCGCGCCGGGTTTGGGCGACTTTGCCATCGCGGCCCAGGACGCCGTGATCGCCGCCCAAAACGCCGTGGTTGCCGCCGAGGCCCTGGGCCTGGGGAGCTGCTATATCGGCGACATCGTCGAGAATGCCGAGGAAGTGGCCGAGCTGCTCGATCTGCCGCCCTATACCATGCCGCTGTCGATGCTCATCATCGGCACGCCCCGTAAGGAGCGCCCGGCTATTGCGCATCCCGTGGTGAACCTGGTGCACGAGGAGCGCTACTGCCGCGCCGATGCTGCGACCATGGACGCGCAGGTGGCCGAGATGGACGCGATGTTCCGTCCGCATGCCCGCGAGGTGGGCGAGCGCGTGGTGGATATCTACACCCGCAAGCACACGAGCCCCTTTATGGCCGAGATGAGCCGTTCCATGGAGTGGTGGTTCAAAAACTGGCTCGGCAAGTAACGAATGCGGCGATGTGCCAAAGGGACAGTCCCTTTGGCACATTCCATATCGCCGTGGTGGCCTAAAGGCCGTATAAATGTTTATCTAGCTGGGAAAACAGTGCATTAAAACATGGGCCGATTACCTATAATCCCCTCGAACGTTAAAGTTGGGAGGAAACCGGCTTATGGAACAAAAGGCCAAGGAGGCAGCCTCGCACGCTGCGATTCCTGTGAGCATCTCGGCGATGCTCGTCACGCTGGGCGTGGTGTACGGCGATATCGGCACCAGCCCTATGTATGTAACCAAGGCGCTCGTTGCCGGCAACGGCGGCATCGGGAGCGTGACGGAGGAGTTCGTGCTCGGCGCGCTCTCCCTTGTCGTGTGGACGGTCACGCTGCTGACCACCATCAAGTATGTGCTCATCTCGCTGCGCGCCGATAACCATGGTGAGGGCGGCATCTTTGCCCTGTACAGCATCGTGCGCCGCTGCGCCCGCTGGCTGATCATCCCCGCCATGCTCGGCGGCTCCGCGCTGCTCGCCGACGGCGTCCTCACCCCCGCCGTGACCATCACCACGGCCGTCGAGGGCCTGCGCACCATCCCCGAGCTGCACGCCGTCATCGGCGACAACCAGGTCAAGGTCGTGATCATCACCCTCGTCATCGTGTGCCTGCTGTTCGCCGTGCAGCGTGCCGGCACCTCCAAGATCGGCCGCGCGTTCGGCCCGGTCATGACCTTCTGGTTCCTGTTCCTGGGCGTCACCGGCTTCATGCACGTGATCGAGAACCCCGTGGTGCTCGTCGCCTTCAACCCGCTGCGCGGCATCGCCTTCCTGCTGTCGCCCAACAACCATGCGGGCATCATGATCCTGGGCAGCTGCTTCCTCGCCACGACCGGCGCCGAGGCCCTCTACTCGGACATGGGCCACGTTGGCAAGGCAAACATCTATGCATCCTGGCCGTTTGTTAAGGCGGCCCTTGTCCTCAACTATCTGGGTCAAGGCGCTTGGCTGCTCGCCAATAACTCCAACCCCCAGATGCTCGCGATGGATATCGTCAACCCGTTCTATATGATGCTTCCCGAGCCCCTGCGCCCCTTTGCCATCGTGCTTTCGGCCGTGGCGGCCATCATCGCCTCGCAGGCGCTCATTACCGGCTCGTTCTCGTTGGTTTCGGAGGCAACGCGCCTCAACCTTATGCCGCACCTGCGCATCCACTACCCCAGCGACACCAAGGGCCAGCTTTATATTCCACTCGTCAACAACATCATGTGGGTCGGCTGCATCTTCATCGTGCTGCTGTTCCAGAACTCCGAGCGCATGGAGAGCGCCTATGGCCTCGCCATTACCGTGACCATGCTTATGACCACGACGCTTTTGACGAGCTATATCGTCGGCATTCTCAAGCACAGACTGGGCGCCTGCGTCTTCGCCCTGCTTTTTGGCGCCATCGAGCTCTGCTTCTTTGCCTCGTGCCTCACTATGTTCTTTGACGGCGGCTATGTGATGATCTTCTTGGCCTCGCTGCTGTTTGGCCTTATGTACGTGTGGCGTCGCGGTACCGCCATCGAGCGCACGCAAACGATCCTGCTGCCCGTCTCCAAGTACATCGATCAGCTCAACCGCCTGCGCAACGACGAGACCTACCCCGTGCTCGCCGACAATCTGGTGTTCCTCACCAACAGCCCCGATCCGCTCACACTCGACCGCGACGTGCTCTATTCCATCCTGGACAAGCACCCCAAGCGCGCCAAGGCATATTGGTTCATCAACGTGCACGTTACCGACGAACCCTATACGCACGAGTATTCCGTCGAGACCTTTGGCACGGACTTTTTGTTCCGCGTGCGCCTGGACCTGGGCTTTAAGGTCAACCAGCGCGTCAACGCCTATCTGCGTCAGATCGTCGGCGACTTGATGGCATCGGGCGAGCTGCCGCCGCAACATCACACCTACTCCATCTACGAGACGCGCGGCAACGTAGGTGACTTCCGCTTTTGCATGCTGCGCAAGATGCTTGCCCCCGAAACGGACATCAACCGCAATGACCACCGCGTGATGGCCATCAAGTACGCCGTCCGCCGCGCCTGCGGAAGCCCGGCACGCTGGTACGGTCTCGAGAACTCGGCCATCATCATAGAGTACGTACCGCTGTTTGCCCGCATGCGCCCGGCCGTTAAGCTCGTGCGCACCCAGGTGCCGCTCGAGGTTCAGATCGAAGAGGCCGAGGAAATGGAAGTCGACATCTTCTCGGACGACTTGGTCAACGGCAACGAGGCCGGTAGGGACATGAACGTCGATCCCACCGAGTTGCTCGAGAGCGTCGCCGATACGCCCGAACAGCAACAGCTCGACGGCCTCGAGAACGAACAACTCAACGACGCCAACTTCTAGCGGCGCCATAAATCAACGACAGCGGCCCTGCGCCTCACGAGAGACGCAGGGCCGCTTTGCATTGCAGTAAAGCTAACGGCTACGAACGACGCGGCTCGGGAACCACGAGCCTATCGGGGCTCGCGCCCTCGGCATCCATCAGGCTCACGTAGCGAATCGACGGATCCCCATACATCGCGTAGTAATAATTGCCCGTGCGCGCACTAAAGCATCCGGTGTAGATAGTCTTCTCGAACTTGCCATCGCCCATCCTGGACGCTCCCTCGATCATCACCACGCCCTCGAGCGAGCGGAACATGCGAACGACGTTTTCGGTCTCGCTCTCCTTTTGCGGGTAATTGGCATTGAGGTACGCCGCCTTTACAAAACGGCTCGGCGAATAGCAGTCACCCGGAATACCGCGCATGCCGGCACCCGCGCCATAGGGCTTGAGCTCGGCGCCACGCCATGTCGCCGTCTGCGGAAAATCGCTTGTGGCCGTGATATAGGTGCGCAGGTTTTCCATGTGCCACGGGAAGGTGGGCTGATTGGCAAGGGTATCGACCGGATCGTCGTATACATGCAGGCCGTCAGCCATCATCTCGACCACGATGCTGCGCTGGCTGTCGCCGATAATCCAATGGAGCAGTGACACGCCCAGCCCCTCTCCGGCAGATTTGGCGACAATCACCGTGTCGCGCAGCGCGGCCTCGACCTCATCGACCGTCGAGAACGTCGCTGCCACCCACAGGGGAAACTCATAGGCCGCGATATTGGTCTTGCCGTCGACAGGGCCCTCGGCATACTCGGCATAACCCGGGAAATTGAGACCCGCCACGGCGAGGCCCGCATCGTTGCCGCAATCGAAGAACATAGGGTAGTTCCTGTAATCGATGCACATACCGATCACCGCGTGCGCCGCTGTCGCGTCGTCGATAAACGAATACGGAATGTGAAACCCGCGCGGCATCACGCGAACCTGTTGGCCGTAGTCAAAGCTCCAGTCGAGATTGCGGCCCAGATACATGTGGCCAGAATTATCGGTAAATCGAATACTCGTACACATAGCGCCTCCTAGCTTTACGTTCTTGCTAATTTCATTGTCTCCAAACAAAAAGGCGCTAAACACAAAAGCCCGGACATGACAACAATGTCATGCCCGGGCCAAAAGAGACGAAGTGCGGTGCTTTGGTCCCCTTAGACCAACTTTCCAAGACAGTGATCGATCATATGCTGGATCATCTGTGCCTCAAAGCCCGCGTAGTCGCGGCGGCACTCCTTCATCTTGCCGTCGACGATCTGGTCAAAGGCAACCTTGCACTTGATATAGCGCGTGGACTTGGTGACCTCCTCGTGCGTCAGGCAGCTCTCCTCCATCTTGCTGGCACCCAGGCCAAACACCAGACGGGGGTTGTAGAGCACATGGGGCTCGCCGGCGTCGTCCAGATAGACGCAGACCTTCTTGGTGACGCCGATCTGGTTGGCGGCAAGGCAGCCGGCATCGTCGAGCGACTTGATGGTATCGATCAGGTCCTGTGCCACCGACTCGTCCTCGACGGTCGCGACCTCGCAACGCTGGGACAGAATAGCCTCGTCGTGGCAGAGCTCTTTAATCATACGTTCCTCCATAGGGGTCGTTGTAACTGCTTAAGTATACGGTACCCACACATTTTCATGCGAAAAATACCGTCCGTCTGCTACAAAGCGCCGAACATCAACATGCGAGGAACATCAACCTTTCAAAGGCGATATAGTAGTTGAGTTCGTGTCAATCGGCCTAAACTCGGGGCCGAACAAGGAAAGGGTATGCATGGACGAACTTTTTCACGTCAGTGAGCGCAAGTCCACAATCGGGACCGAACTTCGCGCTGGACTGACAACATTCCTGGCGATGGCCTACATCATCGCCGTCAACCCTGCGGTGCTCTCGGGCGCCGGCATCGATGCGGGAGCGCTCGCCTGCGCCACCTGCCTGGGCGCCGGCATCATGACCATCTGCATGGGCATCTTCGCCAACCGCCCGCTCGCCTGCGCGTCGGGCTTAGGCGTCAACGCGATGATCGCTGGAATCACCACCACCGTCTGCGGCGGTGACTGGCACGTGGCCATGAGCGTCATCTTCCTTGAGGGCGTCGTCATCTTGCTGCTCGTGCTTTGTGGCCTGCGCGAGGCCATCATGGACGCCATCCCGGTTGTCCTGCGTCACGCCATCTCGGTGGGTCTGGGCCTGTTCATCGCCATGATTGGCCTGTGCGATGCCGGCATTATCACCGCTGGCGCCGGTACACTCGTCGGTCTGGGCGACATCACCTCCCCCACCTTCATCGTCGGCATCATCTCCATCCTGGTGACAGTCGCCCTCGCCTGCCGCAACGTCCCCGGCTCGCTGCTCATCGGCATCGTCGTCGCCGTCATCGCCGGTATCCCCCTAGGTGTGACCCAGGCTCCGACCGGTATCATCGCCCCGCTCGACTTCTCGAGCATCGGTGGCCCCATCGCCGACGCCGGCGGCGTGCCCGCCATCGTCAAGGTCCTTACCGACCCCGCGCTCCTCGTCATCTCGTTCTCGCTGCTCATGAGTGACTTCTTCGACACCATGGGCACCGCGATGGCCGTGGCCAAGCAGGGCGAGTTCCTCACCGACGACGGCAACGTCGAGAATATCAAGGAGATTCTGATCGTCGACTCCGCCGCCGCTGCTGTGGGCGGTTTCATGGGCGTCTCCTCCATCACCACCTTCGTCGAGTCCACCTCTGGTGCTGCCGACGGTGGCCGCACGGGCCTCACCTCCGTCACCACCGGCGTGCTGTTCATTCTCGCCGCGTTCTTCTCCCCCATCGTCACCATCGTTTCCAGCGCCGCCACCTGCGGTGCTCTGGTCTACGTCGGCTACCTCATGATGAGCGAGGCCTCCGAGATTGACTGGTCCGACGTGTCGCAGGGTTTCCCGGCGTTCATGATTGTCGCCGGCGTGCCCTTCACCTACTCCATCTCTGCCGGCATCGGTCTGGGCTTTATCGCCTACGTAGTCGTCGCGCTCTTTAAGGGCGAGGCTTCCAAGATCAAGCCGCTCATGTGGATCGCAGCCCTCGCCTTCCTCGTCTACTTCTTTGTAGCGTAGCGGCATAGTCTGCTAAAGCAAAACAACAAGGCGCGGAATCGCATCGAGCGGCTCCGCGCCTTTCTTTTAGCGTCTGCCCCCGTGCCAGCGTGCGACAATTGAGGCTGTCAATATCACAACACCGAGAGAAGCCTGCCTTGGAAGCGCATCATAAGCAGATAACCGTTTATTCAGAGTGTGTGGAAGGCGCGCCCGTCATCTACCTCCCCGTGGTTATGGGCGACGGTAGTGAAGTCTACGAGCGCTGCCGAGAGCTCGACTGCCCGCCATTCACCCTTGTCGCCATTGGAGGGCTCGATTGGAATCGCGAGCTTAGCCCCTGGGAATGTGAGGGAACTATACGAGATGCCGAGCCCTTTGGTGGACAGGCTGCTGGTTTTCTTGACGAGTTGTTGAAGCAGATAATCCCAGAGGCCGAATCATCACTTCCCTGCCCGCCCACCTGGCGCGGCATTGCCGGCTACTCGTTGGCGGGTCTTTTTTCACTGTGGGCACTTTGGCAAACAGATGTCTTTGAGCGCGCGGCAAGTACATCGGGGTCGCTGTGGTTCCCCGGCTTTATCGACTACGCGCGCGAGCGCACGATGACAGCCACGCCCGACGCCGCCTATCTGTCGCTCGGTAAAAAGGAAACCAAGACGCCCAACCGCATGATGCGGCACGTACTCGACGATACGCGTGCGATGGAAGAGCTGTTTATCGAGCGCGACATTCCAACAACACTGGAGCTCAACCCCGGCAATCACTTTGCCCAAACTGACCTGCGCATGGCGCGCGGCATCCACTGGATACTGACGCATTAAAAATGGCGTCCACGCGTACATACGCATGGACGCCATTTTTAATTTGGCTGAACGCAGCTACTATTCAGCAGTCTCCTCAAGCTCGGAAGTATCGAACTCAAAGTCATTACCGGGCAGGATGGCGTTGAGCACAATGCCCACCAGCGAGCCCACGGCAAGGCCCGAAAGCGAAATCGTCACGCCGCCCAGCTCCAGCACGATGGCACCGGCGGTACTGTAGGCAATGCCGAGCGAAAGCACGAGCACCAGAGCCGCCACCAGCACGTTGCGGTTGTTCTGGAAATCAACCTGATTCTCGATGAGGTTACGCACGCCAACGGCGCTGATCATGCCGTAGAGCACGAGCGACACACCGCCGATAACGCACGCCGGCATGGCGGCAATCACCGCAGCAAACTTGGGGCAGAACGAAAGCACAATGGCGCAGCAGGCGGCAATGCGAATCACACGCGGGTCGAACACGCGCGTAAGCGCAAGCACGCCGGTGTTCTCGCCATACGTGGTGTTGGCCGGAGCGCCAAAGAGCGACGCCAAGATGGTCGCCAGGCCATCGCCGAGTAGGGTACGGTGCAGACCGGGATCGGCAATGTAATTGCGTTCGCAGGTAGAGCCAATGGCGGAGATATCGCCAATGTGCTCAATCATGGTCGCAAAGGCCAGCGGCATGATGGTGATGATGGCCGTCGTGGCAAGACCGCTATCGAACTGCGGGCCAAAGAGCGCAAACACGGTGTTGCCCCACACGATGGGCAGACCGACCCAGGGGGCGGCTGCGACGCCAGAGAAGTCGACCTCGCCCAACGCGGCCGCAACGGCATAGCTCACCACAACGCCCAGCAAAATCGGCACGATCTTGACCATGCCGCGGCCCCAAATATTGCAGACGACGATCACGGCCACAGCGATGACGGCGACAAGCCAGTTGGTCTGGCAGTTGGCGATAGCAGAGCTTGCCAAGATCAGGCCGATGGAAATGACGATGGGGCCGGTCACCACCGGCGGGAAGAAACGCATAACGCGCTTGGCGCCAAAGGCACGGAACAGGGCCGCCAGCACCGGATAGAGCAGGCCGGCGCAGGCTACGCCCAGGCAGGCGTAGGGCAAAAGCTCGGTCTCTCCGTTGGGCGCGATTGCGGCATAACCGGCAATAAAGGCAAACGATGAGCCCAAAAATGCCGGCACCTTACCGCGCGACAGGAAGTGGAACAGCAGCGTGCCGATGCCGGCGAACAGAAGCGTCGCCGAAACGGAAAGGCCGGTGAGCACGGGCACGAGCACCGTGGCTCCGAACATCGCAAACATGTGTTGCAAACCCAACACAAACATGCGCGGGCGGCCGGGCGACGATGCATCGTAGATGGCATCGGTGACGGCGGGCGTCGAGGATTGGGACATGGAAGTCCTTTCATGATGGAAGGGCGATCAGGCATATCGGATAACCTGCCCGAACGATACGATCCGAACCATTGTACGTGATACACCATGTCTCGCGCGCGCCGTCACCTGCAAACGGTAGCGTTACTTCCAAACGCGCTCGGCAATGCGCTTGACCAGCGCGATCTTTGCCCACTGCTCGTCCTCGGTCAGCTTGTTGCCAATCTCACAGCTGGCAAAGCCGCACTGGGGCGACAGGTACAGGTTCTCGAGCGGCACATACTTTGCGGCCTCGTGGATACGTTCGACGATAACGTCCTCGTCCTCAAGCTCAGCCGCCTTTGTAGTGACCAGTCCCAGCACGACCTTCTTGCCGGGAGCAACGTACTTGAGCGGCTCAAAGCCACCGGCGCGCGGCGTATCGAACTCAAGGTAGAACGCATCGACGTCCTCGTGCGCAAACAGGTACGGTGCAATGGGATCGTAACCACCCTCGAAGGCATACGTGGAGTGATAGTTGCCGCGACACACGTGCGTATTGATAACCAGATCGTCGGGCTTGCCCGCGATGGCGGCATTGTTGAGCGCCACGCCCAGCTCGCTCACTTTTTGCAGGTCAACCGGGCTCATGCCGGTCTTGGACACAAAGTCGGTATCGCAATAGATGCCCCAGGTGCAGTCATCAAATTGGATGTTGCGGCAGCCCGCGGCATACAGGTCGACAATCACGGTGCGGTATGCTGCGGCAATGGCATCGGCGAGCTCTTCGTCGGTCTTATAGACGGCACGCAGGCTCTCCTGCTGGCCATCACAGCGGTCGAGTGTGACTTCGGAGAACGTCTGGATCGGCGCCGGAATGGTCTGGCGCGCGATCTGGCCCTCACCCTCGAGCGACTTGACAAATTTGAAGTGCTCGACGAACGGATGGTTCTCGCCGCTAATGGGACCGGTTACCGCGGCGGTGTCGGCGGTAGTCTCCTCATCGTGAAACATGTAGCCCGTGCGCGAGGCGCGGCGCTCAATGCCGTTGAGTCCCCACATAAAATCGAGGTGCCAGTAGCTGCGGCGGAACTCGCCATCGGTAATCACCTGCAGGCCGGCAGCCTTCTGCTTGGCCACTAAGTCGCGGATGGCCTCGTCCTCGACGGCCTTAAGGCCGGAAGCGTCGAGTTTACCCGCGACATAGGCGGCACGGGCATCCTTTACAGCCTGCGGACGAAGAAAACTGCCGACGATATCGGCGCGAAACGGCGCGTTCGGTTGAATCGAAGTGCTCATAGGTATCTCCCTTTGCATTGGTTGCTTTACTGGGACAGAGTATGAGCGCTCATATGGTCATCGTAAAATATACGTTTATAACAGTTTGATATAGATGCTTCCTATATCAGTCTGGACTGTCATAAAGAGACTTGAACCGTGCGGAGCACAGCAGCCTAGATATGCTGACGAATCGCGTCGATATAGGCCCGACCGTAGCGCGTGAGCGTCGTGTTCTTGCGCGTGATGATGCCAATCTCCATGTACTCGTCCACGTCGAGCGGAATCGAGATAATGCCGGGGCCGTTGAGCTCGTGGCTGATCACGCCCGAGCATACCGTGTAGCCGTTGAGGCCCATGGCCAAATTGAACAACGTCGCACGGTCGCGCACGCGGATATTTTTGCGACGCTCGAACGTCGAGGTCAGCTCCTCGGAATAGTAAAACGAGTTGTAGCTGCCCTGCTCGTAGGACAGGAACGGGTAGTCTTCCAGATCCT
>ENA-OPBW01001397-OPBW01001397.1-human-gut-metagenome-genome-assembly--contig:-NODE-1397-length-12681-cov-4.319024_pt1 | contig 12681 bp, 9 predicted proteins | sample MGYA00241070_ERZ501456 | MGnify/ENA primary metagenome ERZ501456 (study PRJEB25962, sample SAMEA2042624) | human gut metagenome | biome: human gut; feature: human-associated habitat; material: faeces...
TCCCCCTGCCGTATCCCGCAGCATGGCGGGGTGTTCTGTATAAAATCGGAGCAAAGGCGAAAGAGGAATACATCTCAACCTCTCCCCCTGTGTTCCTGCAAGGAATATAGGGGGAGTGCCCAAAGGGCGAGGGGGTTAGAATACAAGCAAAAGCACAAACCCCGATCTTTTTAACCCCTCTCATTCATTAACATTCAAGTCTATCCCCATGAATTTTCTACTGAACCACAACACCAACAAAAACACAATACTTTCACCCAGCCATAGAACGCCAATAGCGATTGTTCTCCGATACGACCGGCGACCTCCTCTCAAAAAAAATAATTTGCAGACTACCCTTTTCCACTATATATTTGTCTTGTATATAAATAGCCGTAAGATTTTCGACAACACGTCGGCTTTCAAAACAAAAACATTTATCATGAAAAAAATTACTCTGTTACTCGCGTTTTTTATCTGTCTGAACATCAGTTTGAACGCTCAGACATATCCCAAAAAAGAAAATGTCATTCGTCTGCTCACCTACAACACTCATTATTGCAAAGGAGGAAGCGACCCCGGCTCTATCGACGATTACAACACTCAGCGCCTTGCCTCGGTTATCGAAGCCCTCGACCCCGATGTGGTTGCCCTGCAAGAACTGGACAGCGCCATGAGCGACCGTAGAAGGAGAGATCTGTTAAAACAAATCTCTGAATTTACCGGACTCGATTATCAGCACATCTTCGGAGGTTTAGCCCCCATCAATGGCGGTAAAGTAGGTCCGGGACTACTCTTTAAAAAAGATTTGGAAGTAGTAAAGAAAAAGATTATTCCGTTAGCAGGCGATGAAGCCCGTAGCGCAGTACGGGTGGATTTCGAGAAATTCACATTCATGGGAACCCATCTCGACCTAAACGATGCAAAAAGAACCCAAAGCGCAAGCACATTGGTCAATGAAACCGACTTTATCCGCAAACCCTGTTTCCTCGCCGGCGATTTGAACGATTCTCACCGATGGAGCAACGGAGGAATCGCATTCCCTGTACTGGCCGATAAATTTTCTATCGTCAGCGATACAGAAGGTAACACCATTCCGGGCCGGACCGACAACGGGGCTCTCATCGATTATATCTTGTTCAAAGATTATAAAGACTCGGGAATTAAAATCGTTGAGACACACATTGTCCGCACGTTGAAAGTAAATGGGTCTGTCATTGACTTAGGATCGATATCCGACCACTACCCCGTTTATGTAGACATCGAGATTCCCGGGCTAAGCGGAATCGAAAATGCCTCCCGAAGCAATTCGATTCGAATATATCCCACCCAAGTACAAAACACATTAAACATTCAAAGCGAATCCCCCGTCAGAAAAATAAACATCTACTCGATGACCGGTCAAAAACAATTAGAGGCAAACAACCCCGGCACGGCATCGGTCGACATCTCCTCTTTATCGAACGGAATATACATCGTGGAAATTTTCGCAGATAACGGCACGACATTCAAAGGAAAGATTATCAAGAGATAAGTCATTCTTATTAAACTTATTTATACAATTATCAAAGTCCATATAAATGAACTTCGAGTTCTTTTTATCCCTATAAAAACAGCCGACAAACACATAAAACACATCATGAAGAAAGCAATATTACTCTCTATCGTTTTGGCCGGGACATTGTTCTCGGTAAAACCGCAGTCCTATCCCAAAGCCCCGGGAGCAATCAGACTACTCACTTACAACACCCATTATTGTAAAGGAGGTTATGATCCGGGAGAAATCAACGAAAGCAACGTGAAAAAACTTGCACAAGTCATCAAAGCTTTGGATGCCGACGTCATCGCCTTGCAAGAATTGGACAGTGCCTCTCAAAGCCGGGGAAACCGTTATCTGCTGCACGAAATAGCCAAACATACAGGAATCGAATATACCGATGTGTATGCCAATGCGGCTCGCTTCGACAAGAAGGGAAGCATCGGTTGCGGCGCATTGGTTAGAAAAAATCTGCCGATTGTCAGCCGGTACATCGCTTAGCTCCCGGGAGACGAGCCAAGAGCGGCCATTCAACTGGAACTCGAAAAATTTGTATTCATCGCCACACATTCCGACCTCAATAACGAAAAACGCAGACAAGGAACTAAAATCATTTGCAACGACTCCCGCGAAATGAAAAAACCCGTATTCGTGGCCGGAGACCTCAACGATTCTTTCCGCTGGTCGCGAAACAGCGCATCTTTCCCTCTATACCAAAAAGATTTTATCATTGCAAGCGACACGGTCGGCAACACGATCCCCGGAAGAACCAACAACGGCGCATTGATCGACTTCATTTTATTGAGCAAAAAAGGGAAGAATAAGATAAAAATAGTCGACAGCAAAATCGTGCGAGAAATAAATATCGAGGGAAAAACGATAGATTTGGGTGAAATTTCGGACCACTATCCTGTATTCACAGATATTATATGTAAATAAATTTAATTGAAACTTTCATAAAGCCATGTTAAGACACTGTTTCTTATTCATAGGACTCATAGCCTTATGGATCACTTCTTGCTCCCGGACTCCGGAATATACAGACTCTGCCGCCCGGCTCGCCGAACGCATTGTGCCATCGCACTCCGATGATTTCATCTTTACGCTCGTTCCTGCCGAAAAAGATTTCTTCGAACTAAGGCAGAATGGCGATAAAATAGAGATACAAGGGAATAACGGAATCTCTATGGCACGCGGACTAAACCACTATCTGCGCCACTATTGCCATGCCTCTGTTTCTTGGTGTGGCGATAATCTGGCTTCCATACCCGATACACTGCCCGCAGTCGGTGAACCGGTTCATATCGAAGCCTCTCAACCCCTGCGGTATTATCTGAATTATTGCACATATAGCTACTCTATGGCTTTTTGGGGGTGGGAAGAATGGGAAAAAGAAATAGACCGCATGGCCCTACAAGGTGTCAATCTCCCTCTCATGGCTGTCAACAGCCAGTACGCCGTTTGGCAAAATACGCTCAAAAGACTGGGATATAACGAAAAAGAAATATCGGAATTCCTTCCCGGAGCCGGCTATGAAGCGTGGTGGCTCATGGGTAATCTCGAAGGCTTCGGTGGCCCCGTTTCCCAAAAATTCATAGACCGGCAAACCGACCTCCAACAAAAAATGCTGCGTCGCATGAGAGAGTTGGGTATGGCTCCCGTCTTTCAGGGATTCTATGGCATGGTTCCCAACAGTTTAAAAGAAAAATTCCCCGAAGCCAACATCAAGGAACAAGGTGAATGGCAAACCTATCAGCGTCCTGCGTTCCTAGACCCGAACGATCCCCTTTTCGATAAAATCGCCGACATATACTACGACGAACAGGAAAAACTGTTCGGTAAAGCCGTCTATTTCGCCGGAGACCCATTCCACGAAGGAGGTCAGTCGGAAGGTATCAATGTAAAAGCCGCGGCTAAAAAAATACTGCAAGCCATGAGACGCAAAACCCCAGAAGCTGTATGGATCATACAAGGCTGGCAACGTAATCCCATGCGCGACCTATTGGAAGGGTTGGAACATGGCGAGGCCATCATTCTCGACCTCATGGCATGCGAGCGTCCCCAATGGGGCGGCATAAAAAACTCGTTGTTTTACAAAGCCGAAGGACACATGCACCACGACTGGATTTGGTGCGCACTGCCCAATTTCGGCGGGAAAACAGGGCTGCATGGCAAAATGAGCAGTTATGCCTCAGGAGTAGTCTTTGCCAAAAACCACCCGTTGGGAAAAAACCTATGTGGAATAGGAACAGCACCCGAGGGAATCGGTACGATTCCCGTCGTATATGACATGGTATACGACATGGCTTGGAGAGAAGATAGCATCGATATAAAAGACTGGGTGAACCAATATACGCAATATCGGTACGGTAAAGCCGATCCAAACTGCAATCGAGCTTGGGAAATTCTGTCGAAAACCATTTACGAATGTCACAATGAAATAGGAGGGCCCGTCGAATCTTATATATGTGCACGCCCCTCCGATACAATCAAACACGCCTCGTCATGGGGTACTGCCGAGATTTTCTATGATCCCGCAGAAATCGTTACAGCATGGGAATGCATGTATAATGTCCGACACGAATTCGCACAATCCGCAACCTATCAATATGATTTGGTAGATCTCACACGACAAGTTTTAGGTGATTACGCAAAATATCTTCACAAACAGGCGGTAAACGCCTTTTATCGAAACGATTTAAAAGGATTTCAAGCCTATTCCTCCAAATTCCTCGCTCTCATTCGAGACGAAGACAAACTATTGTCCACCCGCAAAGAGTTCAACGTGGGAACATGGATAAACCAAGCACGCAACGCCGCTTGTACGCCTCAGGAACAGGAGCGTTTCGTTGCAAACGCAAAAAGACAAATTACCACTTGGACAAACCACGACTCAAAACTCCACGATTACGCCCTTAAAGAATGGAGCGGGTTGATGAGAGACATGTATCTGCCTCGTTGGGAAGCATGGGTCGACTACAAACTGGCTCTATTGAGAGGAGAAACCGCACAAGAACCCGATTATTTCCAAATCGAAAAAAATTGGGTCGACTCCGATACACGCTACGATAGTACCTCTACCGGAAATGCGATTTCTGCTGTTGAAGAAATCTATAAAAAATACTTCATCGAATTACAACAAACCTATAAAAACATTTAAATATCCCGGTTCTCCTATGTAAAAAAGCCTATGTCGGTTGTCTTTTTACAGAAACAGAATCCTTAAAAACATACCACATTATGCGACACAAAATTTTTATAGCCTTTTTATCCCTTCTCACCGCCACATCGACCCTCGATATGGCAAAAGCCCAATCCCTACCATACAAAAACAAAAATCTCCCCATCGAGGAACGCGTAGAAGACTTGCTGAACCGCATGACTGTCGATGAAAAAATCGCACAAATACGGCACATACACTCTTCGAAAATTTTTAACGGGCAAGAGCTCGATATGAAAAAACTGACCGATTGGGCAGGTAATACTTCATGGGGATTTGTCGAAGGCTTTCCCCTCACCGGCGACAATTGCGCTAAAAGCATGTATCTCATTCAAAAATACATGGTAGAAAAAACCCGGTTGGGAATACCCATCTTCACAGTTGCAGAATCTCTGCACGGTGCTGTGCACGACGGAGCCACCATATATCCCCAAAACATCGCTTTGGGGAGCACCTTTAATCCCGAACTGGCACGAAAGAAAACGCAAATGATTTCCGACGATCTCCACAGCATGGGATTTCGACAAGTTCTATCCCCCTGTATAGACGTAGTGCGCGATTTACGTTGGGGACGGGTCGAAGAGTCCTATGGGGAAGACCCATATCTATGCGGCCTTTTCGGCATCGAGGAGGTTTCGGGGTATCTCGAAAACGGCATATCGCCCATGTTGAAGCATTACGGCCCGCACGGCAACCCGTTGAGCGGATTAAATTTAGCCTCGGTAGAATGCGGATTACGAGATTTGCACGAAATCTATCTCAAACCGTTCGAAATGGTTGTTAAAAACACCGGAATATTGGCAGTCATGTCGACCTATAACTCTTGGAACCATATACCCAACTCAGCATCACATTATCTGCTTACCGACATACTTCGTGACGAATGGGGCTTCAAAGGATATGTATATTCCGACTGGGGTGCTATCGAAATGCTCAAAACATTGCATTTCACAGCCCGCAACTCCTCTGAGGCCGCCATTCAAGCCATTTCTGCCGGGCTCGATGCCGAGGCATCGAGCAAATGCTATCCCTTCCTGAAAGGATTGATCGAAAAAGGCCAGTTCGATGAAAAAATTCTCGACACGGCTGTCCGCCGGGTTTTATTCGCAAAATTCGCTATGGGACTCTTTGAAGACCCTTACGGCAAAACCTTCAAAAACCGTAAACGACACTCCCCGGAAAGCGTCAAACTCGCCAAAACGATTGCCGACGAATCGACCGTTCTGCTGAAAAACGAAAACCAGCTACTGCCGCTCGATGCCAAAAGCCTGAAATCGATCGCCATTATCGGGCCCAATGCCGACCAAGTCCAATTCGGAGATTACACTTGGAGCCGCAACAACAAAGACGGTGTCACCCCGCTACAAGGTATCAAGAACCGGGTAAACAAAAACACCGCCATACACTACGCCAAAGGTTGCAGTCTCACATCATTGGACACATCGGGAATAGCCGAAGCGGTCGAAGCCGCCAAAAACAGCGAAGTAGCCGTAATTTTCGGCGGTAGCGCCAGCGCCGCTTTGGCTCGTGACTACAAAAGCTCCACTTGCGGAGAAGGGTTCGACCTGAACGATTTGAACCTCACCGGAGCGCAATCGCAACTAATACGCGAAGTATATCGAACCGGCACTCCCGTCATACTTGTATTGGTAACAGGAAAACCTTTTGTCATAGAATGGGAAAAGAACAATTTGCCCGCTATACTCGTCCAATGGTATGCCGGTGAACAAGCCGGAAACTCCATTGCCGATATCCTATTCGGAGAAGTCGTTCCTTCGGGAAGACTCACTTTCTCTTTCCCTCGCAGCACCGGACATTTGCCTGTCTACTACAACTATCTGCCGTCCGACCGTGGATTCTACAAAAACCCCGGAAGCTACGACTCACCCGGACGGGACTATGTTTTCTCGGCTCCTTCGGCTCTATATAGTTTCGGATACGGACTTTCCTATACCTCGTTCGTTTATAAGAATCTCTCCACCGACAAAGACAAATACGAATTGAACGACACGATACACGCCACAGTAGAAGTAAAAAATACAGGGAAATACACCGGTAAAGAAGTAGTTCAATTATATGTCCGAGACAAAGCCAGTACCTATGTGACACCGGTAAAACAACTGCGCGACTTCAAAAAAATAGAATTAGCGCCCGGTGAAACCCGCACCGTACAACTTCAAGTACCCATCTCCGATCTCTATTTGGTCGACGAGAAAAACCAACGCTTCGTCGAAGCCGGCGAGTTCATTTTGGAAGTAGGACAAGCATCGAATAATATCATTTTGTCGAAAACTATCGTGGCGGGAGAACCATCGACGATCGGGAATGACGAAATCGTAAAACCTAAAAACAAAAAAAGTTCCCGCCAAATGGAAGTGAAAGGAGAAGTGCGTGACGTGCAGGCTACCCTCGTTCCCGATATGCAGATTATTGAAAAAAGCACCGGAAAAACCATTGCTGTTACCGACGCAAAAGGTCAGTTCAAATTCACTACCGGCAATCACGAATATCTCATCTTCAAAAAATCGGGATACCAAACTGTCGAAATAGAAGTAAACAACATGAATGTAATCAACATTACTGTAAACTACGGAGAAAACTAACGACCCTATTATTCATCTCATAAAAATTATTTATAATGAAAAGAGCACTTTCTATTTCTTGCCTATGGATTTGTCTTCTCGTCCTATCGAGTTCTGTAATCATGGGTCAAGACAACCATTTGGACATCACTCCCACTCCCCAAAGTTTGGTTCAGAAAAACGGACATTTTACTTTAAATTCCAAAACCTCTTTTGCCATTGGGAAAAACCAAAGAGCTGATTTAAAAAAAGTAGCGGCCTATTTCCAGTCAAAAATCCTATACTCCACAGGATACAATCTAAATATAAAAAACAGCGGAAGCTCAAACGCTATCAGTCTGCAAATAGACAAGTCGCTAAAAATAGGGAACGAAGGCTACCAACTGACAGTAACCCCCAAAAAGGTAATTGTCAAAGCCAAAACTCCGCAAGGAATCTTTTATGGCATGCAATCGGTTATGCAGTTGCTTCCTCCCCAAATCGAGAGCGAAACGATTATCGATAACGTAGCATGGGAAATCCCTTGTGTGGAAATCAAAGATGAACCCGCCTATGGATACCGAGGTATGATGCTCGACGTATGTCGCCACTTCCACGACGTGGAATTTGTAAAAAAACAACTCGACATCATGGCCATGTTCAAAATGAATTATTTCCATTGGCACTTGACCGACGACCATCTGTGGACCATAGAAATAAAAAAATATCCCCGTCTCGCCGAGGTTGGCTCTGTACGCCGGAATGCCGATGGAAGCATACATCGGGGCTTCTACACACAGGAACAAATCAAAGAAGTCGTTGCCTACGCAGCAGAGCGGTACATTACCGTTATCCCCGAAGTAGAACTTCCCGGACATGCACTTGCCGCTTTGACCGCATACCCCGAATATTCATGTACAGGAGGCCCGTTTGAACTACGCAACAAATGGGGCGTGGAAGACAACGTATATTGCGCCGGGAATGACAAAACTTTTGAATTCTTACAAGACATTCTCGAAGAAGTCATTCCTCTGTTTCCCGGCAAATTCTTCCATATCGGCGGTGACGAATGTCCCAAAGTAAGATGGAACGAATGCCCCAAATGCCAAAAAAGAATCAAAAACGAAAACTTGAAAGATGCCCACGAACTGCAAAGCTATTTCATTCACCGTATCGAAAAGATAATCCTTGCTCATGGAAAATCGATGATCGGCTGGGACGAAATTCTCGAAGGAGGACTGGCTCCATCGGCGACAGTGATGTCTTGGAGAGGAGAAGAAGGAGGAATTGCCGCCGCTTCTATGGGACACGATGTTATCATGACACCCTCCAAATGGATGTATATAGATCATGGACAAGGAGCTGTCGAAACCGAACCCATTGCCATTAGATTCGGACTCCCTCTCGAAAAGACTTATAGCTACGACCCCAAATCTCCAAAAATTCCAGAAAATTTGCGTCACCACGTTTTAGGAGCACAATGCAACATGTGGACCGAATATGCCGTAACCCCCGAGTATACCGAATACCTGTTATATCCCCGCATGCTGGCTTTGGCAGAATTGGATTGGACACCCAAAGAGAAAAAAGATTACAACTCTTTCACTCGTCGGCTCGACAATCAATTGATCCGACTCGATATGCACCACATCAACTACCACATACCCATGCCCGAAGGCCCTATGGCCGACCGTATTGCATATACCGAAAATACCACGCTGACGTTCCACAACAGCCGTAACTATTCTATGGTATATACGACCGATGGAAGTGATCCTCAAACAAATTCGACAAAATACGAAAAGCCGTTATATCTCAATAAAGATGTAACAGTCAAAATAGCCACTATGCTCCCCTCAGGGAAATTAAGTCCGGTACGCTCTATCGAAGTAGTTCACGAAAAGCTCATGCCGGCTACCGAAAAAAGCACCCAACCCGGTATCGAGTTGAGACGTACCGAGGGAAACCTCTATTTTGTAAAAGACCTCGATGGAGCGCATTGGAGTGCACCGAAGATTGTCAAAGATTTTGAATTCAAACCGGATATCGAAGACAAAGGAGCATACTGCTACACCGGCTACTTCGAAGTTCCCGCCGATGGCATATACTATTTTTCCTCCGAAATGGACGAACTGAGAATAGACGGAAAGGTCATCATCAGTAACGACGGTAAACTCATACGCCATTCTCGCACACGTAATTCCATCGCTTTGCAAAAAGGCAAACATGCATTCCAGCTACTGATGATTAACAACAACATCGGCGGCTATCTGCGCACATGGAACAACAAAGGTTTTATCTTGGCTCCCGAAGGGAACGAATTAGAACTACCCAAACCCGAAAAACTAACCCATTAATCAAAGATGCAAATTGAAACAACGGGGAAGTCCTAAGAGTAGGACTTCCCCGTTGTCATATTATCCATACGCCAACAAGTATATTTGTTTCTGCCCTCGGTTTACACTATCTTTGCCCAAAAGAAAGCAGCAAATGGACTCAGAAAAAATAAACCGGCTCATCGCAGAAAACAATTTGGAAAAAGCTCTTGCATACATCGACGAATGGCTCTCGAACCACTCGAAAGACGACAAGGCATACTACTTGAAAGGACTCGTCTTTTGGAAACAAGGAAACTGGAAACTCACAATTGAGAACTATCTGAAAGCCATAGAAATCAATCCAGACAGCCCGGCCAAACAAGCCTATGAAATGGTAATGAACATTATCAATTTTTCCAATCCCGATCTATACAATCCGTAATCACGGATTAAAAAATCAAAACAAACAAGGCCAAATATACCAGCATTTGCAAACCTTGTAAAATCCACGAAATCTCTCGTCGGGTACTATACACCCGATAACTAATCCACGTAGATAAAACCACATACAAAGGCAATAACATGACCAAAGCCCAAGGTAAAGCATCGCCAGCGGCTTTTTCGACAAATACAAACGTTGCTCGGTTCATCAACCACGGCCACGCAAAAACCGGCAAAGCCGTTATAAGAATTAAAATCTTGAACCAACCGGGAACTTCCCGTGACGACTTTTCTTTCTCCATACTATAAACACTCATTCAAACAAATAGAATCGGCAGACTGTAATCACAGAAAAACCGCAATCATATCTGTGCGATCTGTGTTTCCGCCTCCGGGCGCAAAGAGGATCGCCCCGTACAATCAATCCATTCTACACTTTATGCAAATATACAGAAAACAAGATTGAAAAGTGAAAAAGGTTGCAATATAAAAATTTGAGTGTACCTTTGTCCCGAAATTCAAACAATCAAAATTATGTCTACATATACCGAAGATACTCGTAAAGTAACGACTCACCGCCTGATGGAAATGAAACTCCGCGGCGAAAAAATTTCGATGTTAACCGCCTATGACTTTTCAATGGCGACTCTTATAGACCAAGCCGGAATCGATGTCATTCTGGTAGGCGACTCGGCATCCAATGTAATGGCCGGAAATGTAACGACTTTACCTATTACTCTCGACCAAATGATTTATCATGGGAAGTCGGTTGTCAGAGCCGTTAAACGTGCCTTAGTCGTCGTCGATATGCCATTCGGCTCCTATCAGGGCAATTCCAAAGAAGCTGTTGCCTCGGCAATCAGAATCATGAAAGAGACGCATGCCGACTGTGTAAAGATGGAAGGCGGAGCCGAAATCCGTGAATCTATCGAGCGCATACTCAGTGCCGGGATACCCGTTATGGGGCATTTAGGTCTGACTCCGCAATCCATTAACAAATTCGGTACATATACCGTTCGTGCTCGTGAAGAGGCAGAAGCCAATAAACTCATCGAGGATGCTCATCTTCTCGAAGAGATAGGGTGTTTCAGCCTCGTTCTCGAAAAGATTCCGGCAGCATTGGCCACCCGGGTAGCTCAGGAAGTAACCATTCCGGTCATCGGTATCGGAGCCGGTGGTGGTGTAGACGGACAAGTCCTCGTCATGCACGACATGTTGGGCATCAACAAAGGTTTTTCCCCACGGTTCCTTCGTCGATACGCCGATTTAAGTACAACAATCACCGAAGCGGTACAAGCCTACGTAAAAGACGTGAAAACACAAGATTTTCCCAACGAAAAAGAACAATACTAACTACTGTCATTGGAGAAAAACTACGTTTCGACCATTCGATAAAATTCATCACGAACATTTCATAAACAATTATTTTCATGATTAAGAATCGCAATTATTCACTCGATTTATTGAGAGTTATTGCCTGTTACTTGGTCATTCAACAACATGCCAGCGAATTTTACTACATAGGAGAAGGAGGAACGGTTGTTACCGGAGACAATACTTTTTGGATTGGTATCATAACCACATTATGCCGATCATCTGTACCTCTATTCGTCATGCTGTCGGGATTCTTGTTACTCCCTATGCAAGACAAAATTTCTACATTTTTTCGCAAGCGTTTCACCCGAATCGTATATCCATTCATCGCATGGTGTGTATTATATGCCGGATACTACGTATTAAGCCGTGGGGATTCTTTTAGCCAAATGGCACTTAATATTTTACACATTCCTGTGAATTTCGGGTGTGAAATAGGTCATTTATGGTATATTTACATGTTAATCGGGCTCTATCTGGTAACCCCGATTATTTCCCCCTGGTTACAACAAGCTTCTAAACGAGAACTGGAAGGATATCTCGGCTTGTGGATAATCACAACTTTTCTCCCGTATATTCATTTAGTTTATCCCGAAGTGCTTGGCGAAGCATTCTGGAACGACACACCGTTGCTCTATTACTTCACGGGATTCATCGGATACTTCATTTTAGGATATTATCTGAAAAGATTCGGCTATCCTTCTGCGGCATTATCTTGGATAATACTCATAGTCGGTTTCGCGCTCTCGGCCGGGATTTTCTGTTCACGTATCGATACGGTTCCCACTGTGCCCGAATTGGAGCTTAGTTGGGGATTCTGTACGGTAAATGTATTCCTGATGACATTAGGCCTCTTCTCTCTAATCGGCCGATTATCTTTAAAAGGGAAAAATGCAGCCTGCAAACTGCTGTCGGATATATCGATAAAAAGCTATGGAATGTACTTAGCCCACATTCTGTTTCTAAATTTCTATTATGGACTATTCAAGTCTATCTCGGATGCGGCCTATGTCACAATTCCCTTGATCGCCGTGTGTACATTTATTACGGTTTACATATTCGTATATTTGTTATCCTACCTGCCCAAAAGCAAGTATATCATAGGATAATTTATAAAACCTGTCATCAATAATAATGCCGCTTCTGATAAGAAAGCGGCATTATTATTTTTCGCAGAGAACGAGCTCCTTCTCATTCTTCGTTTTTCTTTAACAAGTCCCGAATTTCCGACAACAATTTCACCTCTTCGGA
>ENA-OPBW01001405-OPBW01001405.1-human-gut-metagenome-genome-assembly--contig:-NODE-1405-length-12636-cov-15.094746_pt1 | contig 12636 bp, 8 predicted proteins | sample MGYA00241070_ERZ501456 | MGnify/ENA primary metagenome ERZ501456 (study PRJEB25962, sample SAMEA2042624) | human gut metagenome | biome: human gut; feature: human-associated habitat; material: faeces...
ATGCAGATTATTTTCGCTTCTGTATCATATAGGCGCGTAGTTGCGGATTTGAGGAATAAAAAAAACCTTTTTTATTTTGTACTTCGCTCGGTTTGCACTATCTTTGTCCCCGCAGAAACTGAACTTGACGTCCGTCTCTCCGATCATCTACCTGTGAGAGGCGACCGCGTAGCGTACCCGGACGTTCCGTCCTCCCTTCCGCAAACAAGCATCAGCTTCTACTCTACTCCACCCGCAACACACTGACAAACAACCTGTATCCGAGCTTTTCGCAAGTCCGGACCGTTTGTGTTGCGCCAGGAGCCTTCAGCCGCAGGCGGGCCGTCTGTGTTCCGACACAGACACGTGTTTTATACTTCATTCTTGCCTGCATGCTATCATTACTACTTGTAAAAATATAATCTTGCAAACAAATACAGACAGCTAATTAGGCCAGATACGCCACTTTTTTCTACTTGTCATACTGAGCAGAACTAAATATTTACAAAGAGATTGATCAAAATTAAAACGCCCTATTTTTAGCACCAAATATTTTTCTAAGTGAAACTCCACCTCTATAGTATCGTGCAAAATTCAATACAGTCAAAGCGTTCGGTTGCATAGTAATTTTACCGTTAATCATCGACCATTGATTGTTAACAATAGTTTAAAAGAAAACTTCTCAAAACAGCTTTTACTATGGAAGCGTCAAAATTGAAAGTTTACGAGTTTTCCTTATTGGGAACGTCAAAAGTCGACGCTTCTGTTTTGTATAGGAATTATCCTTAGAGATTTTGTTTATAGATGAAATAATAGTATAGTCATTTTTAGATTTTTTTATTAAGATGAAAGACTTGATAATAATTGCTAATGCTGATTCGATATGGACAAAACGTTATATCGAGAAAGTGATAATTCCATTAAAATTATCTTTTAAGATAATCTCCAATTATAATATTAAGTATAAACATTTTTATAGAGATAAAGGTATAATTGTAGATACTCTTATTCAAGGGGAAATATATCAGCATATTCCATATATAAGGGCTAAGATTGCAAAAATAAAACTTGCTAATATTTTATTAAATCCGAAAGCTAAGATTGTGAATTCTTTATTCGTATCTACTGATATTATTGATATTTTATCAAACATAAAAGTGACTAGCAAAATTGTATTAACATATTTAGGCAGTGATTTACTTCGGAGAGATAAAAAATTTCGCAAGAAGGAATTTGCTGCAATGAATAAGGCGTCCAAAATAGTTGTTATGACAGAAGATATGCGTGATTTTGTGTTGAAAAATGATAAATCATTTGCAGGAAAATCTTTTGTCATTGATATGGGAGATAGTACTATTAATGAAATAGATAGAATGAGAAACAATTTTTTGGATTGTAAACTCAAGATAGTAGGAGAAGTTAATGCAGGAAAAAAAATTGTAACAATTGGCTATAATGCAATACCCCAGCAACAGCATATTAAAGTCATTGAAGCTTTAATGAATTTGCCTACTATAGATAAGCAAAATGTACATTTAATAGTTCCTCTTACTTATGGTAGGAAAAATATTCAATATATTAAAGACGTAAAATCGGCATTAATGAAAAGTCATTTTTCATATACTATATTAGAAAAATTTATGAATGATGATGAGATGGCAGAGCTATGTTTAGCAACCGATTATTTTATAAATGCCCAAACGACAGATGCTTTTTCTTCTACTATGATAGAGCATATATATGCTGGTTCAATAGTAATCAATGCAGATTGGTTAAAATATAAACCTTTAATTAATTGGGGAATAAAATGTTTTACATTCCATGAATTTGATGAAATTCCCAAATTGATTTTTGATGTTAAAAATGAAAATATAGATAGAAATGTTATAAAGAAATATTGCGGTTGGGATATTTGTATGGACAAATGGGAAAAAATATATAATGATGAATTCTGATATATCTACAATAAGTATAATAAAACAGCATTACTCACCTTGAAATTAATGTATATAACTAATCATCTTGCAATAGCACGGATTGAAGAAAAGGCAAAATTCTTGTACAAGTACTTGGGGAAGAATTAATGAGGTTTCACTTTCTCCAAAAATTAAATATGGAGCAGCCTATGTTAATAGTCGAATGACTCAATTAGGAACTTTAAGAAATAAACATGATACAGCCATATTGATGAATGAATTTGGGAAAATAGCTGAAGGATTGCTCTTGCTTTATTATACAAGGGATAATCGATTGATTAACACTCTGATTGTAGATTTGTTTTTAAAGGTATCACGCTAGATCTTGTCATACAGATAATAAAGAAAATGAATATTTGTGTCGAAGGACGGACAATAGATAGAACTGAATTATAGATGTGTGATGGTGATTTTCTCTGTGATTCTGCAATGGGAATAATTCCAATCAATTGCATTGACAGATATAAGATAAATGGAAATTCATTCATAATACAAGATATATATAAGAAATATTTTACGATTGTTGGAAGAAAGGGAGAACATAGAGAATGTTGACTATATACATTATTAACTTAATAACTGTTGCATTTTATAAAATGGTATAATGGTGAAGATACAAGTGTCCAAAGATTTAAAAACTAAAACGATTGTTGGAGGAGTAAAATGGACAACATTTTCAATGTTAGTATCTTCTATAGTACAAATTTTAAAGATAGTTATTCTGACTAGATTTTTGTCTACAGAGGATTATGGCCTTATGGCAATCATTCTTCTCGTTTTAGGTTTTACTAGTTTATTTTCAGAGTTAGGAATGGGAGTAGCCCTCATGCATAAACAAAATGTTACCAAAAACGAGTTTTCTAGTTTATATTGGAGTTTTTTATTACTTTCCATAATATTGTATATTATATTATGTTTGTTTACCCCATTAGTATCTTTGTATTATGCACAGCCTATCTTAAATAAATTAATCCCTTTAATGGGTTTAGAGCTAATTATTGTTGCCTCTGGAAAGTTATATGGAACCTTGCGAGAGAAACATTTTGATTTTCGTTTTATGTCCATTCTCACAAGTATTGCGGTTATAACTTCATTTGGTATATCTATATTATTAGCTATAGCAGGGTTCGGTGTATATAGCCTTATATATTCTACCCTTTTACAATCTGTGATATTGCATATTGGAAGTTTGATTACGACTTTTAAAAAGACTCCATTATTTCTTCATTTTTCTTTTCAAGAGGTTAAACCTTTTTTGAAGATTGGGCTTTATCAGTCGGGAGCAGGAATTTTGGATTATTTTTCTGGAAAGTTTGATGTTCTTTTGATAGGGCGATTATTTGGAATGGAAACATTAGGTATCTATAATTTAGCCAAAGATTTGACATGCAGATTGTATACTTTGATAAATTCGATTGTCAACAGAGTGGCATTTCCAACTTTTGCTAAAATACAAGATAATAGAGCTACCCTAATCATGTGGTTTAGTAAATTACAATCTGTTTTAGCATATATCATTTTTCCAATATATTGTATTATCTTTTTATTTTCGCAACAAATAGTTTTGATATTATATGATAAATCATTTGTCGGAGTGGCTAATTTATTATCTTTACTAACCGTATATGGATCATTTGCTTCATTAGTAAATTTTTCTTCGGTTGTAACAAGCGCATTAGGGCGTACAGATATGTCTTTTATTTGGACAATTATTCAGTTCGCAATAATGCCTATATGCGTATATCTTTCAAGTCAATTCTCAATAAATATACTGTGTGTGACAGTTTCATGTTTATCTGTTATTAATCTTCTATTGTATTGGCGGCTAATATTTAGAAAAATATTAGATATACCTTTACGAATATATATATCCCCATTGATTAAACCTATTTTCATAACAATAATTACTGGACTTACTATATCCGTTATTTCACATTGTCATAATATAACATCTCCAATCTTTTCATTGTCAATTTATGGCATTACTTTTTGCGTTACTTATGTAGGTGTATTATTTCTATTAGATAAAAACAATTTTTACTCTATTCTGAAATTATTAAATCGTAAGAACAAATAAATACGATGATTTATATCGGCATAATTATTTTGATAGTATATGGTATTGTAAAATACGACATATATTCTTCAAATAAATATAGGAAAACATTTTTCAAACTAATATTTTTAGTATTATGGTTTCTTGCCGCTTTTAGATATAGGATTGGCAATGATACAGCTGATTACATGTATGAGTATATGCATTCTTTGGCTATATCTGATTATTCTTGGGATAACATTTTCGGTAATATTAATAGACGTCCAGGATGGAATATCTTGATAGGAATATGTAAACAAATAGGGAATGATTATGTAATATTTCAATTGTTTCATTCTACATTTGTTAATTATACCATATATTGTCTTATAAAAAAATATTCCCCTAAAATATATATAAGTACTTTTGTTTATTTTATTCTGTTTTATACAAATCTGTGCTTTGATGCCATGAGGGAAGCTTTGGCAGTTGCGGTATTTCTATGGTCTATAAATTCATTTATTCGGAATAAATGGATTCAATATTATTTAATTGCTTATATTGCATCCTTATTTCATATTAGTTCAGTAATCGTATTTATTTTGCCATTAGTAAAATTATTAAGACCAACTAAAGTTGTGCTAATTTGTATATTTGTTTGTTGTTGTATACTATTAACAACATATCAATTTATTAATGAGTATTTGCTACAATTGCAAATTTGGGGAGAAGTGGGTGATTTTGGATCTAAAGCGACAGGTTATCTGTCTAATGAAAACTATCAGTTTAATGGAACTTTGATTTCGGTTATAAAAGCTGCAATTACAGGAGTCTTAATACCTTTCTCTTTTGTCTATTATTATTATACAAAGAAAGAGGATTGTTCTAATTGGCTGATACAAATAAACATTATATATATATTATTAAATATATTAAATGTTGGTGCTCCATTATTCTATCGTTTTCAGAGTTATATATGTATAATATACGTCATATTAATTTCTAAATGTTGTTTCTATTTATTAGCTGAGAAAAAGCTACATTTATTAACAAGACAGTTTGCCATCTTTGTTATTTTGATATGTATATCGTACTATCCAATAAAACGGTATTTTATGCCATTTCCTCTGAAACCAGAAATCATGAATTATCGTTTATACAGTCCCTATAAAACAGTCTTCTCAAAGGAAATAGATATAACCAGAGAATCAATGAGAGATCATCCAGATATAAAATAAATCAATAAAATATGAAATCTATTCTTGTATTATTAATTGGCGATATTAAGTACGATGGTAGAGTACAGAAAGAAATTCGTACACTTCAGCAGGCTGGCCATCATGTTACATTAGTTGTTTCTTCTTTCAGCAAAAATGATAGTCTTGATAATTATGATTTTAATATAATTAGGCTAAATAATGAATATAGTACTTTTGCAATCGGAAGGATTTTTAGTACAATATTATATTATAGACAAATACATAAAATTATAAAATCAGTATCTCCCAATATTATACATTGTAACGACTTGAATACATTATTGTATATTAGTGGAATTTCAAAAGATATAGAAGTGGTATATGATGCACACGAGCTTTATTTAGAAGGAAGACATGGCGTCATAAAATGGTTTTGGAGTAGAATTGAAAAAAAATTAATTTACAAAACAAAAGCCGTTATTGTTCCTCAAATAGATCGTTTATATTATATGTCATTTCGTTATAAGCTTCCAATTGAACATTATCATCTAGTAGAAAATTTTCCAGAAAAACCTCATGATTTATCTAAAACATATTTCAAAGACAAATTTGGACTTAATACAGATGATAAAATTGTTATTAGTTATATTGGTGCTATTACGAAAGAACGGGAATTAATACCATTAGTTGAATCTATGCTTTTAATTGATAATGCAATTTTGGTTATAATTGGTAGGGGAAATAAAGAATACGAATTACAACTTAAAAGAATGATTGAGAGTAATGGTTTACATGAGAAAGTAAAGGTGTATTCACCGATTCCTCATGCTGAAGTATTACATGCAATTAACTCTTCGGATATAGGGGTCTGTTTTTACAACGACAAAAATCTTAATTCATATTTTTGCGCTAGTAATAAATTGTATGAATACTTGGATTTAGGTGTAAAAGTATTAACAAATTACACAGCAGGTGCTGCGCATGTTATAAAAAATGGTGAAAATGGGTTTTGTTGTAGGACAATAAATAAAAAAACGATAGCTGAGGGTATAAAAAGTTTGATCAATGGCAAATTAAGTAGTAAAGCAACATATTATTGGGAGAATCAAGTAGATACTTTCTTGAAAATATATGAATGAGATGTTGTGCGTAAGCAGTCAAAAAATGGCTATTAATTGAAAAGAATATCTTCACTGCTACCCCAACTAGAATATATATAGCAGTGCAAACTCTTGAAAAATTTCACTATCAGTACCAGACCAAAGTTTTACCTCATGGAGAATCTCTCCAATCGTTTTGTTTTTAAGAACAAAATTCCTTATAACATTTTCCAAAAGTGGTTTAAGAATACTCGAAAAAAGTAGTTGAAATTCAGATTGATGGTACTCCTGTGATTAATAATCGGTAAGCGTCCAAAAATGACGTCTTGCCCTAAAGTATAAAAAAGTGGATCTTCGCTGCTGTAATCAAAAACTCAGTAAAGATGTATAGCAGCAGCGATTTTGAGCATTTGTTCATCCGTTACAAAGCGGAGGCTATGCCGCAAGGTGAGTCTATCCAGGACTTCTGTTTGAGAAACAAAGTACCCTACAATCTGTTTCACAAATGGTACAAGGATACCCGACATCGCATTGTCCCGGTACAGGTAGAAGGACAACAGGTGGAGCAAGAACCGGAAAAGGATCTTTCAGCTTCCGCCCCATCCATGGGAGGTGCCTTGTCATCCCCTCCGGTGAGATTCATGATAGATATCCGCATGACTGGTGGTATGCACATACAGCAACGGAACTTAAGCTACGAGGGTTTGAAGAACCTGGTAGAGAAGCTGGAGGGGCTATGTTGAACATTACAGGAATGAACAGGTTTTATTACCTGCGAAACTTCCATGATATGCGCTGCAAATATGACAAAGGGGAGATGATATGAATTCCATGGAAAAATCGATGTTACTTGATGAGCTTTTTTCCTTGCGCAAGGCTGACAAGGCAGAAAGGGAGCAGCTTCTGGCGAAGCTCGACCATATGACCGAACAGCTGCTGTCTCTGAATGAAAGCTCACAAGCACAAACCAGGATGATTGATGAGCTGAAACGAATGCTGTCTGATCGTGACGCGCTGATAGAAAAGCTCCGGAAAGAGAATGCCGCCCTGAAGGAACAGAAGAAGCTTTCAGCCAAGAACCGTTTCGGCAGCAAAACCCAAAAGGTTTCGTCCACGGACCATGACTTAGATTCCCGCGAAGCGGACAAGGAAGATTTTGACGGCAGTTCCACTCCCAACCTTCCTTCGGAGGAGACAGGAACGGATCTTCCGTCATCTACCGGTAGGAAACAGGAACGGCCATACCGCCAGGGCATGTCCTACAAGCGGATGAAGGCTGACAAGTCTGTACGTCATGATTTCGATTTCTGCCGTTTGCCGAAAGAAGCTGTTATTATCAAGACATTCCACAAGTATTCCTACGAGCAAGTGAGCTATATTCTGGAACACAAGTATCAGGTTGTCCGTTACAAGCTGCCGGACGGTAGAATCTGTGAAGGCTACCTTTCCAAAGACGGAGGCTCCGATTACATGGATGTGGTTCCGGGAACCCATGCATCCGCTGATTTCCTGGCCCATCTGGCTTTCAACCATTTTGTGCTGAATGTACCTTATTACCGTGAGATGTACCGTCTGAATGACCATGGCATGTTCCTGAGCCGCATGACCCTGACCAACTGGCTTGAGAAAGGTGCAGGGTTTACCAAGAGACTGGTTGAAACGCTCAAGAATATGGCCATGGAGAAAGATGCCATCGTGAACTGCGACGAGACCTGGTGCAAGGTGAAGGTACAGGACCGTTATCGCAAAAGATATATCTGGTGTCTGGTCAACCGTGAAGAGAAGATTGTCATCTACTGTTATGAGGAAGGTTCCCGCAGCCGTGATGCCCTGAAGAATATTTTGGGCGACCGGCAGATCAAGGCGCTGCAGTCGGACGGTTACAATGTGTACATGTATCTGGAAGACAAACTATACGACACGGAACATCTCTGCTGCCTGGCCCATGCGCGCGCCAAGTTCGTGTATGCCTACGAGCAGGGCGGTGACCTGAATGCGAAACAGATGCTGGAATACATCGGCTGGTTGTATGGTCAGGAAGACAGTTATCGCCAGTCCGGTCTGACAGCTGAAGAGGTAACCCGACAGCGGAATTCCCTGCGGACAAAGGAAGTCATCGGCCGCATGCGCAGTTTCCTGAATGTACTGACTTCGGAGGGGCATCCTCCCCGTGGAGACCTGATGGAAAAGGCGGTCAATTACCTGAAGAACTTCTGGAATCAGCTGTTCGCCTACTTGAAAGACGGCCGCTACAGTATCGACAATACCATTGCGGAGCGTTTCATCCGTCCCTTGGCGGGTGAGCGGAAGAACTCGTTGTTCTTTGGCAGCAACCGCATGGCGAATGTGTCAGCCGCCTATCATACGTTGATATCTACTTGCCGGGCCAACGGTATCTCCGCCCTGGCTTATTTGAAGAATCTTTTCCGTGAGGTTGTCAAAGGGCGCAGGGATTATGAGAATCTGCTGCCGATGACCATCGGAATCAATACTAACAAACTTTAAAAATCAAGTCCGGTTTTTGAAAACTTTAAGAGGAAAGCTTCCTAAAGGGGCTTTCCCTATGGGATACGTCAAAATTGGACGCTTACTAATAATCGTCCCAAATGACGTCTTCCCCTAAAAAAGCCGACCTCCGCTACTGTAATCAAAAACTCAGTAAGTATGTATAGCAGCTGTGATTTTGAGTTATTTGGTTACACGAGCTTATATCAAATATTTTCACTTTGCCAAGTATAAAAACAATCGCACAATCAATAATTTGTTTATCCGTTAAAAAGCGGAAACAATACCGTAAAGGGAACCTATGTTTGAAATAAAGTACCTTACAATCCGTTTCTCAAATAGTACAAAAACACTCGACATTACATTGTCTAGGTACAGGTAAAAGAACAACAAGCGAAGCAAAAAGCCCAAAAAGCTTTTTCAGTTTCTGCCTCATTCATGAGAACAGCCTTGTCATCTCCTCTAGTGAGATTCGTGATAGATATCCATATAACTAGTGGAATACACATACAGCAACGGAACTTAAGTAACGAAGGGGTAAAGAACCTGATAGAGAAATTGGGACTATACTGAATATAACAAGGAATGAACAGTTTTTATTACCTGAGAAAGTTTGCGCTACAGATATAACTATAACAAAGAGGAGGTGATATAAACTCCATGGAAAAATCAATGTTGTTTAATGAGCCTTTTACCTTGTACAAAGCTAACAAAGCAGAAAAGAAACAACTTCTAATGAAGTTTGACCACATAATCGAACAACTGCTGACTTCGAATGAGTAAGCAAACCAAGATGAAATGGGTTGAAGCGGATGCTATTGGATCATTACACCCTGAAGGAACAAAAGAAGCTTTCCTACAAAAAAAATTAGCGGTAAAAACTTTATAATAATACCTGCATTACTGTACCAACGATATTGCCACTCTAGCCTTTTGAAAAAATCGTTCAGAAAGGTGATCCAAGGTTGCAAGGATTGTGAGAATCCGCTGTCGATGAGCATCAAAATTGATACCAACAAATTATACAAAATAAAGTTTAGTTCTTAAAACTTTATAAAGAAATCTTCCCAAGGAGGAGCTCTATGGAATACGTCAAAATTAGACATTTACTATTCAATAATTTATCAACAAATAAAAAAAATATTTATGAAAGCATGTTTTATGGGTTTAGGCTATATTGGCCTACCTACAGCAATTATCGCCGCTAAACACGGTATTCAGATAACTGGAGTAGATATTAATCCAAAAGTGGTAGAAATGACCAATCAGGGCAAATTACATATCATTGAGCCAGGCATGCAGGATTTACTTCAGGAAGTTGTTGAGACTGGAAAATTAAAAGCTTCTACCACTCCCGAAGTCAGCGATGCTTACTTTATAGTAGTTCCTACTCCTTTTAAAGGGAACCATGATCCAGATATATCTTACGTAGAAGCAGCCACTCGTGCTATTGTTCCTTTTCTAAAAGAAGGAGACTTGTATGTCATCGAATCTACATCACCTGTAGGAACGACAGATAAGATGGCACAGTTAATTTATGAATTGCGTCCAGAACTGAAAGACAATCTATATATAGCTTATTGCCCTGAACGTGTGTTACCGGGTAATGTGATTTACGAGTTGGTACACAATGACCGCGTAATTGGTGGTATAAACGAAGCATCTACGGATAAGGCTATTGAATTCTACAGCCAGTTTGTACAGGGAAAGTTGCATCGTACAAACTGTAAAACAGCAGAAATGTGTAAACTAACGGAGAATTCGTCACGTGATGTACAGATCGCTTTTGCTAACGAACTTTCATTGATTTGTGACAAGGCTGGTATTAATGTTTGGGAATTGATAAATCTGGCCAATAAACATCCGCGTGTAAATATTCTGCAGCCGGGTTGTGGTGTAGGTGGACATTGTATCGCAGTGGATCCGTATTTCATTACAGCCGATTTCCCAATGGAATCTAAAATTATTGCTACAGCTCGAGAAATCAACAACTATAAGTCTTTCTGGTGTGCAGAGAAGGTTCAGAACGAAATGCTGAAATTTGAATTGAAACATCACCGGAAACCTTGTGTGGCTATGATGGGATTGGCCTTCAAACCCAATATTGATGATTTGCGTGAATCACCGGCCAAATATATTACGACTAAGGTAATGCAAAGCTGTAACAATGCCAATATTTTGGTCGTTGAACCCAATGTGGAAACACATAATGTATTCAAATTGACCCCCTATCAAGAAGCATACGAGAAAGCTGATATTGTGGTAATGTTGGTAGCTCACGATCCGTTCAAGACTCTTCCGTATCGGAAAGATAAAGTAATACTTGATTTCTGTGGCATCTATAAAAAATAAGCCTGTATGAAAAAGATTATGTTGGTCTTCGGGACTCGTCCCGAAGCCATTAAAATGGCTCCGTTGGTAAAGGAGTTTCAGAAAAATTCAGAACGTTTTAAAACGATTGTGTGTGTCACCGGTCAGCATCGTGAAATGCTTGACCAGGTGCTGCATCTCTTTGAAATAACACCGGATTATGACTTGAATATCATGAAACAGGGACAGGACCTCTACGATGTGACGGCACGTGTCCTGACCGGAATGCGTGATGTTCTAAAAGAAGTCCAACCAGATGTAGTGCTTGTACATGGTGATACGACGACCTCTACGGCAGCGGCTTTAGCTGCTTTTTATCAGCAAATTCCTGTGGGACATGTGGAGGCCGGTTTACGTACGCATAATATTTACAGCCCTTGGCCTGAGGAAATGAACCGTCAGATAACAGGGCGAATTGCGACGTATCACTTTGCTCCCACTCCGTTAAGCCGCCAGAATCTGTTGGCTGAAGGGGTCAAGGATGATCAGATTACGGTAACCGGTAATACGGTAATTGACGCGCTTTATATGGTGGTAGATAAGATAAAGCGTGATAAATCTTTGGACGCAAATCTGAAAGCTTTGTTAAAGAATGCCGGTTACGATGTCAATCGTTTGTCTGATGGTAAGAAGCTAGTCCTGATAACCGGCCATCGTCGGGAAAACTTTGGAGATGGTTTTATCCACATGTGCACGGCTATTAAAGATTTAACTCAAAAATATCCGAATGTAGACTTCATCTATCCGATGCATCTAAATCCCAATGTTCGTCAACCGATTCATAAGGTCTTTGGTGAGGATTTATCAAATTTAGGCAATATGTTTTTTATTGAGCCATTAGAATATTTAAGTTTTGTTTATCTGATGGAAAAATCAACTATCGTATTAACAGATAGTGGAGGTATTCAGGAGGAAGCACCTGGATTAGGAAAACCTGTTTTGGTAATGCGTGATACTACTGAACGTCCGGAAGCTTTGGAAGCAGGAACAGTAAAACTTGTTGGTACGAACTATAATAAGATAATTTACGAAGTTTCTGCTCTATTGGATAGCGATGTTTATTATGATGAGATGAGTCAAGCTGTAAATCCATATGGTGATGGAATGGCTTGTCGACGTATAATTTTAACTTTTAACTGATGCCTTTCTGATAAGAAATAATTACTACATTAATGATGTATGGGATTATTTTCGCTGCTGTAACAAAAATACAGCAGCGATTCTGAATATCATTCAATTATTATCACCAATATGTTTGTATAATTTTTCATTTTAGATGACATCTTATTTTATGCATTTCAGTGAATCATCTAAAATAGTAAAATGGGAAATATTCCTTTTAATTTAAAAAAGATAATAATAGAAAAGTCACTTGAGTTAATACTGGTTTTTCTATGAAATTATAAATTCATTATTAAGTAAGCAGTCAAAAAAAGGCTATTGATTGAAATGGGTACCTTCGCTGCCAACCA
>ENA-OPBW01001411-OPBW01001411.1-human-gut-metagenome-genome-assembly--contig:-NODE-1411-length-12604-cov-9.022073_pt1 | contig 12604 bp, 10 predicted proteins | sample MGYA00241070_ERZ501456 | MGnify/ENA primary metagenome ERZ501456 (study PRJEB25962, sample SAMEA2042624) | human gut metagenome | biome: human gut; feature: human-associated habitat; material: faeces...
AGCACTTACTGCATAAAGGTTCGCCGGGTGTTCAACTTATTATTGCAATTCGGGTCCTATAATAGAGCACACTTGTTATCTTATACAATTCCCAGCTATGCTCAGGATTTAGTAGGAGAAATCATCATTGTAGATGACTGTTCAACCGATAATACCAGTGAAGTAATAAGGCGGCTGCAAGAGAAATATCCTTTTATCCGTTATTTTCGAATGCCTCATAACAGCAAACAGACCGCGGCCAAAAATGAAGGGATAAAGCATGCAAAGTACCCGTTTATTTATCTGGGAGATGATGATTCTTTTATTACTCCGGATACCATTCAGAATCTGTATAATACTTTGATTACTTATGATGCTGATGTGGTAGGTGCTAAAGCTCTATATATGCATAATCAAGAGGAGTTGAAACATATAAATGAGTTTATTCTGCAAAACAGCAGACATGTTAAGTCTGCTCAAGATGCCCTGGATATTAATAAACTTTTTTATATCAATTTTGACTTTGACTGTGACTCTCCTCAGTCTGTTCCCTTTTGCCACGCCTGTGCTTTGGTAAAAAGAGAGATTTTTGATTCTATACATTTTGATGTGGGTTATAAGGGTAATGCTTTCCGCGAAGAGACGGATCTATTTACACGAGTAAGTGCAGCAGGTTATTCCATTTATTATGATTCGTCCGCTGTCCAGATTAATCTTCCTCGTACCATGATTTTACGTAAGAATTCTATTTTACAGCATAAGCTGAAAGCAGCCTTTTATGAATTTTGGAATACATATAAGTATTTAAGAAAAAATGAGAAATTTCTTCAAAACTATTATCATACGTCAGAGAGCTTTAGAAAAATATGGCTCTGTTATATAAAGGATGCGCTTTATGTGAAGGCAGGTAAATTTTTCAAGATTTTATTGAGTTTAGAAAAGGAAAAGAAATGAAAAAAGTTGTAGATATGCTGACCTGGGCAAAAGATGCCTGTCTGTATTGGATGCATAAAAACCATAAAAGAGATATGAATTTATGGGTATTTGGATGCTGGGGTGGTAATAAATACGCAGACAATGCAAAATATCTTTTTGAATATATAAATGAGAATTATCCTCCTATTCGTGCGGTCTGGATTACGGCAAAGACTGAGATAATCGATACGCTGGCGAATGCAGGATTTGAGGCTTATCTGGCTGATACAGAATTAGCGGAAAAAGTGCTTAGACAGGCCGGAGTTGCGTTCTTTACTAACAGTCTTAATGATTTTGGCATGCACCCATACCTGAATGGAGCAAAGATTTGTGCTCTTTTTCATGGAGTAGGCTTTAAGAATGAGCTGAGGGAATTAGATAATCAAAATACTTTAAAAGCTAAACTTAAAGGGCTGAAGCATGCTATATACGATTTATCCTATACAGACTATATTTTTACAACATCACAATTTGCAAGAGAAAAGTTCTACAGACAGCAGTATAATGCAAAGTTAAACTCAATAATATTAACAGGACAGCCAAGGAATGATGCTTTATTTGATGAAAGTGGTAAGCCTTTTCCTGCAGAGCGGACTATTCTTTACCTACCTACCTACGTTTCGTGAAAATAAAGAAGGTCAGATTCGACTGGAGAAAGTCATTAACGATTTGCTGACTTACTCTGAGTTAAACGACTTATTGAAAAATTATGGCTATACTTTATTGATTAAACCGCATTACTTGACCAAAGTACACAAAGAAAAACGTTTATCTAATATCCAGGTATTAAACGATTCAGACGTTACAGATGTTCAGAAGCTGCTGGCAAAAGTAGGAATGTTGATTACCGATTATTCCAGCGCTATCGGGGATTTTGCTCTGCTTAACAGACCTATTATTTTTTATTCTTATGACCTGGAAGACTATTGCCAAAATAGCCATATGGATCCGGCTTATTTGTCTATATTGCATGAGACTTATGTAAAAAATAAGGAAGAACTATACGCCACTTTAGCAAAATTATTTCAAAAAAATTGATTACCAAAGCACTGCTGAGTCAATTAATTCATATCTCAATGAACAATTATTGAGGAATGGTGGCTATTGTAGAAATGTCTGCCAGTATCTTTTTGAGAATGAAAATATTAAGTAAAAATAATTATGATTAAGGTGATTGAAATGAATCTGTATGTTTTTATGCTTAAATGATGTATTATCATAGCAAAAGAATGTGATAATAGAAGAATATTCTGAGATAAATGTAAACGGAATTGATTTCCTGTTATTGGCTTAATGTACTTAAAGATTTAAATTACCTATCAGATTTTGGAAATTAAAGACAAAAGCATAGAAAACCGCTTTTTTGTATAAAATGAATTTTGTTTATAAATGGAAATAGCAATTGCATCGATAGAATGAGAGGTGCCCTTATTCTTGGATGCTGGAAAAGAGGAAAAATGAATAGTTCAGAACCATTAGTGTCTATTATTGTACCTGTTTATAATACCGAAAAGTATTTACCGCGTTGCATTCATTCTATCTTAGAACAAACATATAAAAAGATTGAGTTATTACTCATTGATGATGGAAGTACTGATTCGTCTGGAGAAATATGCGATGCGTTTTTTGAAAAAGACAAGCGAGTAATAACAATTCACCAAAAGAATCAAGGTGTTTCAGCTGCTCGAATTTGCGGCTTTGAAAATTCTCATGGCCAATATATTATGTTCGTTGATAGTGATGACTATATTGCACCTTCCATGGTAGGTTATATGATTAGTGAAATGTTAAAGCATCGTGCTGATTTATCAATCTGCCAAATGGATAGGGTAAGTGATACAGAAATAATAAATAATATCATTCGTCCGACGCCAGGATTTTATGATGCAAAGAAAATTCATAGACTTTTGGCAACAAATGCCTTGATTGATCCAAAATCAGGTAAGGCCGGATTTCCTTTTGAAATTTGGGGGAAAATATATAAAAGAGAAATAATGATACAAGCATTAAATGAAGGCATCGGGATTTGGTATCAAGAAGATATGATAATTAACTTTTCCATATTATTTCAAATTCACTCTATGATTGTCATTCCGGAACACTTTTATTATTATTTCTCCCGACCGGGTCAGGCAACTTTACAATATAGGCATGATGCAGGGAAGAATTTCCTGGTTACATTTGATAAACTTCAAAAACTTGATAATTTGCATTTACTAAAAGAGCAATTACCAGTTAGAGCCATGCTTGAAGCAGTACGAATCCTTTCGTTATGTGAACGCAAAGGGGAAGGTAAAAATGAATTCATGCATTTGTTTCGTTATTTGAGAGAGAGCTCTATTTTTTTTGAGTTAATCAATCAACCAGCAAATTATGGTAATATTCTTACTTATTTTAAACGTTTTTTAATATTAAATAATCTTGGATATGTTTATTATTGGACTTCGAAAGCATTTCATATACTAAGATGGAGGCGGATGTAGATATGTCAGAAAGTCTCAAGAGAAAACTATTTTGGAGCATTATTATTACAAGTATGTTTTGCACAATACCTGCTGCAGTGCGTCTAAATTTTCTAGGCTCAATCATGGGAGCCAAACTAACTTTATATCCTTTGCTTATTGGGGTACTTTTTTCGATTTATGATTGGCATAAGAATGGGAAAAGTTTTTCAAGAGAAGACAAATATGTTGTATATTTTCTTCTTCTGTATGGTGGGGTCACTTTTATTTCGCTGATTCATGGATTAGCAATTTATCCCTATTATAATGATATATTAAACGGACCAATGAATCAGATAGAAAAGCTGCCGAAGGCTTATAATCTTCTTCATCGATTTGGTATTCCCGTAGACGAAAAAAATGCTTCTTGGAATATGGCTGATTATTCGCCCTATCAAAGGTTTTATACTTGAAATTTTCTGGTCGTTCGGAATTTCCTACATGATTTATTGCTGGTATCGTAATCATTGGGAAGAGGGCTTTTCTATTATGAGAAAGGGCCTTTTATGGTGTATCGTTATTATTGTCTTGTATTCTATTCTAGATATCCTATATTTGTACGGATTTTGGGGAGCGGAAACGGTTCTTAAATTTCTTAATCCTATCATTCATGATATCAAACAGGATGGTACCTGGTGGCCTCCTCTCGTATGGCCTGGTCAGCTTCGTTCTATATTTGCTGAACCTTCTTATTTCGGCATATTTGCTGCTTTTGCTATGCCCTGGCTCTGGTATTCTATTTGCAAAGAAAAATCATATAGGAAAAAAGTAGCCATGTTTATTTTGTTTACATTTTATGTGATATGTTTGTTCTTGACGAGAGCTCGTACAGCCAATGCTCTTTTTTTAGGGGAACTTTTGCTATTTGGAATTGCCAGTGTTCTCTTTAGAAAAGAACTTCTCAAGAATTTTATTATTTTGGCTTTGTGCGCTATCGCTGCTCTTGGCATCGCATCCTATGGCATTGATAATTTCTTGCCGGGATCACCTGAGAAGGCTCAGGTAATTTCCGAACAGCGTGCGGGGCACAAGCCTGTAAATAAGCCTACAAATAAGCCTGTAAATGTGTCTGGATATATGGCAGATAATTTAGGCTCTTTGGCTAGTGCTGATAAAAGGAGCAATCGTTCCCGTTACTCTATATTGAAAGCTAATATTGGTATAGGTATGGATTACCCGGTCTTGGGGGTTGGCCTTGGCTTAAGGCATGCTTATATCCCTGAATATTTGCCTAAAGAAGCCTTTTTGGTCTCGGAAATACAAATGTGGATTAGAAACCAGAAAGAGAAAGGTATCATGCGATCGGGATTTCCCTCATTAGGCGAATATTCCTCCAGGTTTGCGGAGACAGGTATTCTTGGACTTATTGTTTATTTGATTCCGGCATTTTTCCTTATATATCGACTTTTAGCTGTTATTTGTAATAAAGCCGTAGGTTCCCCAAAACGCATTCCCTATGTATTTTTCCTCATATCTATTCTTGGCGTGCTGGCATCTGGGTTGGGGGATAGTATTAACATTACATATGCCTACTGGTTACTTTTGGGTCTCGGATATGCTATGTGTTTTGGAAAGAAAACAATTAGTGCTCTTAAGAGTGATTAATGTATGAATCAACGTAAATTAGGAATTTTACTCAGCTATTTAAATATTGCTCTTCATGCTTTTATAGGCTTTCTCTATGTGCCGATACTTCTTCATTTTATCGGTAAAAGCGAATATGGGCTTTATCAGCTCATGGGATCTTTAATCGCCTATTTCAGCATTATGGATTTTGGTCTTTCGGCAGCGGTCATCCGGTTCTATGCCAAGTATAAGGCTTTGAAAGACAGTATTGGCATGGAGAATATACTTGCTATTTCTGTTCGTGGATATGGCGCTGTCACCGTCTTGGCACTGGCCATTGGCTTTATCTGCTACGGCTTTCTTGACGTTATCTTTGCGGGAAGTATGACCGTATCAGAAGTGGATGAGGCAAAGCAGATTTTTCTCCTTTTGCTTTTGAATATTGTCATTACCTTATCTACCATGGTTTTTCGTTCTGTTATTAATGCACACGAGCGATTTTTCTTTTTAAAAGGGATGGAGACTATACAGCTGGTAATGCAGCCTGTTCTTGTAGTGCTGGTACTGCAGCGTCATCCCAGTGCGTTTTCCGTAGCCGCTGTGCAGACTGTATTGAATCTGATGCTCAGCGGAGCCAGGGTCTATTACTGTTTCCATGATCTTCATGTGAAGATTCATTTTCATTATTGGAACCATGAGCTTTTCTCAGAGTTCAAGAAATTGGCTCTGAGCGTTTTTGCTGTGTCCCTGATTGACCAGGTCTTTTGGAAAACGAATCAGATTATTCTGGGCATCATCAGCGGGACGACAGCAGTGGCGGTATACTCTATTGCATCCCTGATTTATATGAATTATATGGCACTGTCAACAGCCATTTCCGGTGTGTATCTGCCTCATGTTACCGGCATGGTGGCCAGGAAGGAGCCCATCAGCAGCCTATCTGAGCTCTTTATTCAGATTGGCAGATGGCAGTATTATCTTCTGGCCCTGGTGGCGACCGGCTTTATTATTTTCGGAAAGCAGTTTATTGCCTTATGGGCAGGGCCAGGGTTTGAAGACTCTTATATCATTACTCTTCTCATCATTCTTCCATTTACAGTAGACCTGATTCAAAACATAGGCCTTGCTATTATGCAGGCCATGAACCGATATGATTTCCGCGCCCGCATTTATTTCCTCACAGGAATTCTGAATCTTGTCCTGGCTATTCCACTGGGAATCAAATATGGCGGTATTGGTTGTGCAGTGGCTACCGGTATTTCCATGATTGTGGGAAATGGATTCATCATGAACTGGTACTACGCAAAGGAGATACACCTTGCCATCGCTTCCTTCTGGAGACAGATAGGCAGAATATCGCTGGTTACAGGTGTATGTCTTGTGATAGGATATGCTGCCAATATGTACCTTTTGCCTCAAAGGGGAATAGGGCCTTTCGTTTTGAAGACAGCAATGTATACTGCTCTATATATGGTAATGATATATGTCTTTGCCATGAATCGGACGGAACGAGAGAAAATCCAGGCTACGTTTAGGAAATTGCATATTCACTAAGAAGCGAACGTGGGTAAAGGAGTTCTCTTTTACTTTTATAATTGTTAGCCATTATTTACCTATTGTGGTTCTTTAGGATGCTTACGAAGAAATGAATAGGTGATAGGATGCGAAAAATATTGGTAATTGAGTAGGCAGTAAGTGGTAAAATAAGAAGTAGTTTATCAGTACCGAAGGGTACAGATTGATAAACATTTTCTTGCTAATTTTTTATCTAGCTTATTATATGATGCTTTTATATGATGATTTCTTATTCATGGCGTTAAGTGCAGGGGGCAAAAATGGCTTCAAAGGATGCTGCGACCTATGATGAAGCACGCAGGCTGATTCGTAAGGCAATGGCTGAACATAAACTGGTTCTTTTTGTCGGATCCGGTACGTCTCTTGATGCGGGGATGCCCAGCTGGTCAAGCGCGGTCTCTCAGATTGCACAAAAGCTGCAAATTCAGGTGAATGATGCCGACATGCTTAAAATTCCGCAGTATTACTACAATATGCATGGAAAGCATGAATATACGGTATTGATGAGAAGCATTTTTAAATATGGAGTGCCGCTTCATCCCGGGAAAGTACATAAGCTTATTTTTCGATTTGATGCAGATACGATTATAACAACCAATTATGACCATCTTCTGGAACAGGCAGCTGAAGAAAGTGGCAAAATTCTTCATGTCGTAGCAAAAGATGCAGAACTTCCCTATGCAAAGGGAAAGAAAATTATAAAAATGCATGGTGACTTCGAGCATGAAAACTTCGTGCTTAAAGAAGATGATTATCTGAATTATATACAGAATTTTAAATTAATAAATAATTATATTACATCGTTGGCCGGGACAAATCTGATTCTTTTTGTTGGCTATAGTTTTAGCGATCCTGATGTGAAACAGATTTTGACATGGCTTAAGAATGCTCTCGGAAATGATTTACAACAGGCTTATATGATTAGTGTAGGGCCTTTTGAAAAAGTGGTAGATGATTATTTCAAAAAATTTGGCATCAATGTAATTTATGCAGAAGATATAGCAGCAGCACGAGGAAAAGCCAATCTTTCTAAGACGATGATATTGGAAGAAACTCTGCAGTGGATTTTGGAAGATAATAACCACAGCTTGTTGGAAGAACTTTATCAGCAGCTGGGGCCTTATCACTATCTGGATTTTCCATATGTAAATGATGTGAAGGAAAGGTTATTAAATTTTAGGCTTGAGACCGGGGAAATGGTTTCGGCTGAGGATGAGATAGAAGATACTAATGCTGCTGCCGTAAATGACAATAATGTCAGTCATGATAGTACTGCTGCAATCCAACCGGAAATAAACGGTGAAGATGCAGCTGTTCCTATTCCGGATCTTATAGGCAAACGGACTCAATATTGGTTATCCAATCCAATTCTGGGATTTGGCAGCCATATAACATCAGATATTTTTGAACTGGATTGGGGGTCAGATCCATATGCTTCCCTTTTCTTGCAGATTTGTTATGTTGCAGACCGGCGAGCGAGATATTATTCTGATGCTCCAATTATTCGTAAGCAGTCGTGGTATCGGCTCATTGATGATATCTATCATAAAAGAAGTAAAAATGGAACTCGTAGAGACATTCAGCTTTCTCAAGATGAATATTATAAAATTACTGAAATTCTTGCAGTTATGGAAAAGGTTGGCTATGAATCTATTTCTTTTGAGTTTTATGATTGTGATTATAGTCAGTTAAAGACTGCGGATAAACCTGTTCGTTTTCAAGTACAATGCAATATTCCCTTGCATCCGGTAAAGTGGGATGACCGGATGGAAAATGCTATGGACTATTTTGATTATGTGGCATTGGAAGAAAACGAAAGAAACGCGGAGAATTGGGTATTTCGTGACAATCCGGACATTGTTTTAAAAGAGGCTCATATTTGCTATTTTCTTGGCAATTATCTGAAGGCTTATAACTTGACTAAAATGGCAGCGTCTCAGTATTATCATCGCCCTAATTATGCGAAATACTTTATTGCTAAATGTGATCAGTATTACCTCGGAAGATCGCTTATTCATAAATTAATGCTTAATTCTGAGGAAGAGCATAGTATCATAAAAAAGAAGTTGATAACATTGATTTAGCTCGTATTTTTGCAGGGATGCCGGACTTATCTGGCGAATCGGGTGGAACAGGTAAAGGGAATCAATTTCTGAAGGATTTGTATTCTTTTCAACTGGTTTATAAAACGTTTAAACAAACAGTAGATGAAGCAAAGCAGACAAGCAAAGAAGCCAAAACAGATTATATTATACATACGGGGATGCCAGCATACCAGACTTTAAGAACGATGATAGCAGCATTTTATCTCTATCAACAGAGAAATCATTTCCTGGTAGACGATTATTCTGAAGTTCAGGAAATCTATAGGATGGCATTTTCATCTTTGCTTTTATCGGTGTTAGCAAAGGATAGAAGATATAACGGTGACAGTATCAACCCGAATCGTTTGAAGACTAAAAATATACACGAAGTTGAACTGAAGCCATTTGACTTACTTCTTGCAGTGAAATTTTCATCTCCGGAGGAGATTAATCAGATTCTGAGAGAAAGAGATACTATTCCTATATCCCAAGCAGGAATACAATATTTAGAACTGCTGGCTAAAAATCTGGCTAAAGAACCGAAGGAGATTCAGTGGAGACATCGTTATTTCCGTACGTTTATGAGTGTGTGCTGCTATGCTGTATTATCGGAAAGTTTAGCTAAGCAGATTCTTGAAACTTTGATTGACCGTATTTCACAAACAAATCAATGGAGTAGATATAATGATATTACTGGATTATTCATTAATCATTTGAGACAGCAGACTTGGTTTTCTAAGTGCGAGTGGATTCCTGGCGTTTTATGCAAGTTGATTGATGCGTTGGTAAGAAACTTGAATTTGAATATTTTCAGAGGCAATGGAAAATGGGCTGCCTGGCAGGTATCAGGTTTACTAGATTCTATTCTTTCGGCCTTGGACAGTGCTGGGAAAAAATATGATAGGGTAAATGTCATTAAACAAATTTTTGATAATGGCATAGACATGACAATAAAAGTTAATTTGGTTATACATATGTATGCTTATAGCTCAAAAACAGTAAAGCAAACAATCAAAAAAGGCATCTACATTTGGAAACCGGATAAAGATGTGAATGGGTGTTTGCTATATGCCGCAGGAGTTGAGGCGGGAGCCATTAGTCATGCTATGGAGCTAGATGAGAACTGTTTCAATCTATTGGAAGAGCATAAGGCTGAATTTAATGAACGAATCAGTAATGGCAAGCACAATTCCAATGATGATTTCTACGTTGACCTGATTTATAAACTTGTACATCTTACGCGATTGGGCATATTATCTCAAAAAAATCGTTTGAAAGAAATCTGTCAATCCTATCGGATGGAAGCTGCCTGCTGGCTGTTGGATTTTCATGATGAGGAATCTTTTTCTAAGTTTAATCCGCAGTGGCTATCTTTATGTGATTCAACATTTTTGAAAAAACTTGCTGCAGATGCACTTTTGAAAAAGGAAATTAATAGGCAGATGAAGGAAGCTTATGGGAGAGGAAAACTTGATGAGAAATTGGTGGGGGTGTATTTTAAATATTTTTCTTAAAGGTAGTCGAATATATCGTTAGCATGTCGTATAGATAAATCTACAAGACTTGCTACATTTGTAGGGCACTATTCCTATTTGCAGAATAATTAAGCGGTCTTTTAAATATGGAGAAAATTATGAATATTGCTATCATTTTTGCCGGTGGTACAGGCACCAGGATGAATACGAAATCAAAGCCAAAGCAGTTTCTAGAAATGCATGGCAAGCCGGTCTTAATTTATACTCTGGAAAATTTTCAGAATCATCCTCTGATTGACCATATTATTTTGGTCTGTTTAGAAAGCTGGATGGATTATGCTGCAGGGCTTATGAAGAAATTTGGTATCACGAAGGTATCGAAAATCGTACCCGGTGGGGCAACAGGGCAGGAATCTATTTTTCATGGTATCAAAGAGGCGGAGATTTTATATGGTGATGATCATATTGTTCTCATTCATGATGGGGTGCGGCCTTTAATTAATGAAGAAACGATAACAAATTGCATAAAAACTGCCAAGCTGCATGGAAATGCCATTACCGTTTCGCCAGCTATTGAGACTATATTCCTGAAAAATGAAGGTGATGATTGCGTAGGAAAGATATTCGACAGGTCTCGCTGTGAAATGGCCAAGGCGCCACAATGTTTTATGTTGGGAGATATCTATAAGGCACACTTGAAGGCCATAGAAGAAGGGAATTGCGATTTTATTGATTCGGCTTCACTGATGCAGCATTATGGGATGAAGTTGTATACGGTTGATGGACCTTCAGAAAACATAAAGATAACAACACCATCTGATTTTTATATTTTCCGTGCTATCATGGATGCGAAGGAAAATTTGCAGATTCTTGGATTATAAGGAGTTATATATGGTCACTAATGTATATCAAGAAGATATGGAATACATATCCGGTGCTGAGAGCATTGATTGGAAACTTTTAGCAGGAAAGACAATCTTTATAACCGGCGGGACCGGGCTTATTGGATCAACTGTTATCAATGGCCTTCTTTACGCAAATAATAAGTATAAACTTAACGTGCGAATCACTGCTCTTGTACGAAACCTTGATAGAGCTAAAGGGCTTTTTCATAATGTCAATGCGGGAACATCGTTAAGTTTTATTGTTGGCTCTGTAGAAAGTTTACCGGAAGTTCGAGAAAAAGTAGATTATATCATCCATGGCGCAAGTCCTACTGCCAGTCTCTATTTCGTTCAGCATCCGGTTGAAACAATCCAGACTGCAGTTAAAGGAACAAAGAACATTTTGGAACTGGCCAAGAAGAACCAGGTGGAAGGTGTTCTTTACCTTTCCAGCATGGAAGTCTATGGAGCTCCACTAACAGATGAATTCATTCCGGAAACACAGGGATGCACACTGGATTCTATGACTGTACGCAGCTGCTACCCTATTGCTAAAAGGCTATGCGAGAATCTCTGTGTCAGTTATGCAAGTGAATATGGGGTACCAGGAAAAGTAATTCGTTTGGCCCAGACTTTCGGCCCGGGAGTCAGCATGAATGATGGTCGTGTTTTTGCAGAGTTTGCCAGGGATGCTATAAACAAATCTGATATTGAATTGCAGACAGCTGGCACCAGTAAGAGAATGTATCTCTATACCGCTGATGCAGTAACTGCAATATTGACAGTCCTTTTATCCGGAAAATCCGGTGAGGCATATAATGCTGCTAATCCAGGAACTTATTGCAGCATTGTAGAAATGGCACAGCTGGTGGCTCATGAAATTGCTCATGATTCTATTAAGGTGCATGTACCTACGATAAAGCTCGACGCAGATTCAAAATTCCCCCCCCCCCACCACTTGAATTTGGATACAAGTAAGATTTATAAGCTGGGATGGAGACCAAGTATAGGGTTAAAAGAAATGTATTTAAGAATGATTGCGTCAATGTGATTCACTTTCTACTTACAATATGTAATTGATGAAATGATGCAGACGATGTTAGAATCTGTGGATATACTTGGGCTTTTCTAGCAGCTGGGGCTATCGCCTCTCGGAGATGAGAAACTAACAAACGCTTCTGTATGATACAATAAGATTATGAATATCAATATAGATTTAAATCTTACTATGCTTCAGGATATCCAAAGGGACTCTTTAAGATTTATCAATTGGGCAGGAGTGAGAGGAGCTCCATAATATATTAAACTTGGAGGAGTATATTGGGGTATGGTAAGAAGGCAGATTGGAAACGAAAACCGTTTATAACTATTAATTATTTGATTTAGCTTGAGTATCGACGATTCACTTTATTGTATGGAGAGGAATTGAAAATGATTACTTCGATGGACATTAAAGAAATTGCTACTTTTGATAACGAGCATGGACATATAGGAAATTTAAATAAGCTTAATTTTGGCTCTTCACGGAAATTTGGGGGATGAATAATTTTTAGGTAAAGAATGGA
>ENA-OPBW01001425-OPBW01001425.1-human-gut-metagenome-genome-assembly--contig:-NODE-1425-length-12482-cov-2.779432_pt1 | contig 12482 bp, 10 predicted proteins | sample MGYA00241070_ERZ501456 | MGnify/ENA primary metagenome ERZ501456 (study PRJEB25962, sample SAMEA2042624) | human gut metagenome | biome: human gut; feature: human-associated habitat; material: faeces...
AGCGCAAGGCCGGCAAAAAGCTTCATGAACCAATAATACAACAATACAAAAAGGAGAAGGTAAACAACATGAAACAGGACGAAGCAAGGATAGAGCGCATATACGCGCTGTTCGATGAATATAGGCAGGCATACGCCGCCGAGTGGCAGCGGCTTGAACGCTGCGAAAGGCTTTATATGGGCGAGCATTGGCACGACGTGCCGCAGAGCGACACTCGAGAGCCGCGCCCGGTTACGCCCGTGCTGCAATCAACAATAGAGAACATTCGCGCGGATCTTATGGACCAAATGCCTGAGGCGATAATCACCGCGGACGATCCCGCAAACGAGCGCGCGGCGCAGGCGCTGACCGAGATTTTGGGCGAAAACCACCGCCGCTGCCATTACGAAAACGAATATGCAAAGCTGCTGCACGATTTGCTCATAGGCGGCTACATGGTGCAGGAAACGGGCTTCGACCCCCATGCGGACGGCGGGCTTGGCGGGGCGTTTCTGCGCCATGCGGATGCGCACAACGTTATGATAGACCCCATGTGCGCGGACATACAGGATTCCCGCGCGGTGTTCAAGTTCGCCCCGTATCCGAAGGAATGGTTCAAAAGCCGCTATCCCGATGATTACGATAAGCTGAAGCCGGACGCGAATACGATAATGCCGCAGAGCGACGCGCATTTGGGCCGCGGGAACGATGAACGCATACTGATGATTGAATGCTGGGAAAGGGAATACGATAAGCAGACGGGCCGCTTCCGCGTGCATATGGCGCGCCTTGCGGGGCGAAGGATGCTGGAGGACAGCCGCATTGTTAAGCCGGAGGGCTACTACGCGCACGGGGAATACCCGTTCGTTATAACCGCGCTTTTCCCGCGCAAGGGCACGGCGCTTGGGTACGGCTATGTGGATATGTTTGCCGCGCAGCAGCTTTATGCGGACAAGATAGACCAAATTGTGCTGAAAAACGCGCTTATGGCCTCATAATAAGCTGCTTATAACCGGCGCAAGCGGCTTCGACCCCGCCGATATGGCGGACTGGTCAAAGGAAGTGCATCAGGGGGACAGCCTTTCGGGCATAACCTGGTTCCCGACCGCCCCGCTGCCCGCGTATATAACCCAGTATGCCGAGGCCATACGCCAAAGCATAAAGGAGGAATCCGGCTCCAATGATTTTTCCCGCGGCACGACCTACGGCGGCGTTACCGCGGCAAGCGCAATAGCCGCATTGCAGGAAGCAAGCGGCAAACGCAGCCGAATGACCGCGCGGCTTATACACGGCGCGTTTGAGCAGGCCGTAAGGCAGGAGCTTGAGGTGGAGCGGGAATACTGCGCGTTCAGCCGCACGGTACGGCTGAAGGGCAAAAAGGAAACGATGGCGTTCACCTATAAGGATATGTATGCGCTGTCCCCGCTGAACAACGCGCTGCCCATAGAATTTATGATAACCGTTAAGGCGCAGCGGGAGAACCGCTTCACCGTGGCGGCGCATAACGAAACCATTCTTTCGCTGGTTAAGCTTAATATGCTTGCGCCGGACGCGGCGCTGGAGCTGATGCTCTTTGACGGCAAGGAGCAGGCGTTAAGCCTTATGAAGGAGCGTAACGAAGCGCTCAGCGAAGCTGCATATTGACGAGTACAAAGCCGCACGCGGCGCTATTGTCCCTAGTGAGGAGCGCGCTTGCATAGGTAAGCTCGTATGCTTCCGCCGTGCCGGGAGTGCCGGAGCATATCATGCCGTAAACCGTAATGTTATCGCCCTCCGCCGCTGCATCGTCAATGCGGAAAACATAGTCCGCGTGCGGATAAACGGGCAGCATAACGCTGCCGCCCTCGGCATAGGTGCCGTCCCCGTCGCTGTATATGCTTTCAGGCACGGTTGAAGCGAAGTATGAATAATACGCGCGCTCGTATTCCTCCCTGTTTACGGCAACGGAGCGGATGGCCTCCGTGCCGCGGGTGAGCAGGCGGGTCATGAAGGCGCTTGCAACATAGGGCGCGGGTGAAGAGGAGTCAAAATCGGAATAATCCAGCGCGCAGGCCGCCGCAAGGTCGTTGAGCGGGCCGCGCAGGCGTTCATATTCGGCGGCGGTTATTGTTTCGCCAACACATTCGGGATAGAAAGCATCCTTGGGGATTATGAACGAAAGCGCGCCCTGCTCCTCGGCAGCTATCGCTCCCGCGGGTATTATAACGCCGTAGCCCTGCTCCGCCGCAAAAAAGCCTGAATATATATCTATCGCAAGCGCAATCGTATCCACCGTCACGTCCCCATATGTTGCGGATGAAGGCGAAGCTTCTATCATGTTGAATATCTGCTGCGCGGCAAGGGGTTCGGCTTCGTATACCATTGCGGCGGAGGCAAGGGAAAGCCGTTCGCCGAAAGCATCGAGCACTATCGCGCCGAGCTTGGTATCCGCATCGCCGAAAACGGCTGCTTCGCTGAGGAATATGTTAGTAAGCCCGCCCGCGCGGGTAACGCGGGACGCAACGCGCGCATAGGCCGCGCCCTCGCCATCGGCATAGGGAAGGTATTCTTCCGCGGCGCGGGTCAAAAGCTCGTCCTTATATTCGGCAACCTCGGCGTTGGCATTGTCCGCCCCTATGAAGCCGCCGCCGAACACGGGCAGGGTGTATTCAAGCGTGAACAGGGCCGATGCCTCGTCCGCGCCTTCGGGATAGAACACGCGCTCCTCATAATATGTCACGCCGTCCGCTTCGCCAAGCTCCGTCCCGCCGCCGGCGAAAATATCCGCTATGCTCCCGCTTTCCTGTGGCGCAGGGGTGGCGGGGATAAGGCTGAACTGCGGCGCGGCGGGCGACGAATATGGCTCCGCCGGCGCGGGAGTCGGCACGGAAGCGGGGGTATGCGTACAGGCGCACAGCGCAAGGCCGAGCGCGGCTATTATAAACATGCAAACAAATCTTTTCATATATCATGCACCTCAAAAAGCAGGATACCACATATGCAATGGCATATACAACCGCTTATTTTGTAAAAAGGAGGGATAATATGGCAAAAACACGGGAAGCCACCGTTGAAATATGCATAGCCACGCTTACGGACATATGCACCGATACCGAAGCGCGCGACGCGGACAGGATAGCCGCGGCAAAGCTGCTTATGGACATATGCCAGGATAAAGGCGAAGCGGCGGGCGAGCTGAAAATAATATTGAAGGACGTGCCGGGAGAATACTTGAAATAGAACATATAATATATATAATATGGATAACCGTTGAATCAGGGCGCTCTTTCGGCGTACAATAAAGCAAAGCCGCCGGAACTGGCGTTTTAGAATATGAATACTTTTACGGGAGGAAAAACTATGCCGGCTTATGCACACAGAATGGACGGAATCACGGGCAGCGCGATAAGGGAGCTGTTCAAGCTGCTTTCAAATGGCGACATAATATCCTTTGGCGGCGGCAACCCTTCTTCTTCAAGCTTTCCTGTTGAGCAGGTGAAGGAGATAACGGATTATCTTTTGAACGAAAAGGCGGAGCAGATGCTGCAATACGGCGCAACGGAAGGCTACGCGCCGCTGCGCAGCGCCATAAGCGAGCATATGCTAAAGCCCAAGGGAGTTGACGCGGATGAAAGCTGCATTTTGCCCACTACCGGCTCCATGCAGGGCATGGATCTTATCTGCCGCATATTTTTAGACCGCGGGGACAAGGTGCTCGTTGAAGCGCCCACTTTCCTCGGCGTGCTGCAAACGCTTAAAATTGCGGGCGCCGAACTGATAAGCGTGCCGAGCGATGACGAGGGCATTATAATAGACGAGCTTGAAAAGCTGATAAAGGAACACCGGCCGAAGCTTTTTTACTGCATACCCACGTTCCAGAATCCTTCGGGCAAGACGCTGGGCCTTGAAAGAAGGAAGGCCATAGCCCGCCTTGCCGCGGAGTACGACATGATAGTTGCCGAGGACGATCCGTACTGCGACCTTCGTTACCGCGGGGAGCCTTTGCCGCCCATAAAGAAATTCGATACGAGCGGAAACGTTATACTGCTAAACAGCTTTTCAAAAATTATTTCCCCGGGAATAAGGGTTGGCAGCGCATACGCCACGGCGGACATAATACGCAAAATGACCATAGCCAAGCAGGGCGTTGACACGCACACCGCCAACCTTACGCAGGCCATAGCGGCGGAGTTCCTTATGCGCGGCCTGCTTCCGGGTCAGCTCAAGCGCATATGCCCCGAATACGGCAGGCGGCTTGACGCCATGCTTGACGCGATGGACAGATATTTCCCCGAAGAATGCACCTATACGCGCCCCGAAGGCGGCTTGTTCGTATGGGGCGAGTGCAGGGGGCTTGACATGCTGAAGCTTGTTCCGCGCGCGACCGAGGAAAAGAAAATAGCCTACATCCCCGGCGTACACTTCTATGCGCAGCCCGAAGGGCACGAGGGTACGTTCAGGCTGAACTTCTCCGGCACGGCGTTCGAGAATATAGAAAAAGGCATGAAGCTTATGGGCGAGCTGATGAAGGAGGAGCTGGCGCGGTAGCGCGCTTACGCGCGCGGTGAAATTGCGCTTACGCGCAGTGAAATATTGCTTGCGCAATGTGAAATATGGCTCCGCCATGTGAAATCCGCCTAACGGCGGGTGAACGCGGGAGTTTGTGAGGCTGAGGGGACGGGAAGCCGTCCCCGTGTTTGTTTTATGCCGGAGCTTGTATGGCGCACCAAAAGGCTCCCCGGCCGGGGAGCTGGCAATACGCCGTAAGGCGGATTGACTGAAGGGTTGACGTAAATAGGTGAAGCCTCTTTCTTTTTTAACCCCTCCGTCTGCTCGCTTTGCTCGCATCCACCTCCCCTTTCAGGGCAGGCTTAATGTGAGAGTTTGTGCGGCGCACCAAAAGGCTCCCCACACGGGGAGATGTCGAACGAAGTGAGACTGAGGGGTTGCAATAAATAAAAAAGGAACGACCTACATCGTTCCTTTTTGCGTCTTTATTCGTTTACCTTACTTCGTTTTCAGCTCGTATCCGGCGGCGAGTACGGCGTTCTTGGCAAGCACGCGCGTGGGATCGACCGTGGGGAAGTCCAGCTCAAAATCATCGAAGGCTATGGGCAGCTCCGTGCAGCCCAGCACGAATGCGTCCGCGCCGCGCTGCTGCATGGCGCGAAGCGCCGCCTTTATCGGCTCCGTGTCGAAATACTGCTCGTTGTCCGCCTTTATGCCGTCGTAAATCATGCTCATAACAAGCTTCTGCTCCTCCGGCTCCGGCAGCATATAATCTATGCCGTATTCTTCAAACAGCTTTGCGTATATGCCGGTTTTCACCGTGCCGTCGGTCGCAAGCAGGGCCACCTTTATATGCCCGCGGCTCTTTATCTCCTCCGCGGTAAGGCGCAGCATGTGCAGTATGGGGCATTTGGTGGACGCCTGTATTGCTGGGTAAAAATAGTGCGCCGTGTTGCAGGGCATAAGCAATATGTCAGCGCCCGCGTTCTCAAGCCGCTTCGCCGCCGCCTTCAGCTCGTCCGTAGGATCCGGCCCCAGTCCCAGTATTGCCGCCGTGCGGTCGGGTATGCTGGTATCGGAGTCTATTATAACGTGGATATGCTTTGAATCCGCGTCTGCCTTTGTAAGGTGCGTTATTTTTTCAAACAGATCGGCCGTGGCAAGCGGGCCCATGCCGCCTATTATGCCGATCTTTTTATGTTGCGTCTGTTCCATGGTTCTCCCTTATTTAACGTCCTTGGGGTCACCTGCGAAAAGGGACGCCGTCCCGCCGCTGTGAAGGAACAGCACCGTTTCGTTTTCGCCTATTTTGCCCGTGCGGATAAGGTGCATAAGTCCGGCGAATGCCTTACCCGTGTATACGGGGTCAAGTATAAGCCCTTCCTGCTGCGCCATGAGCGTTATGGCCTCAAGCCCTTCCTTGGAAGGCTGCGCATAGCCCGCGCCGTAGTAGCGGAGAATGTCTATATCCTTCGGCTCAACGTGCACGTCCGCGCCTAGTATTTCCGCCGCGCCGTTAACAAGCTCCGCCGTTATTTCTTCAAACGGATCGTCGCACACGGCAACGCCGGTCACCTTGCAGCCGTCGCCGTAAAGCATTGCGCCAAGCACCAGTCCCGCAAGCGTTCCGCCGCTGCCCGCGGTTGAAACTATGTGGTTTATCTTTATGTCCTGCTCAAGGGCTTCGGCAAAAATTTCGCGCGCGCAGTCGACGTAGCCAACCGTGCCGAGCGGCACGCTGCCGCCAACCGGCACAAGGTAAGGATTATGCCCCGCTGCGCGCAGCTCGTCCGCAATGCGGTCCATTTCCTTATATACGTCGTCGTAGCTGTCCGTATCGACAAAGCGCACGTCCGCGCCCAGCAGTTCGTTTATAAGCAGATTGCCAACTCTTCCCTGCACGCCGCGCTGCTTTAGCACAAGTATCGCCTTTATGCCTATTTTGTTGCAGCATGCCGCGGTAAGCATGGCGTGGTTGCTCTGCGCCCCGCCGGTGGTCAGCACGTAGTCCGCGCCCTTTTCCTTTGCATCATAAAGCAGATATTCAAGCTTGCGCACCTTGTTGCCGCCGGTGCTTACGCCGGTCATATCGTCGCGCTTGATATATATATTGCGGCCAAGCACGCGGCTCATGTTGTCAAGCCTGTGCACGGGGGTGGGGAACTGGCCAAGATGCAGTTTATTGGGTCTATTCATGGTTATCTTTCCTCCTTCAGCCTGGGCATGTCAAGAAAATCGAACGTGGCAAAATAATCCTTGTTGGTTTCTGCGCGGCGTATAAGCTGAGTGCTTCCGTCCTCCTTCAGCAGCACCTCCGCGCTTTTAAGCTTGCCGTTGTAGTTATAGCCCATGGAGAAGCCGTGCGCGCCGGTATCGTGAATAACCAGTATGTCGCCTTCGTTTATTTCGGGCAGGGGACGATCTATTGCAAAGCGGTCGTTGCTTTCGCAAAGGGAGCCGGTAATATCATAAACGTGGTCATGCGGGGCGTTTTCCTTGCCCAGCACCGTAACGTGATGATACGCGCCGTACATTGCCGGGCGCAGCAGATTCGCGGCGCAGGCGTCCGTGCCTATAAAGTGCTTGTGGGTATCCTTGTGGTGTATAACCGTGGTAACAAGGTAGCCCGCGGGGCCGGTCATGTAGCGGCCAAGCTCGGTGAATATTTTGGGATGCATATCCGTGCCGCCGAACACTTCGTCGTAAACCTCGTGCACCTTTTCGCCCACGAACGCTATGTCCGTTGCGGTATCCTCGGGCTTATAGGGTATGCCTATGCCGCCGGAGAGGTTGATGAACGCTATTTCAACGCCAACTTCCTCGTGCAGTTCCTTTGCAACGGTAAAGAGGAGCTTTGCAAGCGTGGGATAATACATGTTATCCGTATTGCAGGAGGAAAGGAAGGAGTGCAGGCCAAAATGCTTTACGCCCAGCGCCTTGAGCTGCTTAAAGCCTTCGGTAAGCTGTTCGCGGGTGAAGCCGTATTTCGCGTCCGCAGGGTTGCCCATTATGGCGGTGCCGATGCGGAACTCGCCGCCGGGATTGAAGCGGCAGGATATGGTTTCGGGTATGCCGCCGTGCTCCTTAAGGAACTCTATGTGGGTAATGTCGTCCAGATTGATTGTGGCGTTCAGCCTGCGCGCATACTCAAAGTCCTTTGCCGGGGTATCGTTGGAGGAGAACATTATTCCGTCGCCCACAACGCCTATCGCTTCGCAAAGCATAAGCTCGGCATAGCTGGAGCAGTCCATGCCGCAGCCTTCGTCGCGGAGTATGCTCATTATAATGGGGTTGGGGCAGGCCTTAACGGCATAGTATTCCTTGTATCCTTCGTTCCAGCTGAAGGCCTGGCGCAGCGCGCGGGCGCGGTGGCGAATGTCCTTCTCGTCATAAATATGGAAAGGAGTCGGGAACTTCTCGATTATCTTTTCCATCTGTGCCTTGTTAAAGGGCAGTTTCTTGTCCGTCACGTGATTTATCCTCCGTTTATGAATCGGGCTTAAATTTCCCTGAGCTCTATGATCTGCTCGCCCTTTGTTACGCTGCTTGCGGATATCGCCGCATCGTCGTATTCAATCTCGCCGCCCTGGTTATCATAGGGGTCGTGGCGCCAGAAGGTTTCCGCGGGGTCGAGCGGGTGCTGGAATTCGCTGTTGGCAACCATTCTGTACGGATCGAGATTGCCGAAATAGTGCTTGCGGCGGGCGGAATTATTGATGCGGTGCGCGCTGCCGCCAAAGGAGGGATCTGCAAACAGCCAGCCGTGGGGGGCAATGTAGAACTGCGCCCAGTCATGGTAGCCGATATCGCCGGGAGCGGAGTAGAAGCCGCTCTGCCATTTTGCGGGTATGCCCGCGCAGCGGCACAGCGTTATGAACAGCAGCGCCTGAACGCCGCAGTCTCCCTTCAGGTTGCGCGCGCAGCCTTCCGCTATGCTTTCAAGGCAGAAGTATTCCGGCATGAAGGAGTACGTTACCCTTGTTGTAACAAAATCATAGAAATTGCGGGCCTTTTCAAGGTTGTTAGCGCAGCCTGCGCTAAGCTCCTTCACAAGCTCCTTTATATACGGCGTGAAAACAATGTGCGGGGACTGCTCCTGCGTATCGAAATCGCTGGGCTGCTCCGCATCGGGGATAAGCTTGTAGGTATCGCAGTAGGGGGCAATATTGTCGTATTCGTATTCAACGAAGAATTCCGTGTTCTCTTCAAGCTTTTCTTCAAAGTACACGGTGCGTATGGGCGCATCCTCGGGGCAGATGTGCTTAGGCTCATGCGAAAAGGCAATAAGCTTTATGTTGCTCTGCTGTATGCACTTGGCGGGTATAGGCAAATGCACCTTGACCACCTTGCCGGGCACGAACGCATCGTCGTTTATGCGTATTGAGGCGCGTATGCGCAGGTGTACGCCGAAGCTGCCGCGCTCACGCATAATGTTCATGGAGCGATCCAGCATGCTTACGGCCTCGGTGGGCTTATCCTCGCCCTGGCTTGTGCCGGTATCCTTAACGTTGGCGCGCGCGGCGTAGTCGGCGTTGACCTTGAGCAGGGTTTGATGGAAGCGCTTGAAATAGCGCCTTTCGCCGTTTATGAATATCCAGCCTATTTTGTTCATATCCTCAAGCGCGTGGAACTCATCCTCGGTAAAATCGGGAATATCCTTGCGTATGCACGCCATGGCGGTTTCAAACGTGTAAGGATAGTTCCTTGGCAGGCGCAGCATTATTTCGCGCTGCACCCTCATGCAGGCGGCAAGGGGCGCGGTGGTATTGGGGTCGGCAAGGTGCATGTCGATAAGGCGCAGGGCGTTGTCAATATCGCCCACGGCCTTCAGCCGTGCAATGTCCTCCGGCAAGCCGATGTCAAGATAGCGGATGTCGTCGTTCTGGTTCATGCTCATAATAATATCCTCCTAAAAAATGCTGCCTACGGCAAGCACGCCGTTGGCAAGATCCTCACGGTAATCGGGATCGCAGGGGCAAAGGCTGTTTATAACCACGCCGTCGCTGCCTGCGCGGCTGGTGGAATGGATATATTTGCCATCGCCAATATACATTGCAACATGGCCCTTGAAGAACAGCATATCGCCCTTCTTCATGTCCTTGCGCTCTATTTCGTGTACGCAGAAGCCTTCCTTTATGTCCGCATTGCGGTACATGTCCACGCCGTACATAAGATAGCAGCTGCCGACCAGGCCGGAGCAGTCTATGCCAAGCGGGGTTTTGCCGCCCCAGCGGTACTGCGTGCCGAGGTACTGCTTTGCAAGGCTCACCACCGCGTGGCGCAGCTCTTCTTCGCCAAGGGCAGGCTTATCATAATACGCGCCAAGCTGCAGCGAACGCATATAGCCCTCCGCGCCGCCGTAAAGCCGCACATGGGTCCAGCCCGCGCGCACGTTTTCATCTTCTATTTTTTCAACTATCGCGCCGCGGTAAAGGGTTATGAGCACGTTGCCGTTATGTGTGGCCTCGGTATGCACATCGCCGGCCAGCGCCCAAACGCGCAGCAGCTTGGTGTCCTCGCCTTCGCGGCGGGCTATTTCCGCCTTATCGAAAAGCATGTCGTCCTTATGGGCATAGGTTTCGTAACGGTAAGGGGTAACTATTTTGTACCAGCCGCCGTCCAGCTTTTGAGTGCAGGTGACAACGTGGCCGTACCAGCCTTCGTCGTCGGGCTCGGCATCGAATGCGGGTGCGCACACATACAGCGCGCGGGGAGCGATAATGATGGCCTTTTTGTTCATGGGTATCTCCTTCTTTTGCCTTTTGCTGCTAAATAAACGTGTTTTGGCGAAATTTTTCCGTTAATGGAATATTTAACGGAAAAACCTTTATATATTGTATACTTTTCGGCGCTCTTTAGCAATCAATTTATGCATGGAACGCCTTGGGATTTTAATGCAGATTTATTACAGCAGCTCTGCAAGGCATTCTTTTTCGTGCCCGCGGAAGCCTTTGGTATGCTCGGCATGGGTAAGGCTGCTTATAACGCTCTCCTCAACGCACTCTATCGCCGCGCGGAACATAAGGTCCATATCGTCCTCAAATAGCACGTCCACGGCGATGGGCTTTTTGGGCGAATAGTGCGGTATGCGGTTGGCCGTTGTGAACGCAAGGGCAATTTCGCCCGAGCCGTTGCCGGATATGCTGCCGGTGCGGGCTATGCCGCTCTGCGCCCGGCGGGCAACGCGCTGAAGCTGCCTTGCGGATACGGGTGCGTCGGTAGCTATTATGATTATAACGCTGCCCTTGTCCTGCTGCTCCGCGGCGGCCTTTTCGGCCTCCTTCTTCTGGTAAAGCCGTTCGCCCACGCGCTCGCCGCCTATGGTAAGGTCCCTGAGCGTGCCGAAGTTGGTAAGCAGCAGCGCGCCCACGGTGTATTTGTTGCCGTAAAGCTCAAATACACGGCTGGCGGAGCCTATGCCGCCCTTGAGCGAATAGCAGCTCATGCCGCTGCCCGCGCCCACTGCGCCTTCCTCAAAATCGTCCGCGGCGTTTGCAAGCGCGTCAAGCGCGTTCTGCTCCGTAACGTGCAGGCCGCGTATGTCGTTAAGATGGCCGTCGTTGCATTCAAATACCATTGGGTTGACCGTGCCTGTGTCGCAGCCTATGTCCGCGTTGCGCTCCAGCATATATTTCACCAGCGCGGTCTGCGCCGTGCCCACGCTGAGGGTGTTGGTAAACAGGATGGGCGTTTCCAGCGTGCCCAGCTCGTCGATCTGCACAAGGCCGGTGGTCTTACCAAAGCCGTTGATGACATAGCTGGCCGCCAGCACTTTTTCGTGGAAAATATCTCCTTGGTGCGGCAGCAGCGCCGTTACGCCCGTCTGCACCACGCCGTCTGCCAAGGTGCAGTGCCCTACCGTCACCCCCGGCACATCGCTGATCTTATCCCGCGCACCTTTAGGCAGTGTGCCCACCTGAAAACCCCATTCGTTCCCTGCAATGCCCATCGTAGCTCCTCCTTGCCTTTTTCTATGGATATCATAGCATTTCCGCTGCCAAAAGTAAACCGCTGTAACAAGCCGGGGCGGGCGCAGAAAAAAGGCTCCCGCGCTGCACAAAATCATTGAGGTGCCGCTGCATTTTCCGTCGGCCACGATCTTCTGAGCGCCGCATAGGAGACCAGAAAGTTTGCAAGCCACCCTGCCGGGACGGCAAGCCAGACAAAGGCAATACCAAAGCGCGGTGCGCAGATCAGGGCAACGGACAGGCGGATGGCAAGGTTTACCATGTTGGCAATGAGGAACGGGCGCATGATGCCAAGCCCGCGCAGCACGCCATCGGTCGCCATCTTGATGCCCATGAAGATGAAGAAGTAACCCAGCCACCGCATATAATCACCGGACACCTGATAGGCCAGCGCCGTTCCGTCTTTGCCCAAGAACAGCGAGGAGATCTGGGTGTGCAGGGTTTCAATGACCGCAAAGGCAATGACCGCAAAGCACAGGTCCAACACCAGCGCAGCGTGGTAGCCTTTTTTGAGGCGGTCGATCTTCTTTGCACCAAGATTCTGGGAGATATAGGGCGAGACCGCATTGCCGATGGAGACAAAGATCAGCGAGAAAACATTTTCTACCCGCATCGTTGCTGCATATCCGGCAAGCGCCTGTGTGCCAAAGGGGTTTACCACCGCCTGCACGATCATCATGCCGACGGACACGGTGGACTGCTGCAAGACCGACGGCACCGCAATGCGGAGCATGGAAGCCAGCTCCTGCCGGTCGAACCTTTTAAAGGGGCTTTTATACTGCCGCATCCGGTGCAGGAAGATCAAAAACGAAAACACCGCAGAAATGCCCTGTGCGATCAACGTGGCAAGGGCTGCGCCAAACACGCCCAAGCCAAGCCCCGCCACCATCCAGAGATCCATAAAAATATTCAGGATGGAGGAAAAGATCAGCAGACCCAGCGGGATCCGGGATTCCCCAATGGAGGTGAACATGGTGGAAAGAATGTTGTACATGAACAAAAACGGGAAGCCCACAAAATAGACCCGCAGATACAGCACCGCCTCAT
>ENA-OPBW01001429-OPBW01001429.1-human-gut-metagenome-genome-assembly--contig:-NODE-1429-length-12444-cov-16.507547_pt1 | contig 12444 bp, 11 predicted proteins | sample MGYA00241070_ERZ501456 | MGnify/ENA primary metagenome ERZ501456 (study PRJEB25962, sample SAMEA2042624) | human gut metagenome | biome: human gut; feature: human-associated habitat; material: faeces...
GCTGTGCTACTGGTTTCTTCGCTTCCACGGCAGATGGAGCTGTTTCTACCCATTCTGTCACTTCATTCTGTCCGTTCAGGCTGAACATGCGCTTTTCAGGATTCTGCTGTTGTGACTTCCAAGTCAAGCGAACGGTGAATTCGCCGTCGCCTGTCACGAGAAATGCCTGCCCTTCGGGCAAGTGGGAACAGGCACGGTTCAGGTCGGCAAGCAGCTGGTCGTACGACGAAACGGATGGTTCTTCACGGAAAAAGAAATCTTTCAGTTGACAGATCAGATTCATAAAAGTAGTTGTTTATCCTGTCGTAAAGATACGACATCAAGAAGGCGAAGTCAAGTTTTTCAGCGTAAATAACGGACGATAATCAACCATAATCAACGGAAATCAACTTTGCAATGCTTTCACAAGTTGATTTCAAAGATTCCCCTAATGTGATTTCACCACAGGCAACTGATAATAAGATACTTATATTGAAACAACCATATTGATCAAGATGCCACATTACCGTACAAGCCGAAGACAATGAACACCGCCGTGAAACTCTATCTTTCAACCTACGTCCCTTTCTTGCAACAGATTACACTACAAATGAAATATTGGAAACAGATTTGGACAATCCATTACTCACTACCGATATTGCGTTCCTAAACACCTACTTTAACTCGCTAAACATGAACTTTAGCCCACTAAATACCGACTTGGAGAAGAAAATAGAATAATCACATTATCAATTCCACAAGGTACGATTAAAAGACAATAAGGTTACTGTTAAATGTAGCAACTATCCGCTGTTTCAATTCCACAAGGTACGATTAAAAGATGCAGAAGACAAACATCGAAATCAAGCTGCCGCGTTTCAATTCCACAAGGTACGATTAAAAGAAAGTTTGGTTCGGATCAACCATGTGGCTGACGGCGTTTCAATTCCACAAGGTACGATTAAAAGAGAGCGCCCCGTTCGTGTTTCTCTGCTTGCTGACACGTTTCAATTCCACAAGGTACGATTAAAAGTTTAATTGGTTTACATATATATCAATAATATGTTTACGTTTCAATTCCACAAGGTACGATTAAAAGCAACACGCAGCGTATCATCGACACGCTGAACAACCATGTTTCAATTCCACAAGGTACGATTAAAAGGCAATACCCTTTGCATAAATGTTTGTATATCCATGTTTCAATTCCACAAGGTACGATTAAAAGATAAAAATCTTGGTGTAGCCATATTTGCTCCAATCTTGTTTCAATTCCACAAGGTACGATTAAAAGATGCGCCCGTATTTGCTTGCATTTGAGAGAATATAGTTTCAATTCCACAAGGTACGATTAAAAGATAATAGTGTTTTATTTTGTGTTTGTGTTATACTCTGGTTTCAAATCCACAAGGTACGATTAAAAGTTCGTAATCATTAAAGTATTCTGCGCCTGGATAGTGTTTCAATTCCACAAGGTACGATTAAAAGGTTCTGTAAGTGAGGTTACCAGCCGACTTTTTTCCTGTTTCAATTCCACAAGGTACGATTAAAAGTATGCTTTATTAGAGAGATTAGCGGGACTAAGATTGTTTCAATTCCACAAGGTACGATTAAAAGAAGTATGACCAAACAGGCCCTCTGCTTCGACTACTGTTTCAATTCCACAAGGTACGATTAAAAGTTAGATCAAGTTCCCGTATGTTCGATTGTGGTAAAGTTTCAATTCCACAAGGTACGATTAAAAGGTTCCCAAGTCTACTAAATGCGCATGGCTTCCTTCGTTTCAATTCCACAAGGTACGATTAAAAGCGGCCTGCCCGCTCAGCATGAGGCGTTCCATTTCCTGTTTCAATTCCACAAGGTACGATTAAAAGTTTCGTGCTTTTATCGATATGTCCGCCTATCCGCGTTTCAATTCCACAAGGTACGATTAAAAGTAAAAATATCGGGTTTCTTGCCTGGTATGTAAACGATGTTTCAATTCCACAAGGTACGATTAAAAGTCCGGGCCGGGTTTCCTTCGCCGGCGCAGGACTACAGTTTCAATTCCACAAGGTACGATTAAAAGTTCGAGGTCGTAGTATTCGATGATGACGTCATCACCCGTTTCAATTCCACAAGGTACGATTAAAAGAGGTTTGCTGTCCCAATGATTATCACGTCGGGATATGTTTCAATTCCACAAGGTACGATTAAAAGGTTCTGTAAGTGAGGTTACCAGCCGACTTTTTTCCTGTTTCAATTCCACAAGGTACGATTAAAAGTATGCTTTATTAGAGAGATTAGCGGGACTAAGATTGTTTCAATTCCACAAGGTACGATTAAAAGCACCCAGTACCGGCAGCATCGCGTCACGCTGACAGGTTTCAATTCCACAAGGTACGATTAAAAGTAAACTGAAAACATTATCATATAAAGATAATCAATAGTTTCAATTCCACAAGGTACGATTAAAAGTTCACGTACGTAATACGGGGGTGGCGCAAATTTACCAGTTTCAATTCCACAAGGTACGATTAAAAGAATAGCTTCGTTTACTTTTAATGCTGCCATTTCTGTTGTTTCAATTCCACAAGGTACGATTAAAAGACGTATTGCGCTGGCCTGGGTTTTTGTGTCAAGCTCATGTTTCAATTCCACAAGGTACGATTAAAAGCGTTCTGCTGCTTGGCTTTGTACTCCGGATTAAGCTGTTTCAATTCCACAAGGTACGATTAAAAGACCCGGACGGCTACCCCGGTAAAGTCTTTAACCGAGTTTCAATTCCACAAGGTACGATTAAAAGTATCGCAACATCTATAACGGTTTTTCCCATTCCCATGTTTCAATTCCACAAGGTACGATTAAAAGCCCTGCAAGGTGAGAGATAGCTACCCAGGTGGTGCGTTTCAATTCCACAAGGTACGATTAAAAGTAATTTAGAAGAAACAATGACCAAAAACATGACAAGTTTCAATTCCACAAGGTACGATTAAAAGATAACTGTGCTATCGGCAATAGCTGGATTTATTGGGTTTCAATTCCACAAGGTACGATTAAAAGCAAGTCGCTGGAACTTCGGGAAGTTAAGGATAAACCGGTTTCAATTCCACAAGGTACGATTAAAAGTTTTATCCGTGAAATCAGTGGTACTAAAATAAGGAGTTTCAATTCCACAAGGTACGATTAAAAGCTTACTAAACATCGAGACGGGCGAATTGTTTAAGCGTTTCAATTCCACAAGGTACGATTAAAAGCTCTTTTCTCATATGTGTTGCACTTCCAGTTACAGTTTCAATTCCACAAGGTACGATTAAAAGTAAAGCTGGCAAACCGTGTGTTATACAGCCACGAAGTTTCAATTCCACAAGGTACGATTAAAAGGCTTCATCTGCTGCCAACGAGTGAGCTCCTTTTCTACGTTTCAATTCCACAAGGTACGATTAAAAGGCAACTTGTCTGACTACAAGAACCTTCCATTCGAAAGTTTCAATTCCACAAGGTACGATTAAAAGAAAAAGAATCTCTTCATAACACATGAAAATTAATGTTTCAATTCCACAAGGTACGATTAAAAGAGTAGCTGTACCAGCTTCACGGACAATCTTAGCACCGTTTCAATTCCACAAGGTACGATTAAAAGATAGCGGCGTCGATAGCGGTGATGTCCGCCTTATTTTGTTTCAATTCCACAAGGTACGATTAAAAGAAAATGACATTGTCAATGAACCGCCCCGACATGAAGGTTTCAATTCCACAAGGTACGATTAAAAGTCAACGTTCTTACTCTTTTTGGCAAGGCCTTCTGAGTTTCAATTCCACAAGGTACGATTAAAAGCCTTGGCGGTGCCTTAACCACGGTTAAGTATTACCGGTTTCAATTCCACAAGGTACGATTAAAAGGCGAGCGCAGCGAGCGGTTTACGGCCGTGCTACGCAGTTTCAATTCCACAAGGTACGATTAAAAGCTCTTCGTCGTCTCTCCGTCTCTACGGTCGTCTCTTGTTTCAATTCCACAAGGTACGATTAAAAGACAATTGACACAACAGGATATCTGCTGTTATCGCCGTTTCAATTCCACAAGGTACGATTAAAAGCAACACTCTTCCCCATATTGTTCCAAGCATCCTCAAGTTTCAATTCCACAAGGTACGATTAAAAGACGGTCGATATTGACCGCAAGTAAATTATATTGATAGTTTCAATTCCACAAGGTACGATTAAAAGTTTCGATGCCTTTTTTCACTATGATGGCCTATTTTAATGTTTCAATTCCACAAGGTACGATTAAAAGTATGATTTTGTGTTCCAGGTATCTGCCTGGTCAGTTGTTTCAATTCCACAAGGTACGATTAAAAGTCGGTGCGTATGCCTACAACAAATCTCTCGAGCTTGTTTCAATTCCACAAGGTACGATTAAAAGCCTCCCCAAAATGGAAGGAGAGATGTTGGACATGAACGCCTTACAAATCACAAATATACAAATTTGATGATAAAATAATGTCGATGTGTGATTATAAAAAAACGCATAGATATCGACAACTTGCTTAAATATCTGTTTTCCAATAAATCATAGAACGAATTGGGCAATAAACTGATATGAAAAGTACATAAGAAGACATGTCCGACAAATGAACCCAATCACGCATGTCAAAGAAAGATATCAATTCCACTGCGTTCCTTACCGATAATCTGCTTGTCTAAAGCACGCTGTGAGTGCCCGCTGAAAATAATGATACTATCCTCTTCCTTTCTCATAAAAGACTCACTCTGCATCAGCAGTTCTTTCAAGCGAACCTCGGAAATCTCACCTTCAAAAACAGAGTTCTGAATCCAGTTTAAATACTTCCGGCAAAGCTTCAGCATCTTGCTCACTCGCTTTTCACCAAAATCGTAAACTAAAATGACATACATGGTTACCAATACATTTTAAAAGGTTTATACTCCTCCATCACCAACAAATGTTTAGCCAGTTTGTAACACTCCAATTTAATCAGATGACGATAACTGACCGAACGCTTCAACGACCGATGCTGAATCGTTTCCTGCAAACGATCCTCCAATGCCTTTACAAATATCTTCTTTCCCGCGGTATTCAGCAAACATTTGTTCAACTTTCTATCAAAATGCTTCTGCTGGATTTCTTTTTTGTTAAGGACTTTAAAAATCACACGGTCGACAACGATAGGCTTAAAAATCTCGGCCAAATCCAATGCCAACGAATATCGGCGCTCCCCCGGCTGATGCAGATAACTGATTGTAGGATTCAGCTGTGTCTGATGAATGGCACGAAGACATAAAGTATAGCAGACCATGTTTCCGAATGAAATCAGGGCATTGACCTCATTCCGAGGTGGTTGTTTGGAACGGCCATCCATTTCGTAATCATTGATTATCAGATTAAAGGCCGCATAATAACATTGTCTGATTTGTCCCTCAATCCCCATCAATTCTTCAACTGTCAAAGTTTGCGGAATACGCTGGCACAAATTGTCAATCAATCCCATGATATCCTCCATATCCTTTCCACGACGATTATAGTATTGCAGATTCTTGATCATATTATAGGCAGCGCCTTCTATAAACTTTCTGGCAATAATCATCCGCTTCTTTTTATCCTGATAGTGCGACGTCTGCGCCAGCAACATCCGTCCGGATAACAATCCGTCACGAGGCATAAACGAACCTGTATAGTTCTCGTAATAATCAAAGAAATGGATTGCAATATCCTTCTGACCCAGAAAATTAAACAACGCACTATTGGCACGCAAACTACCGAACACATAAAAATCTGCAATATCCTCTACGGGAAGATAACGCGACTGCGCATCCGTCGAAAGCGCTTCGCCGCCTTCTGCCACTGGAGTAAACTTCAAAGTATTGTCTTTGCGTTCCAATACACCGGGATTGAACAAGTAATAAGTCTTTTTCATTCATCTATCTCTTTACTGTAACAAAATTCATAATAACTACAATTCCTGCACAAAGCCTTTATTTCGACTGGCGGGCATTTGTCATCCGAAATTATTCCATCAATCTCCGTCATCATCTCCACAATCTTCTGCCTGTCCCAATCAGCCAAAAACACCTCCTGCTTCTTGCGCAACGCCGGATATTCCAAAACGCCTTTCACCCCTTCAATCCCATTCCGTTCAAACACATAAATGTAATACTTCAACTGCCACTCATGAGCCACCTCCACCTTGTTCGATTTCTTTATTTCATGAATAACCTTGTTCTTAGCGTCATAATAGTCTACCTTAATACCATCAAGTTCCACTTCTTCATACTTAGCCGAACGCTGAGGATAACTGTCTTCATGAATAAGCTTACCTTCAAACACCAAATCAGAAGTATGTTCAAAATTAATACCATTAGCAAACAGCCAGAGTTTGCGCTTGCATACTTGATAATAGTTAAAGTGTGTACCTGTGATTTTCATAAATTAAACAGAAATAAGGGTGTGTCAAAATGAAAAAGCGCTATCATTTTGTCATTCAGAACGAAGAGAAGAATCTCGTAATCTGTTGTTTATATGTCGAGAACTCTCACTTCGTTCAGAATGACATTGCGTTTTGATTACACTTTTCTATTTTAACACACCCTCATATTATTATTTATTACAACTGATGTTCGTAGTCAAAGTCCAGCATCTTTTCTATAAGAGAATTCTTAGCTTTCCCTAAAGCCTCTGCAGATTCCGATTCTGTCACAATATAGCTGGAACAAGGTAAGGTAATATACAACTCAGCACCTGCATTCTCATCCACTATCGGTTTAGCCTTAGGTCTTTCACCATCATCTATTAATTTCGCCCGAATAGCAGAAGCTATAGCATTGGCATTATCACTGATAGCCACAGCCAGTGTTTCCATCAAACTGAATGTACGAGCCTGATTGGAGGTAATTCTCCAATTTATCAATGCCTCAGCTAATGCAGGGATTACCTTTTCACGTTCTTTTTTCGGCAAAACCAAACATTTTCCAAAAACATTTACACTCTCAACCCAGCCTTTATCCTTCAAAATACTAATCATCTCTTTTGTAATTTCTGGTTCATGCTGATTAGTAGATACACAGAACAAAGTACGCAAATCTATTGCAATATCATAAACGAAAAGTCCTGTAGTTCTTTTGTTATCCGGAATCCAGGTTCTACGGGAAAGTGTTCGATTATTTTCATTCAAGAAGTTCTCTATTTCTTCCTCTGTTAACAATTTATCAGAACCTTTTAGACGTACATTAACAGGATGATGATCTGGCCGGTCACTTCTATCAAAGGTTATATTTTCCCTCTCAATACCTGCCAATAAAGGATGCAAAGGACGCATGGCAGATATAGATAAGGGGCTACGACGTTTCAGTACACTATTTTCTTTACTTTGCTCTGATTTTTCTTTTTCACTTTTCCCAGTTGCAGTTTTAGCACGCATCCATCCTCCTAATAACTGATCAATAAATGTTGGATCGCATGGAGACCAAGGCTCCTTATTTTCTAGCTCATTATTAGCAGTAATATTGTAATTAAACGTAATTGGAGCAACCGGAACATTTAAATTATCAGTCAACGACTGCAATACAGACCTTTTAACCTGCTGACCACTAGAAAAGGCTAGATATCTTCCAAATTGAGTATCAAGATAATTTTTTTGACCATCTTCAACACAAAACACAGTATGTTCAGCATGCTTTAGCGCACGCAAATAAATGTAAGGATTCATAATTATTTATTTTTATTGTTAACTAAAATTGCATAATGAAATCTAACTAAAGTCAGGAAATAAGGTACGTTATCCGTTGGCATAGTATTAATCACAGAGACTATTTCCTTCATTTTATCTACATCTTCAACATCTCCAACAATACCAACCATACTTTTAATAAAATTCATCTTGTTGTTTGATTCCAACACAATCTTTACCTTATTCGCATTTACAGTTTTAGCTCTACTGCCACTTTGACTGTACTTAGAAAGCTCAAAGGCAAACTCTTGAGCTTTATTCCATAAATCTTGATTGTTTAACATTGCCATAATCCAACTTTGATATACATTAAAACTTATTACTTGTTCTTCTTTATCCGATAATTTAGGCATCTTACTTTTTTCTATATAATCTTTTAGCCCTTTAGGTTCCATAGCACGAAGACCTATAACACCTTGCTGACATGCTTTTGTAAATCCGACAGCTGTTCCCCAAAGTTTTTCTGCCTTATGTCCAGATTCCATTCCAAAAAAACGTTGATACAATTTTACAGGTCTTGTAATCTGTGATAAATCAAAAGGTATAAAACCTATTGTTGTATTCGTTTGACCATAACTGTATACATAACCCATTATCTGTTTTTTAGGACATTTTTTAGCTATTCCGATTAAAATCTTGGTCCATGAGACTGTATCAATGGAAAATTCATCATTCTTAATTGTATAAGGATTAAATCCAGATAAATAATCCATATCATTAAAAACATTACTATATCTATGAGACAACCATTGACCATTCCATGTTAGAATCTTATTACCTGGAAGTTTCTCTATACTGTCAACAGCTTTTCTATACAAGATCCACCCTTCATACACATCAAGAAGAATATCTGGATTATAAAAAAATATAGATATTCCCCCTTGAACCCCAACTCCTAACGCCGAACCAAACCATGAATAATATATATCCTCCATAGTGGTTGAAAAAAACAAATTAGAAACTTGTCCGGAAGTTGTCGCATATTCCTTTTCTTCTGAAGCAGGATAGCCAATAGCTATACTGGCATCTGCAACACCACGATTTACTTTCTCTATAAAATTATTAAGTTTTTCTTTTCTCTCATCACTTGTTAAAGTCTCAACCTTTTGTCCACTTTTCATTTGTACAAAAGATGAATTCTGAACCCAATACAGATATTTATTGCTATCAAAAAACAATGGATAAAAGATTTCCAAAAAAAACTGTTCTGCATTATACAAAGTACCATATTTCGCATTATATGCTTCTAAAAACATTTTACCAATTACAGATGTTACCATAATTACAACATTTCAAACTGTTTATAATACTCCGGTTTGGCATAAGCCAAATCCAAACCCATACTTTCCGAATAACTTTTATCCGGCACCACAAATGGATACGCTCCCATTTTGACTACTTGCAGATGATTAAACCCTACAGATTTAAAACTCACAGGTATCTCCATTTTAGTCCATTCACTGCTATCACCCTTTTTATACAGTTCTACATCTGATTCCAAAATACAAGATACAGAATTGATGTTAAGTGCCTCAAGCAAAGCTGATTTGGCACAGTGACACAATTTCTTTAGCATCCATTGATTATCCTTGAAAATAACACCCGAATAATCTATATTCATAAAGCGAGTGTCCGGATAAACATCATCCAACATTTGTTGGATCTTTTCCTCTTCCAAAACTGCATTATTAGGCAAAACATCATAACTTCTCCGAAGAACATCTTCATCGTATGGTAATGCGTCATTTCCCTCATAAGGCTTTATCACATAAATCGGTTTAAAATGCCTGATTGTTTCACGGGTACGTTTTCTATTGACACGACCAAATCGCTGAATCAATGCATCAATAGGAGCGCATTCTGTTATCATCATGTCAAAACTGATGTCAAGACTAACTTCTACAACCTGGGTGGATACCACAATACAAGCATCTTTACTGACATTATAGTGATTCTTCAAGCTCTCTTCCAGATATTGACGGTCTATCCTTTTGAAATGACTATGAATTAACATAATAGGAATGTGAGGATAATCCACTTGTAGTGACTGATAAACAGCTTGGGCTCTCCTGACCTGATTGCATACTACTAGAATTTTCTTATTATCAGAAAGAGCATTTTCCATTACCGTATGAGCATCCTCCAATCCGTTTATCTTATAAATTTCATGTCGGTTAAAACTATTTAATTCATCAGATGAAAGAAAAACTTCATACACATTTGATGAGCCCCCAAGAATTTCCAATATTCGATTATACAAAACCTTAGGCATTGTAGCTGTTCCCACATGTATCCTGCATTCTATACTTACCAAAATTTCAATAATTCGCAATACGATGGCCTGTATTTCACTGGAATAAGTATGTATTTCATCCAATATAACATCACAACCATACAAATCGACCAACATTGCTTCATACCCTTTTACTCCATAGACTATTGAAGCCATCTGATGAGGAGTCATCACTTTAATGGAAGCTCCAAGATGCCTTTGCATGATACGTTCTTCCCATCTATCCTGCTCCAATTTCAAATTGGAAGCTGCATGCAAGAGATGTATTTGCGCATCTGTACCTTTTAAATCAAATTTCAAACGATCATACATAGCATTAATGGATGCCTGAAATGGCAAAGTATAAAAAACACGTCCCTTGCATCTTCTTAATAAAAAATCAGTCTTTCCTGCCCCTGTCGGCGCAGTAACAAGTGTATGTTTACGTTCATCATCAGATTTATATAATGATAAAGGATACAAAGAATTTTGCCTAAAATAGAATGACAAGTCTGGCAGAACAAACAATTTAGTAATTTCACCTTCTGTTTTATCTCCCAAAGCTGATGCCAAATGATCAGCTCCCATCAGTACTCCTTTCCATTTCGAAAAGCCGAAACCAATTCCTTCACAATAAGAGACCGCATAACCATAATTATCTTCCGCTTCGTCTAATGTTATATCATGAACAGCAAAACCAAACAAAGACAATATCCCTAATGCGTCTGATGCCCATAAACCAAAGTCTTTGGAATGGATACCAAAACAGTCTTCCATATCTTCCAAATCCAGAAGTCCTAACTCATGTATATCCTTATATATGGATTTATGATGAGCCACTACCATCTCAAGAACAATATCTTTTTCTTTACTTTCCAAAATTGAAAGAAAAAACAAGGATGCAATCTCATGACGGAAAATAAAATCACATGGACGTACATAACCATGTTTCAACGTTTTCTGAAAGACTGTACTTGCCTTACCTATATCATGAAATATGGCACCTTTTCTTGCTAAAAACGGATCAAGCCCAATATTGCGTGCAATAATTTCAGCTGATTTTGCAACCAACAGTAAATGTTCCGACAAAGGAATCAAACCATTGTCTTCATGCTTAGCTAATATATGATCATACTTTCTTTCCATAAAGTTACAATATAGATTGTCCGTCTATCTCTAGCCAACCATACATAGGTGAATTATCGAACCGATTATATCCAACCATAAAAGATTGTTCTGATTTTCCAAACCGTAATTCAAATCCTTTTATTAAATTAAAACCCCTCTCATCCATCTCTTCTATCAAAGCGTCTGGAAGAAGTATATCTTCATTACGACACAAACAAACATGCTGTCTACTTGCCCTTAACGCCGTATTATAATCCTCAAAAGCCAAATACAATATAGGATCAATCATAATTCCTCTTTTTAGAATTGACTTACTTCTTATTCCATTCTTCTTTTTTTCATCGAAGCCTCTCGGTTGAGTTTGTTCCTGTTGTACATCAATGGCAGAATAAGACAAACGATAGCGCTTTATCTTGCTAATAAAACCATTCTGTGAAAGCGTCTCAGAAAATAATTTTTTCTCAATCCCTTCCAATGTTGACGGAGACAAAAACTGTTGGCTATATGTCAACCCATCACGAACTGCCGTCCAAGGTTTTATAAATCCAAACGGCCCTGTATATTTAACGACATAATACATACTCATGAATTTAAATCTATCTCTAATATATTGATCCAAAACCTATTCCTGTAGAATTACCGATTCCTACATTCCATGCAAAGGCTTTCGTTTCCGGTTTACCTTTGATATAAACCGGACATAGATTGGCTTTATTTCTTATACCGCGATAATTAATAAACTTGATTTTTTTCTTTGCATAAGTCAAATCAAAAGAAATATCCAACGTTTCATCAAGAGGCAGGCCTGCAATTTCCATTTTATGAATTAAAGTCTTTGTCATCAGTTCTGCAGATTGAACATCATTAAATGTATAATATTTAATTTCACCTCCCGGAGTAACTGCCCGTTTAATAAAAATAGGACTACCCAAATAAAACAACTCCCGAGATGACAAATCAGGAGTTTCCTCAATAACAACATCTACCACTCGCATTCCAGCAAACATCTCTGGATTTTTCTGAATATCCAATACAATTTTTTTCACTTTAATAGCATCATAAAAGCTAATAAACCACGAAGCCCCTTTAGGAAAATTTAAACCGTTTTGTTCTCTCACACTACCATGTAACCAAGAAAAAGAATAAAGTGACATTAGATTATGTTCTTCATTTTCTCCAAGCCATTTATGCAAAGTTCCAACTATTTTGTTTTGATAATCAAAAGGTACTAAATTTTCATTAGCAGTTGTTTTCAAATGTATTCTCATAATAAATAATTTAAAGACTCCTACATTAGTGTCCCGTTAAAATGGGACGAGTTAAACAATTAATCAAATAGCCCCG
>ENA-OPBW01001442-OPBW01001442.1-human-gut-metagenome-genome-assembly--contig:-NODE-1442-length-12378-cov-2.455327_pt1 | contig 12378 bp, 8 predicted proteins | sample MGYA00241070_ERZ501456 | MGnify/ENA primary metagenome ERZ501456 (study PRJEB25962, sample SAMEA2042624) | human gut metagenome | biome: human gut; feature: human-associated habitat; material: faeces...
CGGGGACGGGGCGGACGAGCTGGCCGCCGCCACCTGCACCGGCACGGGCACCGTCATCAGTGGCAACGAGAAAAGCCTGCGCGGCCTCACCGAGCAGTTGCTGAGCAAGTGCGCCCGCTCGCAGCGCGCGCTTCTGGACCGCGCCATGGGAGCCCTCAAACCGGGCGGCACGCTCGTCTATTCGACCTGTTCAATCTTGCCGCAGGAAAACGAGGACGCCCTGCAAGAGGCCCTCGACAAGCATATGGACTGCGAGCTCATCCCCCTCGACGGCACGCCAAGCGAAAGTGAAGCACGCCGCGCCCAGGATGCCGGCGAGGAGCCGCATATCGAGAGCAACGCTCTCACCGAGGCCATCGCCGCGGGTCAGGTATCGGCCATCGCCAACGGCCTGCCCGGCACGCTCACCATTCCGCCTAGCCGCGACTTTGAGGGCTTCTACATTGCCCTGATCCGAAAACGCAGCTAGCGCACGGATCCAAAACTCAACAAGCTATCTCTGTGCGCGTTTGCCCTGCTGGTCACGATGTTGTTTAAGCGTCGCGCGCTCTTTGCGTTCGGCCCTTTTGCCCTTAATGGCCGTGACCACAAAGTAGATGACCGCGGCGGCTACGATTGCGCCCACGCATAGGCCAATCGAGCCCAACATTGCCGAAAATTCCATACCGCGTCACCTCTCTTTTAAACGGGACTTTCAAGATAGCACCTCGATACCCGCCACCACAGCTCCTTCACGTTCGCCGGCCCTTCGGTCTAACGGATGGCGCGGCGGGGAAAAATCAACTCGTCAAACGATTTAGCATTCGCAATTCCGGCTGCATCGCGCCGGCCATCATCACATAGAATCGAGCCTCCATGGATACCCTCAACGATCTAAATGAGCGCGTCGACGCCTTCGTCGGCACCAGCTCCTTCGACACGCCTGCGGCGGCAAACGACCAAGCTCCCATCGATGTGCCCGCCGAGGTGCACGAGGACATCGTCGCCTCGGTCGATTTTTCCGAGGTCGAGCTCGCAGACGAGTTCACCGAGCCCCAAGTAGCCGTCACGCCCAACGGCCTGCTCCCTATGGAGCCCCTGCCCATCGACGGACGCCTGCGCAAGGCTGCCCTTCGCATGCCCGACGAGATCGAGGAGGCCAGCGGCTTTACGCTCTTCGGCCGACGCATCAAGTCGCTCATTTACACCACCGACGTCGCGGTTATCCGCAACTCCAACGCCGATGCCGTCTTTGCGGTCTACCCTTTCACGCCGCAGCCCGCCATTACGCAAGCGCTGCTGACCGTCGCCGAGTGCCCGGTCTTTGTAGGCGTGGGCGGCGGAACTACGACCGGTAAGCGCTCCGTGCAGATGGCAGCCGTCTCCGAGATGCAGGGCGCGGCGGGCTGCGCGGTCAACTCCCCCGCTACTGCCGAGATGGTAGAGCACATCACCAACATCGCCGACATCCCCGTCATCGCCACGGTCGTTCGCTGCGACGACGATGCCCACGCCAAGGTGCGCGCCGGCGCCAAGATTCTCAACATCGCCGCCGGCAAGAACACGCCCCAGGTCCTACGCGAGCTGCGCGAGCGCTATCCCAACCTGCCGCTCATCGCGCCGGGCGGCAAGACGCCAGAGAGCATCCGCGAGACCATCGCCGCCGGCGCCAACGCCATCATCTGGACGCCGCCTTCGGCCCAGCAGCTACAGACCGACATGATGCAGCGTTATCGCAAGATGAAGGAAGACGCCACACCTGTCATCTCGCGCGACGATGTGCCCATTATCGACCAGGTCGCCGCCGCCGAAGTCAGCCAGGTCGAGAACATGAATCCCGACGTGCCGATTCCCGACGAAGTCATCGAGCGCGTCGCTTCGATCCACGAGCGCGTCGAGGAGCATCGCGCCAATCGCGGCCTCAAGCCGTCACTGCACGGCTTTTTCTTCCGCGGAAAGAAACGCTAGCCGCAACAGCAAGGCCCGCCCCACAAACGTGAGACGGGCCGTTTTCGTTTGAGCAATCATGCAGCGACGTGATGGGGCAAATTAATCCACGCGCTTGTCGCCCATAAAGAAGAGCGCCACCGTACCAGGTCCGGTATGCGAGCCAATCAGAGTACCGATGTCATTGATCTCAATCTTGCCTTTAAGCTGCGGAACCTGTTCCTCAATCAGCGCCGCAACTGCCTCGGCATCCTCGCGGCACGCCGAGTGCGACATGATGCACTTACCCGAATAATCCGCACCGTCCTGCACGTGTGCCATCATGGTCTTAGCCATCTCGGAAATCGCGCGCTTCTTAGTGCGAATCTTCTCACGTGGCGACAGCTTGCCGTCGCAATCGACCGTCATAAGCGGGCAAATCTTAAGCGCCGTGCCGATGATCGCACTCGCAGCCGAAATGCGACCGCCTCGTAGGTAGCTCGACAGATCGGTCGAGAAGAACCAGTGGTGCAGGTTGAGTTTGTGCTCCTCGATCCAGGCAGCCGTCTCGTCGAGTGAAGCCCCGCTATCGCGCACGTCGGCGGCATATTCCAGCAACAGGCCAAAGCCCGAAGACGCCGCCAGCGAATCGATGACGCGCACCTTGCCGTCCTGGGGATAGCGATCCGCGAGCATCTGCGCCGCAACGCAGGCCGATCCATACGTGCCCGAAATACCCGACGACAACGTCAGGTGCAGCACGTCTTTACCCTCGGCAACAAATGGCTCCCAAAACTCCTCGTACTCACCCACGCTCACCTGAGACGTCTTGGGCATGGCACCCGCGGCAATCTGGGCAAAAAACTCGTCCGGCGTAATCGACTGATACAGATCGTCCGTATAGACAACATCGTCGATCTCGTAATGAAAACGCACGACAGGGATATTGCGCGACGCAAAGAACTCACGGGTTCGGTCGGCGGCGGATTCACAGGTCAGGACAAAATCACTCATATGAGGCTCCTTACTCATTGCTGCGCAAATTATCGCACAGTGAGCCTACATACGGTACATATGTCCACTATTTACCAAATCGAACCAAAAATAGCGAACATCTTTACCACCATCGTCTCCACCGACCCCACGCATAAATATCTGAGAAAACACCCTCTGTCGTCTCCACTCAACCGCCATATCTACCTCAACTAAATCGATTTACCAAACCATTCAGCCGATAATTCAGCCGCTGGCGCAAAATCGAAACAAAAGCGGCGCATACTGATAAACGTTTGACGCCGTTTATCAGTTTTACCAGCCCCATCGGAAGGTGTTTCATGGTCGCATTCGATCGCAACCCGCAAGACTTCAAGTATCTGCGCCTGCTGTCGAGACAGTTCCCCACCGAACAATCCGCATTTACCGAGATTATCAACCTCTCGGCCATCCTCAACCTACCCAAGGGCACCGAGCATTTTATGAGCGACGTGCACGGCGAGTACGAAGCCTTTATGCACATCCTCAACAACTGCTCGGGCGTCGTGCGCGAGCATGTCGACGAGATCTTTGGCGACACGCTCACCTTTGACGAAAAGGGCGAGCTGTGTACGCTCATCTACTACCCGCGCGAGAAGATCGAGCTGGTCCGCAGCCAGCGCGAGGACTCGCCCACCTGGTACAAGACGATGCTTGACCAGCTCATCATGGTCGCTCGCTCGCTTTCAAGCCGCTACACGCGCTCCAAGGTGCGTAAGGCCATCCCGCGCGACTACGCCTATATCATCGACGAGTTGTTGCACACGCACCCGGACGAGAACAACTATCGCGTGCGCTATCACGAGCGCATCGTGGAGTCCATCCTGGAGACCGCCAGCGCCGACGACTTTATCGAGTCGCTCGCTTCGCTCATCAAGCGCCTGGCCGTCGACCACCTGCACCTGGTGGGCGATATCTTCGACCGAGGCGGCGGCGCGGCCAAGATTATGGACCGCCTGCTCACCTACCATTCGCTCGACATCCAGTGGGGCAACCACGACCTGCTGTGGATGGGCGCTGCGGCCGGTGAGCCCGCCTGCATCGCCACGGTATTGCGCAACAACTTACGCTACGACAACTACGAGATCCTCGAGAACGACTACGGCATCTCGCTGCGTGAGCTTGTTGCCTTTGCCGATGCCACCTACACCGCCGGTGAGTCCATCACCCCGCTGATCAAGGCCATCAACGTGCTGCTCTTTAAGCTCGAGGGCCAGATTATCCAGCGCCACCCCGAGTTCGACATGACCGACCGCCTGTTACTCGACAAGATCGAACACGACACCGGCACGGTCACGCTCGCCGACGGCAGCGTGTGGCCGCTCACGACCAACGACTTCCCCACCGTCGATCCGGCGGACCCCTATACGCTCACGCCCCAGGAGCAGCACATCATCGACAAGCTCGTGTCCGAGTTTGTCACCGCCGATCACCTGCATCGCCATATCGATTTCCTCTATTCCCACGGCTCGATGTACAAGGTCGCCAACGGCAACCTGCTCTTCCACGGCTGCGTTCCGCTCAACGAAGACGGCACCTTTAGCAGCATGAACTGTCTGGGCACCTGGCACGCTGGCCGCGATTATCTCGATTTTTGCGACCACATCGCCCGCCGCGCCTGGCGCGTGGGCGACCGCGACGCTCTCGACTGGATGTGGTACCTGTGGATTGGCTTTAACTCGCCCGCCAGCGGACGCCTGGTGCGTACCTTTGAGCGCGCCTATATCGCCGATAAGAGCACCTGGGTCGAGCCGATGGACCCGTACTTTACGCTTACCAAGTCGCCCTCGGTCTGCGATGATATCATGCGCGAGTTTGGCGTCGCGCCCATGGCATGCTCGCCGACCGGCCACATCATCAACGGCCACACGCCCGTTAAAACCACCAAGGGTGAGCAGCCCATCCGCGCCGAGGGCAAGCTACTGGTCATCGATGGCGGCTTCTGCCGCGCTTACCATCCCAAGACGGGCATCGCCGGCTATACGCTCATCTCGAGCTCGCGCGGCTGCCGCCTCAAGTCGCACCGGGCCTTTACGACGGTTGCCGAGGCACTCACGCGCAACGTGGACATCGAGAGCGAGACCAACCGTTTTGACCAAGCAGACCGTCGCCGCATGGTGAGCGACACCGATACTGGCGCCAAGATCCGCAGCCAAATCCAGGACCTGCGTCAGCTGCTCGATGCATATAGAAACGGTGCTATCGAGGAGCGCGCCTAGCACCACCCGCGGGGATTGGCTAAACTTGCTAAGTTTGTCATCCCCGCGGCGCTTCGGCGCCAGCTCAAGGCAGGTACCATGCAAAAGCTCCTTGCGCAGATCATGAAATTTGGCGTCGTCGGTGTCATTGCCACGGTTATCGACTTTGGCATTATGAATCTGCTCCACTACGGTCTGGGCCTCAACATCCTTATCGCCAACACCAGCGGCTTTATCGTCTCGCTCATCTTTAATTACGTCGCCAGCATGAAGTACGTGTTTGCGCACAAGGAAGGCATGAGCCGCCGCCGCGAGTGCATTATCTTTGTCGTGCTGTCCGTGATCGGCCTGGCACTCAACGACGGTATCGTGCTGGCACTCAACGCCGGTCTGGGGCTCGAGGCCAATATCGCCAAGATCTGCGCCACCGCGCTTGTCATGGTCTACAACTTTGTGACCCGAAAGATCTTCCTGGAGGGCGACGAGACAAAATAGCTCGAAACCCCTGCAGCATTACGGCGCCCACGGACGACGCGCACTCAGCGCAGTATCGTCCGTGGGTGTCGCTCGTTTACGGGCAAATTTTCAACGTTTGCGGATTAGCTCTTGAAAATTTGGCGAGTTCATATAGTTCTTGGCAAAGACCTTACGTTTCCCTTGTAAAAGCTCTAAAGTATCCTCTGCTCGATTCATCAACGCATTGGATGTGATTACGTGCGCAAGGCGCTGGCACAACCTCATACCAAGCAGTTCCTCAAGTTTGCCGTCGTGGGTCTTATCTCCTTTGGCATCGACTGGGGCATGCTCATTGCGCTCGTCGAGCTGTTCCACCTCGACTTTTTGATGAGCACCACGGTTTCGTTTATCACGTCCGTCGTGGTCAACTACTGGCTCAGCATGAAGTACGTGTTCGACCACCGCGAAGGCATGAGCCGCAAGCGCGAGTTCACGATCTTCACCATCCTGTCGGTGATCGGCCTGGGCCTCAACGACCTGTACATGTTTGTGGGCGTCACGTTTTTGAGCATCGGCTACCAGGCCATGAAGGCCATCGCCACGTTCCTCGTCACCTGGTACAACTACTTCAGCCGCCGCTTTTTCCTCGAGGGCGCACGGTCGTAGTCGATTCGCTATTTGCTTGAATGTATAACCGGTTGGAATTCCCGTTCCAACCGGTTTTTTGTTTGCCGAGAGACCCGGCGACCCAGTCCCATTCGCATGAAAAACGGGCGGTCCGGATGTTGGTCCGAACCGCCCGTCTGGCGCGCTATGTCGAGGCCTCTAGCCCGTTACGTAATACCAAACGACGTTGTCACCATTGGAGAGAACGTAGTTACTGCAGGCCGTCATGGGTGTTGTGCCGTTGACGGAGTACATCCAGCCGCTCGTGCCGCCGTACTGTTTCTCGGCCAAACCACCAATCGCGGAGACATACGTACCGTACGACGAGCCATGTGCGTTGACAGAAAGGCCCAGCGCGCACAGGGCATCGTAGACGGTAGCGCCTTCGTTAAAGGTAAAGGTGCCACCAGAGGACACAGGATTGCCCACAGAGCTCGATGTGACCGAAACCGTCACCGTAACGTAGTTGGACTCCTGCGAGCCGCTCTGGCCGCCCGAGGAGGCGTTTCCACCATTAGAGGATGAGGCTCCATTAGACGACTGGCCACCGCCCGAAGAAGCACCACCAGACACCTTGGAAGTATCGCCGGCTCCCGTATTCTGGGCAGCGGATTTATCGCCAGACTTCTTGCCGTCCTGGTCCTCGAACTTCTTGCTATCCGAGTTTTTGTCCGATTCCTTGTCCGAAGACTCGGAATCGTCCTTGCCGTCGTTCGAACCCTTGAACTCATCTTTTGCGTCATTCGATGACTTGGAATCCTTGGAACTGGCCTCGCCCGAAGTCGTAGTCGAGCCAGACGCCTTGGTGTCCTTGGTGACGACGCTCTCCCCCGTCACGGTCTGAATGATCCAGTCGATGGACCAGGCACCGCTTGTGGAAGGATGGACGAAACCCAGCGAGACGACGATCAGAATGGTGCATGCAGCAGTCAGAACGCCGAGGAGCGCCTTGCGACGAGAGGTGGACGCCGCCGAAGCGGCGCCCTTTTGCTTTGGATCATCGAGCTGGATAAACGAGGAGTCGGGCTGTTGCCCGCTGGTCTCCTTGGGCTTATCGGGCATTACCGTCACCCTTGCCGCGCTTGGTCAGCACGAAGACGGCGATGAGCGCGAGGCCAATCACGCCGGCGGCGATGCCAACGATGGCGAGCGGATTGGTGCCAGTCTCCTGCTCGGAAGCACTAGAGGACTTCTTAGCAGTGGTCGTGGAAACAGCACCCGTATCGGACTTGGAATCGGACTTCTTGTCGGACTTGCCGTCCTTCTTGTCAGACTTGTTATCAGACTTCTTGTCAGACTTCTTGTCGGACTTGTTGTCCTTGGTCTCGGTCTTGGTCGACACCGTCGTCTTGGTCACCGGCTTCTGGCCCGGGGCAATAGCGCCGCCCTTCGAGCCGGAGCCAGAGCCCGCGCCAGCGCCGGAACCAGTACCGGTACCAGAACCGCCGCCGCCATTCGAACCAGCGCCGCCATTACCGCCATTGGAGCCTGAACCGCCATTACCGCCAGGGTTAACGGCATTCTTAGTCCACTTGGCATACAGCGTCAGGTCGGCCATCACCGGCGTACTGAAGTCATACGCCTGCGTGCAAGTCTCATCGGTATACCAACCGCCGAAAGTGTAGCCATCGCGCGTCGGATCGGCCGGCTTGACCAGCTTGCCGTCGGCCGTAGCAACAAACTTAGTGTCGCAAGCAGACCCGCCGTTGGAATTAAAGGCAACCGTCCAAGACTCGACAGCTCCAAGTTTAAACAGCGTGCCCGAGTCATTGATGTAGTACAGGTTGCCAGATGCATCGGCAATGACCGGAGAGTCGCAGTGCTGGTAATGGCCAGCCGCATCATAAATCTGCGTCGCCTCTGCATCGCCGAGCGTATAGCGATACACGCCACCACCAGCAGAGTAGTTGACGTAATCCTTGCTATCCGCGCTGTTAACGGTGAAGTACACATAGGTCTTGCCGCCCCGAACACTCACCAACGGAGTAGCAGCAATACCGTTGAGGCCAGCCGGCAGCGCCTTGCCGTCGGCAGCAGCGACCATCGTGGTCTTACCCGTCTTCAGGTTATAGAGAGCCAGAGCAGAGCCCGTAGCCGTCTGTCCGCCGACAATCAGATTGTCACCAGACACCGCAGGGGCGCTCAGATTATTCGTAAGGCCCAGATCAACCGTCTTCTGCTCGCTCAGTACGCCCTTCGCCGAAAGCGAAATCACATGGAGCTTTCCATCGTGCGTCATCTGATAGAAGGTCGAACCATTGGACGGATCGGCGACACAGTCGGCGTTCGCGAGAGCGCCGAGCTTCATGGTCGAAACGACATCGCCCGTCGTCTTATCAATGCACTTAAGCGTGCCCGCGCTCGTAGGAACGATGGCATACTTATCCGTCAAAGCCGCACCAGTCCAGTAATAGCCCTCGGAAGCGTCAATGTTCTGCCAAGAAACTTCGCCCGTGGCAATCTTAATGCGCATAAAGGAGCCGTTGCCGTAGGTCGCGTTGTAATTCTCGTCATACGAAATATCGACCGAGCCTACATAGACGTACTCGCCGTCCGAAACGACGGTGCAGGAGCTCTGCGTCAAGTCCGTCAAACCAGGCGACAGCCACTTGCAGATCAGCTTGTCTGCAGTAATCGCCTGGACCGCACCGCCGTTGAGCGGAACGATGATAAGGCCATTGGTATAGATCGGGCGAGAGGTATAGCTCACCTTAGAGGCAAGCGGCGCAGAGGCAACCTTTTTGCCCGTGGACGAATCGATCTTAATGAGCTCGTTCTCGGTCGCGATGTACACAAAGCCGTTAGCGATGACAGGCTCGCTGCAGTTGGCATACTGCTGGCCAGACTCGGCCTTCCAATCGAAGGCCCACTTAAGACCGGCGGCCTGCGCAGGCGTCTTGGCATCCGTTACGGTCGAACCGTTGCCACTGTTGCCGTAGCCGGCCCACTCGGCATCCCAATTAGGAGTCGTCGCACTCGGGTCCACGACAATCTTGTCGGGATCGGGCATGGGCGATTTTTCGGTGGTGTAGGCAAATGTAACCTTGTCGCCGCTCTTGAGCGTGACCTGGTTGGCACAGAGAGATGAGGACTCTCCGTTGATATACAGATGCCAATATTTATTGGTCGCAGCATCCCAGGCATACGGCTTGTGATCGAACGGCGAGTTGATGGAATTGAGGAACCAGTACTCACCACTCTGGGAGCCGTTGTACGTAATGCCCTTGGCCTTCAGGACCGTCTCAATAAGGTTCTGAGCCGTAGAGCCCTCGGGCAGGGAAACATTGCTTGCCGAGCCCCAGCGAGTATTGTTGCCGTTGACATCGGGACCGATAACATCGACAGACCCAAGAACCTGGCCAGGAAGGGCATCGGCGTCAGCACCATACATAAAGGTGACGGCATCGCCCTCTTGGAGCTCATAGGCACCGGCGCCAACGTCGGCGAACTTGCCATTTACATAGAAGCGCCAATAGCTATTAGTCGCAGCATCCCAGCCATAGGACTTACTATCGAACGGCGAAGTAATGCCGTTGAGGAACCAGCCCCAAGACGATTCGCCAGCATCGAGAGTAAGACCGGTCTGCTCAAGGAGATCCTTGGCAGTAGAGCCCGCCTTGAGAGTCGTCTGGCCCGTCGAAGCCCAAACCTGCTGCTTGCCGTCCTTGTCCTTACCAAGGACCTGAACGGAAGCATGGACGGAATCGGACGGCAACTTGTCGCCCCAGCCACCGTAGAACCACGTAACGGTATCGCCAGCATGAATGGTGACATTGTCTGCCGTGTAGTCGCTCGACTTGCCGTTGATGAACAGCTGCCAATAGGTCGAATAATCTTGGGGCGTACCCAGCTCAACACCGTTGTACTTAAGGCTCAGAATGAAGGAGCCAGCAGCAACGGCGTCGATGTCATTCGCCTCAAGCGCGACCTTCGTAAGGTCAAGTGCGCTCGAACCGGACGTCACCACATACTGCGCGTTATCGACCCAAGTCTGAGTCTTGCCCTGGGCATCGCGACCAATGACGGTCACATTTGCGGCAACCTGATCCTTAACGACAGGGGATGCGCTACCACCCGTAAAGGCAAACTCAATCTTCTGCCCCGGGGCGAGCTTAACGCTGCTCGCGCCAACCGAGGAAGACGCGCCGTCGACGAACAGCTGCCAGAAGGCATTAGTCGTCGGATCGTAGGCAAGCGTGCGGCCATCTGTCGGGGACGTGATGCTTTTGAGGTAGAAGCCGTATGCCGTGTTCGGTTCGTAATCCGCTTTAAAGCCCGTCTTCTGCTGCAGCTTAACGAAGGCATCCGCAGCCGTCGCGCCCTCGTCGAGCTTGAGCTGCGTAGGTGCCACCCAGGTCTGAGCCTTGCCGTCGGCATCGGTGCCGATAATTGAGAACGAGACCTCGATTTGCTTCTTGACGACATCGCCAGTTTCTGTCGGGTTCTCTGTCTGGACGGCAGCCGCGGCGGCAGATCCTGCTTGGCCAGCGGATGCCGTCGAAGACCGCTCGCTCGTGGCAGGGCTCTCCCCCGTCGCCGAGCCTTCGTCGCCAGTTGCTGCCTCTGTAGTGGCGGCACTAGCTGCAGGCGCGCTCCCGGAATCCGAAACCTCGGCGCCGCTCTGCTCAGCGGTACCGCCCGCAAGCGCTGCGTCCTCGCCTGGCGTCGTAGCCTGAGCCACAGCGTCGGTAATGCCCTCGGCACCCTCGGCCCACAGCTGAGCCGGCGTGGTGCTGAAGGCCATCGCGAAGGCCAGGAATGCCACCAGGCAGCGCTTTGCCACGCCGCGCGCGATTACGCCACGGCGACGAAGCGAGGCACGCTGGCACTCGTCCTCAAACATATCCATTTGTCTCCTACTGTCTGTACTTGGAGCGTTGCCTTGAAGCTGCCCCACGTCATCGCGCATGTTGCGCTCGAGTTCCCCCATCGGGGTCCCCCTTTCCTCCAGAGCCCTATGCACACCGGCGGCATACGCCGCAGCCGCATGCAAGATGGGAGGCGATCCGACTTAACCTTAACGACTCGGGCGCGCCGTCCGATCTGCGACGCGAACATCCCGAGCCAAGAGGAATTACGGTTACTGGTACAGCCGGGGACTTGCACCCCGATTCTCCCAAACGCGCAGGAAAACCGCGCATTCGTGCGTCTCCGCACCACCATCTAGGCCATCGATTAAAACCGTCAATATGCTATCACGCAAAAGGGCCTCGCACGCAGGCGAAGCCCAAGGTAAAAGCTATTGTTTGCGATAGGAGAATGCGGTGACGGTCGCAGCCTCTAGTGCTTGCCGCCGTGGCTGTTGAGCCAGATATTGCGACCCAGCATAAGCGCCAGCACCAGCGCGCTCACGTAGCCCATAAAGCCAATGACTGGGATACCAAACACAACCGGCTCGATGCGCGCGTAGTACACCACCGACGAACCGATAAACAGACCGGCGATAACGATAGCCATCGACATGCGGTCGATAATCCCACCTAGCTGTCGCAGCGCCTTATCGCTGCTCATGATCTGCGTGTTCACCTTAAGCTGGCCGCGCGTGAGCATGCGGGACGCCACTTTCAGCTCGTTGGCGGCGGCAAGCAGACTGTGCAGCGCCTGATGGCTTTCGAGAGCCAGCGATTTCGTCTCGTCCTTGGCGAAATCCTTCTTCGACGTGCTTGACGCGATGTGGTCGGAGATGATCTGGATCATGTTCACGTCGGGAATGAATTCGTCAAGCAATCCCTCCAACGTGACCAGCGCACGGCCGACCGTGGTGACGGTGCTCGGCACTTCGATGCCGTGGCGTTGCGCCATCTGCGTCAGGGCCGTCAGCATGGCGGCGATGTCCAGTTCGGCCAGGTCCACTGTGCCGAATTCCTTGACGATCACGTCCAGATCGGCCAGCAATGCCGGATAATCCTCCGGATCGGCCTCGGCACCGGCGAAACGCAGCAGACCGTCGGCAAGCTTGGGGGAATCCTGCTCGGCCACGGCGAAGATCATGTCCTTCAGCACGGAACGGGTTTTGGCGTTGAGCCGGCCAGTCATGCCCAGGTCGAGCAGCACGATCTGCCCACCGCGCACCATGATGTTGCCGGGGTGCGGGTCCGCGTGGAAGAAGCCATCCTCTATC
>ENA-OPBW01001443-OPBW01001443.1-human-gut-metagenome-genome-assembly--contig:-NODE-1443-length-12360-cov-4.467859_pt1 | contig 12360 bp, 12 predicted proteins | sample MGYA00241070_ERZ501456 | MGnify/ENA primary metagenome ERZ501456 (study PRJEB25962, sample SAMEA2042624) | human gut metagenome | biome: human gut; feature: human-associated habitat; material: faeces...
CCCGCCGGTAATAGCCAAGGCCCTCCCACAGTTTGGCCAGCTTTTCCGGCGGGCAGGCGGCCTTGGCTCTTCTGTTCCCCATGGAGCGGATTTTTGAGAGCTATGTGGCAGCAGTTCTGCGTCGGCAATTGGATTCCAAGCAATATCGTGTTCATGTGCAGGCAAAGGGGAAATATCTCTTTGAACTGCCCCGGAAGCAGTTTGCCCTGCGGCCGGATTTGGTCATTGAAGATTTGAATAGCGGCGAGCGGACTGTATTGGATACCAAGTGGAAGCTACTATCTCCACAGTGGCACAATTATGGGATCTCACAGGCTGATATGTACCAGATGTACGCATACCAGAAGGAATATCAGGCGAAACAGACGGTATTGCTTTATCCGAATTGTGAAGCAATGTCAGGACAGGAAAGCCCTCTTTGCTATTCTTCTCCCAGTGGGAGCCTTGTCAGAGTAGAGACATTGCGTTTGGATTCTCCGATTGCGATGGCAGAAGCAGTAAAACAACTGCTGGATTTATGATAGCGATACCACACAGAGAGGATGAGATACAAGATGATGGTCATCTGTTTCGGTGACTCCAACACCTACGGCTACGACCCGCGGGGCTATTTCGGCGGGCGGCATGACGCGGACTGCCGATGGGTAGACATCCTGGCTACGGAAAACAGGTGGACAGTCTATAATATGGGACAGAACGGCCGGGAGATCCCCTCTGCCGCTCCTGCTTTCCCAGATGACACCGACTTGCTGATCGTTATGCTGGGCACCAACGACCTGCTCCAGGGGCGTAGTCCCGAGCAGGCCGCTGAGAGATTGGAACGGTTCCTCTCAAGTATCCCTCTGGATCGAAGCAAGATCCTGCTGATCGCACCGCCGCCGGTGACCCTGGGAACGTGGGTACCAAGCAAGCAGCTCATTGACGGCCCCTCCGCCTTCGCCCAGCTCTGCCGGGCTCTGGCAGAGCGAATGGGCATCCGCTTTACCAACGCCGGAAAGTGGGACATCCCCCTGGCCTATGACGGCGTACACTTTACAGAGCAGGGCCACAGGGCCTTTGCCGCCGGACTTTTGGAGGAACTCAAATGAAACGAATGATCTCCTTGCTGCTCTCCCTTCTGTTGCTGGCCGGATGCGGCAGGAATACCGCCGACGGCGCCTATCAGCAGATCACCCAGGAAGATGCCAAAGAGATGATGGACACCCAGGAGGTCATCATCCTGGATGTCCGGGAGCAGGACGAGTATGACAGCGGACATATCCCAGGTGCTGTTCTGTTGCCGGTGGGAATGATTGATGAAACTACCGCAGCCGAGGTGATCCCGGAAACGGACTCCACGGTTCTGGTCTACTGCCGCAGTGGGAACCGGAGCAAGACCGCTTCCTCCACACTGGCCGAACTGGGGTACACCAATATCTATGAATTCGGCGGTATCAACACCTGGCCGTATGAGACGGAAACGTAAGATAAACGGAACAAAACCTACATCGCCTATACAAAGAATACGGGACTGGCCGGTTGGCCAGTCCCGCCGTTTATTTGGGCAGATAATCCGCTTTTACTCGATATCGGCTAATACCGAAACTATTGCTCCGCTCTATGACCTCCCGAGGAAGTTGGTTCAGATACTTCCGGCCAAAGTTGGTATCGCCGAAGTAACAGTCAAAATTGGTCACAGGGAGTACTACCCAGTCGCTGTCCTCTGGGCGGTTGGCCAGGTAATAAGCCACCAGGGTGGGCAGGACATTGGAAGGCATTTTCTCAGGGCGAATCTGCTCAAGTCTCTCTGTCAGATCCGACGGCAGTTCAGGTTCTGTGCGGCGCAGAGGGCCCAATTCCAGGGCATCGGCAATCATATCATCAAAGCGGATCGTCCACGCACCTTCCGTAGAGGTGGAAAGAGCCTTGGTTTGGTATTGGAGCACCTTGCTGCGCCATACTCGGTCAAACCGCTTGCTTAGCTCGCCGGCAGAATCTGCATAGCTTTTACGGACAAATTCCGGATGCTCGGTGGCAAACTGCATAGCCTGATGGAAGTGGCGACTGAACCAGCCCCAGCTATTCTTATCCACTAGTTTGGGAAACTGTTCGTGGTGTGACGCAAAATCGGTGCGGTGCTGCCAATCTTCTTTCGGCTTCCCGTTTCCCTCCGGAATGCTACACCAGGCGCACAAACCATCGTAAGCAAAACTGATTCGTTCTCTTGGATCGCCTGACAACAGCGTACCATCCGAAGCGTGAAACAAAAAACCACGTGCAATGATGGTCAAAATACGGTTCATACCGCTAAAATCCCGAAGAGCTTCGAAGGTAAACCGCCCCAGCCAGGTGGTGTCCTTTTTACTGGATGCTCGGTACTCCACCGGCTCCGTATAATCTAAAAATTCCTGCCATTCATTCAGCATGGGACACCTCCAGTACATTGGGCTCCAGCGCACCCAGCAGCAGATCCCACAGCAGGTTCCGCTTGCCCAGGGCCTCCACGTAGCGTACAGCCATCTGTGGACGCACGATCTCATTCAGCAGTTCCCTGCACCGGATAGATACCGCCTCCCGGTAGTGTTGGGAGTTTCGCTTGCTAAGATACGCCTCCATCAAATCGTTAAATACAGTTAAGTCTCCAGGGCGGTGCAGCTGCCGTTTCTTCTGCTGCTCATTCTCCTGCAGAATATCACTGAGTAAATCACTCAAAATGCGATATCCGCCACTGCGGAAATCGGAAAACAGGTCAAACAATGGTTCAAACTCTGGAAGCCAGGTAAGAAGGAACTGCATTCTCTGCTCTTCCGTCAGGAACTGCCACTTGGCATTATCCAACGCTGCCCAGATTTCCTCCACTCGTTCCGGAGGCAGCTTTCCAAGTTGGGCGTACAGTTCGTCCGTGTCCCAAAACTCCTCCTGCCCTCGGGCAAAGAGAATTCGTTCTATATCGCTCTTTCGTTTCTTTTCCTTGGGTTCGACCCGGCAGGCCCGGATGCGGGACAGGCAGGCTTCATAGTTGCTCAAAAGTGCAGAGACTCGTTTCAAAATCTCTTGGTCGAGACGATCTTTCCAATCCGGCTCCTGGGCAAAGGTAAAAAGTTCGCTGCCCTTTGCCGGTTTGGATTTAATGGCCGGCGTGTGCTTTCCCAGCTGTAGAGCCAGATAGGGAAGTCGCTCCAGATTGGAGTCCACCTTATCCCAGTCGATTTTTTCAAAGAAGGCTTTCATACGCTGCTGGTGGGTAGGCTCATACCAAGCCCGCCGAGACTCCTCCGATTCCTCCACCAGATTTTTATACTGCAGGAAAGGTGTTCGTTCCACCCGTCGTTCCTTCAGGTACTCGTCCAGGTCCGGGCGGATTCCGCTCTTGGCAGAATCAATCTCCAGCCCAGTCAGGATGGCCAGTACCTCCGTCTCCTCCTGAAGACGTTTGCGTTCCTGGGCATCGGAATTTTCGTTGTAGGCGATGATGCTGCGATCGAGGGCAGCGTTGCAGATCTGTCCCACCCGTGAGGAGAAGGTACCCCGTACCACTTCAAACCGAGCCTCCCAGTCATCCGCGTTTCGAATCAGGGGCTCTGCTGAAGGGATCATCAGTAGCGGGATATTTGCTTCGTTGGAAAGCGCCTCATCCGCAGGGTGACGAGATGCCTCATAGTTCCGGCGGACACACTCATTCAGAATGGGGTCAGCGATGGTCTTGATCATATCCCCGTCATAGTCCGCTCCGCCCAGCCGCTCCGCCGCCAACATGGTGGAGTCTACCATAACAAGATCCGTCAGATGGTGAAAGAATGTGTGACGATAGGCCACCTCAGTCTGTTTGGTGAGCCAATTACGATTGTCCTCTTCCGGACTGTGATCCCAGCCATCAGGAAGATCCCTGGGGCGGAATTCATCCTCTCGGATTGAGATAGTATTCAAAAACTGATAGTTCAATTCGGTGTGCGTTTCTGGTTTTACCTTGCTGACATTGGTAATGTACAAAGCGTGGCGGTAGCGGCGGAAGGCATCCCAGTAGTCACTCCAGGTCATCCTGCTGTCTTTCAGCCAACCAAAGCCCTTGAACATGCTCTTGGTGAGGATGACATCTACATCCTTGATGTTATGTTCTTTCCCCCAGATATCGGTGATGGTTTTCTGGCCACAGAGGTCTAGAATCCAGTGGAAGTTCACCTGGTGTACCATTCCCTTGATATAGGGCAGGCGGATCTGAAAAGAGGTGTGTACAGTGCCGCCGCAAAATGCCCGGTCTACCACCTTCGCATATCGTTTGGAAATGAGGCCCTCCCCATCAAAACAGGTGATGGGAACATCCATCCGCCGCTCCACCCGGTGATACTTCCGGGTACTGTCCTGCGTGCCGTCATCCTCCACGGTGATGACCGGAACATCCCTGGTTGTTACCACCGGATTGTCCACCACGATGACGCGATGGGGCTTATCGATATTGATCCCGTCCAGCCGCACGCCGCTGGAGAGCATCAATCCGTTGTAGGCGTAGAGTTTGCTGAGCTGGCAGTCGCCGATGGTCATGTCCATCTGGATGCGGCGGCGCACATGGTGGTACACATCCTCGCGGAGAAAAGACAGTTTGCTTTGGCGGCTCATGCTGTTGGAACGCTCGAAGGCAAGATAGCGGCGCATCCCAGAGCCCAGATCTAAACACACACCCTCCGGGCGAAACATGTCCCGAGCCTTCTCCTGACGAGCGAGTTGCCGTGGCCGCATACTATCACGATCAAAAATCCCGGAGAAATCCATGTAGAAAATCACGTCGGATAATCCCTCAATGAGCCGATCATCTGTCGGTTCCGAAAAGTCGTCTCCTTGAAGAACACACATGATCTGGAAAAACAATGCATTGCCGTCCTGCTCGTGAAGCGCGGAAAAACTCCTACACTTTTCTGTGGCTGCCCGGTCAAGAGCAAAATGCCACTGGCCACTTTCATGAGTACACCCATGTGACGCCGGATATGCAGAGAGCCGCCAGCGATGTAGTTGGCGGCTTTCTGAAAAATCTATTGGGAGAGGAGTTGAACCCATGGCAAGGAAACGAAAAAGCGGAACCGGCACCATAAGGCAGCGCAAGGATGGCCGCTGGGAAGGCCGGGCCGTGGTGGGATATGACGACAAGGGCCTTCCCAAAACGAAAAATGTGCTGGCCAAGACCAAGCATGAGTGTCAGGAAAAGCTGACCAAGCTGATGGAAACAGTAGGCAGCGCCAAGTCCGAGAAGATCTGTGCCGATATGCCCTTCGGGGAGTGGATGAACTTCTGGTATCAGACTTACATCAAGCCCGGCCTCCGCCCCGCCACGCAGAACACTTATGAGAGTACCATCTATCAGCATATCATCCCGCAGCTTGGCAAGATTCCGCTGTGCCAGTTGACCCAAAAGGACCTCCAGCAATTCTACGCCCACCTGAAAAAGGAGGGACGGCTCGTTCGCACAGAACAATATGGGAAGGGCCTGTCCGATCGGATGGTGCGAATGTGTCACGCCAAATGCCGGGCAGCGCTGGATCAGGCGGTACAGGAGAACCTGATCCGAACCAATCCTGCAGTAGGCTGCAAGCTTCCGCCCAAGCGGAGCCCGGAGATGCAGGTGCTGTCACGCCAGGAACTCCAGCGATTTCTCATTCAGGCCAAGGCGGATGGCTACTTTGAACTGTTCCTGCTGGACTTATCCACTGGTCTTCGCCGAGGAGAACTGCTGGCCCTACAATGGTCCGACCTGGATTTGGATACCGGGACATTGTCCGTGACCAAACAGGTCTATGAGGTAAATGGAAAGATGCAGCTGAGTGTCCCCAAGACAAAAGCCTCTATCCGCAAATTGGTACTGCCGCCTGCCGTGGTGGAGGTGTTCCGGGAGTATCGAAAGACAGCAAAGTCCCGGTGGCTGTTCCCATCTCCGAAGAATTTGGATATGCCGCTCACACCTGGCTCCATGCTCCGGCGGCTCCATATCATTCTGGAGCGGGCCGGGTGCAAGCAAATCAGATTTCACGATCTGCGTCATACCTTTGCCACCATGGCGCTGGAGAATGGCATGGACATCAAGACACTCTCCGCCATGCTGGGCCACGTGTCGGCGGCGACAACGTTGGATATCTACACCCACATCACCAGTGACATGTTGAACGAAGCCGCCGCCAAAATCGACCGAGGCCTGGGCAATGAGGTAGCGGAGAACTCTTCTGAAACAGCGCAGAATCCGCTCGCCGACTTCCAACCAGTCATGAGGCGCACCAGAAAGCCCGGGACTGGCTGCATCACTGAGATCAATGACCACCTCTTCGAGGGGCGTTACTCACCCACCTGGCCGGACGGCACCAAGCACTCCAAATGCGTCTATGCTCATACCCGTGAAGAGTGTGAGGAGAAGCTGAAGGTGCTCATCCAGCAGCTGAATGCCGAGCGGAAGACAATCCTGGATCGGCTACGAGGGGTCCCATCACCTGAGAAACTCACCAAGAAGCAGCGGCAGATCTGGGAGTACATGAAGATTTATCCCGATGAAACCAATTACAGCACCATTGCCAAGGGAGCTAAGGTGACCCGGCATACAGTGGCCAAGCACTTTGAGATGATTCAGAAGATGCTGGGACCATAGAAACAAGCCATCCACAAGCAGCACTTGCCTGCGGATGGCTTGTTTTATGTACCGCTCTGAGCAGGATAGTTTCAGACAACTGGGAACCTGCCCCTGTTATGATGGAGTATTTTACTTTTTGGTAAAAACTACTCATGCAGAATGGTTCTGACTGTGCTCACCAATTTTTGTGAACGAATGCTCGAGCATATCGGTCATAGACACGGTATACCCGATCCTGCAACAAAATCTTCTGGGCTATCCGTCCTGGTTCCTCCCAGATGGTGTCATCTTTTGCCACAACTCGTCCTCGTTATCAATATAGGAGTTAATGATGTAGCTATTGGGCACCAGCAAACTGTAGCTGTTGTCTAAGGGCCAAATCTAGAAAAATTGCTTTGTGGTAAATTGGGTATATGCAGACAACAAAGGTGAACGCAGGGCTTGGGCAACTTTTCCGGGCCGACAATAGCATAGGTCTCATCCTGTGAGGCGAACCAACTACCGGACCGTCCACATCGAGTTTCCAGTTCCGGTGAGTTGAAAATCAAGGGGTATATACTTCACTGACTGTCCAGTAATAATCATCAAAATTATCCATCTGTATATAATCTTCAGACCAGTGATGATAATAGTAGTTAAGTAAATCTACTTGATAATCCGCAACACCCAGACATGCGCCTCTGCCATATACAGAGTTATTAAAACGATTGTAAAAATGCAAGCCGACGATGTCCCTGTTTGGCCTACTAAAAAATCCATTCCCATAATCAATAGAATATTGCTTCAATAGTTGATGCAATGATTCTTTCATTTCACTAATAAGTGCTTCATAATTATCTTTCTGTAGGCCAATTGGCTGATATGTGTTGTCATCCAGCAATCTACCCGGCTCAATATAATAGTTATAGTAGGGCATTCTACTATCGATTCTAATGATAAACAGATTGTGTTTGCGAAATATTTCTCTTATTGTAGTGTCTATAAATTCCCAATAATCCTTTTCTGACAGGACTGGAAGGGTCCATCCTATTGGAATCTTAGCTTCTACGTCTGTTAATACATTATAGTTTTGGACCTCACTCTTTTCAGTATCGTCCAAAGCGTCATATAGTTTTTTTGCTTCTATATAGAGAGCAATGTCACTCTTGCTTTTGATTTCTTCAACATCAATTTCTTTTGCTGCTTCAATTGCTTTTTCTACTCTGTTAATACGTACCAAAGATTCATAGCGCTTTTTTGCCTCTATCAATAAGTCATAATTTTGAATAGCTTGTTGTTCTTTAGAAGACAAGGCTTCATACGCGGATTCCGCTTTAGTAATGTCTTCTTCACTATCAATTGTCACAGTTTCAAGTCCTTGGATTAAATTACTTACATCTTTAATTCGGTTATAAGTTTCTCGCGCATCTAACAGCTTCTGATGGTTTCTAACATGCATCTTGTCCCATCTGCTTAGTGAATCATACGCTTGTTCTGCATCAATAATTGAATCTTCAGTATCAAGGGTTACTGTGTCGATATTAGAGATTAAATCATTTACTATTATTACATTTTCACTTGCCCTACATCCAACGCTCGCAGTTATTAGCAAAAAGCAAAAAGCAACCAGAATGAGATATCTACCTTTTTTCAAAAACTTCACTCCTTGGTATATCCATGATTTTGGGATATAAAGTCAGGTATTGATATTACCCACACTGAGTTGCTTGCTCCAGGAAAATAGAAATTCATTGCTTACACTCTCTTATCCTGTGGCACCTCTAGGCTGTTGATAAAGAAACTTACATGGAAACCATTATAAACTGAGTGGTGAACTTCGCAATTTGTGAATGTTGTCATTTTGATGAAGGAGATGTAAAACAACGGATAATTCTAATCAAAAAGAATTATGGTAGAGAGTGACCTATAACAGCATTAAATACGATCATCTTAGACTTAACTCAATCCAGTTGTACCAAGGGTGCAGACCGTCAACAAAAAGTTTTTATTCTTAAAGCTGAGTATAAAATTTATATCTCAACTTCGATAATACATAATCTCTCATAATATTTCCACAGGATGGTGATTAGATAATAAACCTGATTTTTGGGCGGAAATCAAATAGGCAAACCCCTCCTCTGTCATGTCCTCCCGAATTCGCTCTTTAAATTTTCGGTATGATGCGCCTATGCCAATCAAACCCGCCATACCTACAGCGGCACCCACAGCTATATTAGGAATTTTTGCAAGTGCATATTGCTGTGCCCACTGGGCTAACCCAGCCATTCCGCCTCCAGTGGAAATAAACGAGATTATACTGCCTAAAACAAAATTGACTTTTTCAGCTTTATACAATTTTTCTGATTCAGATAAGACTTTTTCCCAAGTTATTCTAAAAGCTGATATATGATTTTTCAGCATTATATCATTTTCACATTCAGCAACGCCGCGTTCAAATTCTAGCAACTTAAATTGCAGAGATAATAGTTCATCTCTATGAATTTCTTTGAAATCTAATAAAGTCTCAAAACTAACATCATTGGCCGGAATTGGTAGACATTTTTCTAACATTAGGCAGATTGCGGCATTATCATCTTTTCGAGTATAAGTTTGCGGATAAATACTATTCAACTTTGATTTCCGGTCTGTTCCGATTACTATGTTGTGATCCTCGTATTTGATCGCAAACTCAGCTAAAAGGCGCATATATTGTGTTGCAAATTCTTCTGTTGTTTCGATATAACCATCCCCCTCTGTGCGTATCAGTCCGCCTTCTGTTAACATACGCCTCACTTCAGGAGGGATCTTTTCATAATAGATTAATGCTGAAAGGCTAGGATCATATAATTGAACGAGATTTGCTTGTTCGGCGTGCTTCCAATATCTCCTATTGATATTTGAGGAATGTAAGAAGTACCTCTTGACCATATTTGAAAATTCAGCGGGCTTCCCAAGGGTAAAAATATCTTTAGGATATATAGCCCTGTACTGTCCTCTTTCCTGCAAATATAGGATCTCGGGAGAAAAACGATTATAATCTCTGTTCGGCACGATAGAGCACACTTCATCCCAATATAAGGCAGCACACCTAAGCCAAGCGCTATCTTTTATATCGATTGTGGGATAGTACAATATTGACTGTAACATTCTTTTTTCACCCAACCTTCATAAGCAACATTGTTACTGCTAAAGTATCCCAATGTATTTCACCTAGTTTTCACCTCATATGCAAAGAGGTGGAGATCAGAAATCTATTTTATTATTTATTAAAGTGTATCACATTATGACAAATTATGCCACTCAAATCAACCTAGAGATGGCGTTTTCATATACAAAAATCTGAATGGAGACGATACTTCTACAAGCCAGATGTAATGCCAACTTTTTCTATTTTGCGGAGAAGACGGTTCTACATTGGCTGACGATAGCAAAATCCACAATATTGACAATGCAGGCAATCCTCTCACGCCGGGAAACCTAGAGTTGGTTAAAATACTAATAGATAATCTCGATGTACGAAGTCAGTTCATAAAACTCATATTATTACGCTGCTGAATTACACAACAAATCGTGAACTATCATCTTATCAGATGATTGGCTTTGCCGACAAGTCCAGGCTGTCTGTATCCTAAGTCCTGAATGATATGAGATAAAAAATACCTCCCTCTGAAACTTCAGGTTTTCAGAGGGAGGTATTTATGTCATGCTCTGCTTCCAGTGGTTCAGTTTGGGCAGCTGAGCTTCAAAGTAGGCCCTGACCTGCTCCGGGGGCCAAGCCTCATTGGACATATGACTTTCCAGAAAATTCAGCAGTTCCTCAAGGCTCGTGTAGACGAATTTTCCGTCGGCATAGCACCACTTGCAGTACTCCTCGTTGAAGGCACCGTTCGGCTCCCGGCTGATATTAGCGTCCTCCATGGGCATACCGCAGCACTGGCAGATCAGCTGCCTGGGGGAACCCAACAGGGTGTTGATGGAGACATCAAACAGCCTGGAGAGCAGTTTCAAGGTTTCTGTGTTGGGCACTGTTTCACCGGTCTCCCAGCGGGAAACCGCCTGTCGGGTCACATGCACTTGTTCCGCCAGTTGTTCCTGGGAAAGTCCACGCTTGGTGCGCAGTTCCAGAAGGATTTCTTTGGTATCCATGTTGATCACCACCTTGCCTGGATTGTACCACAGCGGGAGCAAAAAGCAAAGCAACTGGCTGTTGCCCCAATTCTGCTTCATGCACACATCAGGCATATCAGTTTTTAATATGCCTATACAATAGCGCCCGCTGAACATCCACAGATTTCAGCGGGCGCTACTGACTTTTTAGTTGTCCTGTTCGGGGTATTTGCCATAGGCGTTTTTCCAATTTTCAGCCGCTTTCATGAAAGCAGCATAATCATGGGCGCGGATGTACTCCAGCGCCTGCTTGTACTTCCCGTATTTATAGCCGTGGTGGTTGAGAAATGATTGAATGATTTCGCAGGACTCGTACTCCCTGCAGTCCCCACAAGTGATGTGCCCTTTGGTCAAGCAGCACTTCTTCGTTTTACATTTGGCCCGGCTCAAATCCCGAGAACCGTCCAGATACCCCTGTTTGCAACCCTTGCAGGTCTTCTCAAATTCACGGCAAGTCTTACAGTACGCGCCACAGCAACCGATTTCCTCTGTACCATTCATAGGGAGGAGTTCCCTTCAGAGCGATAGCTCTTCAGAAAATCGCTGATGCATTCTTCGACGGCATAAAGGGACTGTTCATCACCGTATTTGATGTTGATACATCGCTTTCCCTTTTTGCAGGTGGGCAGACGCTCTGCCAAGCGGTTCAGAAATTCCTCGTCGGAAAAATGGATAGAGAAATGGGCCTTCGCAGCAGAGATTGCTACATATCCCTCGTACATCTTCTTTCCAAGCAGCCACATGGGCATGGAAAAGGAGATTTTAGGAGTCAACTGCGGGTATTCCGCACGCATAAAGTCAATAAACGCACTGACATACCGCCGCTGCTCTTCGTTCAGCGACGCCACATACTCGGAAACAGATGCTGCGCCCATATCGTACCTCCAACTGCCTATTGGGACTGCTGACGGTCCCACTCTTTTTTCAGGATGGCATACTGCACCGTGTTTTCATACCTGGGGGTTCCGTCGGGATCGTTCACGAAGGAGATAAATTCCAGGAACACGCCCTCCCGGCGCATGCCCAGCTTTTCGCACAGGTGCTGGCTGGCAAGGTTATAGTCCTCGGTATAGGCGTAGATGCGCCTTGCGCCCTTTTGGGAAAAGAGATAGTCGAAGAAGGCATAGGCTGCCTCGGAGGCATACCCCTTGCCTTGGTAGGCCCCGTTCAGCATCCAGCAGGGGCTGAAGGTGTCCCGCGGGGCGTCCTCGCCTGCGTGAGGCTCGCCCGCCTCCGGATAGGCGTCGATCTCTCCGATGACCTTGCCGCCATCCTTCAGGGTGATGGCAAAATAGTATTCCGTTTCACCGAGACGCTTTTTCATCTCCGCCCTGGCCTCGTCCAGGGAGTGCAGCTTCATGCAGGCAAAGCAGTTGACCGCGAGCTCTTTCAGATACTCATAGACATCCGCCGCGTCACCTTCTAAAAAGGGGCGCAGGATCAGCCGTTTTGTCTCGATCACCATATTTCGGCACCTCAAGAAAAGTAAAAATGGATAATGAAATCTAATAGAATAGTTTTGTTGTAAAAGTTAAGAAAAATCCGCCAAAATCACAAGATTTTGACGGATTTTGGTCCGAGTGGGGAGACTCGAACTCCCGGCATCTTGCTCCCAAACGCTTGAACCAAAT
>ENA-OPBW01001448-OPBW01001448.1-human-gut-metagenome-genome-assembly--contig:-NODE-1448-length-12329-cov-2.319700_pt1 | contig 12329 bp, 10 predicted proteins | sample MGYA00241070_ERZ501456 | MGnify/ENA primary metagenome ERZ501456 (study PRJEB25962, sample SAMEA2042624) | human gut metagenome | biome: human gut; feature: human-associated habitat; material: faeces...
GCTGAAAATGCCGGTGTGATGGCGATCGTCCATGATATTGACTGCGTTGGCCTTACATATCTGTCTGTTAACGGTAAGACCAAGACGTATCCGAAGTCCGCCCAGCAGCTCAAGGAGATCTTCTCCATTACCGATAAGCCCTTTATTCTCAAAGGTATTATGACAGCGGCTGGTGCAAAGAAGGCCATTGAAGCCGGTGCGTCCGGAATTGTGATCTCCAACCACGGCGGCAATACCATGGATCAGTCCCTGGCGTCCATCGAGGTACTTCAGGAAATTCGCGAAGCTGTGGGTAACAAGCTGACAATTATTATTGACGGCGGGTTCCGGCACGGCGAGGACGTATACAAGGCCCTGGCTCTGGGCGCTGATGCGGTGCTGATTGGCCGCCCCTATATCATTGCGGCAGAAGGCGGCGAGGCACGCGGCGTAGAGCTGTATACGCAGAAAATCATTTGGGAGCTTCAGAACGCCATGCGTATGACCGGATGCCGGACACTGAAGGATATTACCCGGGATAAGGTCGTTATCTCCAAGGAGTTTTAATAGTTGTTATAGCATGCGGCAGATGATTTGAGCAGAAGCAATATCGGATAGAGGAGGATTGTCATGATTATCAATATTCCCGTAAAACCCCTGACAAAAGAAGGATTTACTCCTTATGGAAACGCCATCATTATTCCTACTGATGGGAATCCTGATCGCCCTACGGACCGCTTCAATTTCTGGCCGAAGCTGAGCCTGTATCGGTGTGATTCCGGCGTGTTCCAGATCGGAATCTCCACCTTCTTCAAGCGCCCCTTCCGCCTGGCTAACATGGAGCGGCATTTTAAGACTGAGGAATTTATGACGCCCCTGACGGGACAGATCATTATTGTTTTTGCCCCGAACAAGGTGGTGGACGGCAAGGATCAGCCTGACTTTGAGAAGGCAGAGGCGTTCCTGATCAACCAGACACAGTCTGTTGTGGTAGGGAAAAATGTATGGCACTGGACACCTATGCCTTTGCAGAATGAGGTGTCTATCATTTGCAGTTTCGCAGAGGATACCCAGAAGAACGATTTGGATGTACAGGCTTTGCCGGCAGGAAATGTTGTTCAGGTGACCCTGTGATTGGGGGGAACAAATGGAACAGAAGGATTACTTAGTTATTGAAGATGTCCATAAGAGCTTCTTTGGTGTAGAGGTGCTCAAGGGCGTAAGCCTGTCGGCTGCTGCCGGCGAGGTCCACGGTCTGCTGGGAGGAAACGGAGCGGGAAAGTCCACGCTGATGAATATTCTGGGCGGGATTTACACCAAGGATTCCGGCAGCATTTACATTGGTGGCAAAGAGGCACATATCACAGATTCGAAATCTGCTGAGAAAGCTGGTATTGCCTTTATCCACCAGGAATTGAAGCTCTTTGATTTGCGCAGTGTAGCAGAGAATATTATGATCTCAAGACTTCCCACAAAGGGCCCGTTCCATTTTGTGGATGACAAGAAGAAAAATGAGATCGCAAAGAAGTATCTGGATGAAGTGGGACTGCAGGTTTCACCAACAACCCGCTTGGGGGAGCTGAGCATTGCTGAGCAGCAGCAGGTAGAGATTGCCAAGGCGCTGTCGCTGGATGCGAAGATTCTCATTTTTGACGAACCTACTTCCTCGCTGACAAATCGGGAGACGAACATTCTTTTCGGCATCATCCGGCAGTTGAAGGCCAATGGCGCATGTATCATCTACATCTCTCACAAATCTGACGAGATCTTCGAGATCTGCGACAAGGTATCCGTTCTGCGCAACGGAGAAAATGTGGGGACGCTGGATACATCGGTGGCGACCAATGATGAATTGGCCAGCCTGATCATCGGACGAAGACTGGATCAGTATTATGCTGAGCTGCCTCCTGCGCCGGGGCCTGATGCGGAAAAGGTTCTGGAAGTGAAGAACCTTGTAAACAAGAAGCTCAACGGCGTGTCCTTTTACCTGCGGAAGGGAGAAATTCTGGGACTGTTTGGACTGGTTGGCGCCGGACGTTCTGAGACGGCCAGAGCTATTTTCGGACTGGACAAGCTGGCCTCCGGTGAGATCTACATTGAAGGAAAACAGGTGAAGATCACGTCGCCTCATAAGGCGATGACCAGCGGAATCAGTTTCCTGACGGAGAACCGGCGTGAGGAAGGACTTGTTCTCAAGCAGGACATCCGCAAGAATCTCACATTCCCCATCCTCAATCGTATACAGATCCCTGGCATAGGGTATATCCGCGGTAAGCTGGAGATGTCCCTGGTAAAGGACGCCTTCAAGCGGTTCCTGATCAAGGCAACGGGTCCGGAACAGCGAGTGGGTACGCTCTCGGGCGGCAATCAGCAGAAAGTTGTTTTGGCCAAGTGGTTTATGACGGAGTCGAAAGTGCTGCTGCTGGATGAGCCTACCCGCGGCGTGGATATCGGAGCAAAAGCTGAAATATATCAGTTGATTGCGGAAATGGTTGCCAAAGGCCTTTCTGTTATTCTTATCTCCTGCGAAGAAGCTGAAATGGTGGGTATGTGCCATCGCATTCTGGTAATGCGCGATGGCAAGATTATCGGAGAGTTTAACCGGAACGAGACGACGCAGGAGGAATTGGTAGCTCTTTGTATGGGAGGAAAGGTTGAATGAGTGGACTGAGTAAAGTGCGGAGTGTGGCATTTAAAAATGCTACGCCGATCCTCCTGGTGCTGTTCGGCATCTTTGTGCTGGTTAGAATGCCGGTGTTTTTCACGCCGGAAAACCTGGTGTCGTTAAGCTCCCAGGGAGCTATCTGGGGCCTGGCGGCCATCGGCATGACCATGCTGATCATTACAGGCGTAACGGACGTCTCGGTAGGTTCTCAGATTTATCTGGGAGGCGTTATCGTCGTTCGTGTTTTCCAGGCGACGGAGAGCATGGTGTTGGGCCTTCTGTGCTCCATTCTGGTGTGCAGCCTTGTCAGTGCTTTTAACGGTTTTGCCATTGTTAAGGTGGGGCTTCCGTCCATGATAACGACGCTGGCTGTGCAGCAGGTCTGTAACGGCGCGGCCTCGCTGATTATCGGTAAGGACTCCGTCATTACCATGCCGGATGAGTTTTCTGTATGGGGCCAGTCCAAAATCCTGGGGCTGCCCATCAGCGCGGTGCTGTTCCTGGTGCTGTTTGTGCTGGGCTGCATTCTGATGAACAAGACGAAGTTTGGACGGTATGTGTATGCCATCGGCAACAATTCGGATGCTGTGGCTGCTTCCGGCGTGAATGTGTTCCGCATTCGTGAAATTACGTTCATCATTACCGGTATTCTCTGTGGTATTGCCGGAACATTCAATGTGTCCCGTATCGGCGGTGCCCAGTTCAACATGGGCCTGCAGATGGAATTCTCCTGCATGGCTGCAGTAGTGGTCGGCGGAACCAGTATGCTGGGCGGAAGCGGCAATATGATTGGTACGCTGCTGGGCGTGTTTGTCATCGCTGCTCTGGATCAGCTGCTGCGTATGTTCAGCGTATCTGTGTATCTCTACAACGTGTTCTGGGGCGGAATCGTCCTCTTTACCGTGTCGATGGACCTGCTGAAAAAGTATCAGGAGCGCAAGGAACGTGAAATGCGTACGCTTGCGGCCAAAGAAGGATAGTGTCACATACAGGTGGTACTAAATGGGAAGAACCCTTTAGTAATAAAAATTAGGAGGAAATGAGCATGAAACAAAAGGTACTCAAGGCACTTGCGTTCGTACTTACTCTCGCCATGGCACTCTCACTGGCTGCCTGCAGCAGCAGCGGCGGCAATTCCAGCGGCGGAAACGCTGGCGGCAATACTGCTGCGGTTGAAAACCCCAATCTGGATGACGGCGTAAATCGTGTGGGTATCTGCTGGTCCAGCTTTGCTGCTGAGGCTACCCAGATCCTGATGGAAAACTATGAAAAGCACTATGCTGAGTACGGCATCGATGAGATCATCATGCTGGAGGCTGAAGGTAACCTGGAGCGGCAGATCGACCAGCTTCAGGATCTGGCCAACCAGGGCTGCGATATCATCATCTGCAACTCTGTGGACCCGGATGGTATTGCTCCTGTAGTTGAGAATATCCAGGCTCAGGGAATCCCTGTGATCGCGGTTGACCGTCGAATCAGCACGGATGTCTACTACACCCTGGAGACCGATAACGTGTGCTGCGGCCGTGACGTGGCTCGTGCGATTGCTCAGATGACCATGTATGATGAAGACGGCAATCTGGCTGCCGAGGGTTCTGTGGAAGTCCTCAAGTGCGTGGGCAACATGACTTCTTCCGCTGTCCGTGACCGTTTCTCCGGCCTCAATGATGAGCTGCAGTATTGGCCTCACCTGAAGGTCGTGGGCGAGCCCAGCGTGGAGTCCAACATTGAGAAGGTTTACAACGCTGTTCTGGATGGCTTCAAGACCAACCCCAACATCAAGGCCATCTTTGTTGTGGGTGATAACCAGGTGGCCCCTGTTGTTTCTGCTCTGCAGGAGCTGGGCATGATGTATCCCCCTGAGGATCCCCGTCACGTGATCGTTGCTTCCGTCGATGGTATTTCCAGCGTGCTCAAGGGCATTCAGGCCGGCGAGAATGATATCGTCGCCAACCAGCGTTTCGACCTGTTCTGCACGGAGGCTCTTTCTGTGATTCAGGACTACTTCAATGGTGACACCTCTGTCCAGGGTACGGACGACAAGCTGCCTACCATGATCGTTACCCGCCACAACGTGGATTATCTGCAGGAGAACAACTACCTGTGGGCTCTGCCTGCTAACGGCTGATCTTCGCTTTAACTGTCAGAACAACTTCATGTAATACCGGGACTTGTCTCTGCGGTTCCGGCCGCAGAGACAAGCCTGCCCGGACATATTCTTGTGCTGCATATAGCACATCGGAGGTTATATAATGGGAAGAGATCTTGCTACAGTGGCACGAGGTTCCATTGGCGTCCGTAAAAAGCATACGTTCCAGTCCATAATGCTCAATTACGGACTTTATATTGCTATGGTGGCAACATTCGTTGTGTTTACAATTATTAATGATCGTTTCCTCTCTGTTAGTAATATTGTAAACGTGTTGGAACAGAGCGCATACTATCTGGTCTGCGCGGTGGGAATTACTTTTGTGCTGGTAAGCGGAAACAACGATATGTCCGTTGGCTCTCAGGTGGCCTTTTCCAGCGTAATTGCAACGATTTTCCTTGCCAATGGCGGCAGCATCCCTCTTTCTATGGGAATGATGATCGTCTTCGCGCTGCTTATTGGCCTGTTCAATGGACTTTTTGTAGTGATTATCGGGCTCCCGCCCTTCATTGGCACGATTGCTACCGGCTATGTGGTCCGCGGCATTGTTGCCAATATGACACAGCAGGAGACGCAGTATGGCCTTCCTGCTGCGTATACACAGTTTGCGTGGACAAAAACGCTGGGATTGTCAAACTTGACTTGGATTGCAATTGCCATTACTATCTTGGGCATATACATTCTGCGTTACACATCTTTCGGCCGTAAGGTTTATGCCTGCGGCGGAAATGCGAAGGCTTCCCAGGTGATGGGGATCAATGTCAAGCGCATTAAGATTGCGTGCTATATGATCTCCGCTATTTCTGCTGCCATAGCGGCCATGATGCTGATGTCTCGCCTGGGTGCGGCTCGCTCTGGTACGGCGGAAACGCTGCATACTGAGTGCGTGGCTGCTGCTGTTATCGGCGGCACCAGCCTGAAGGGCGGGCAGGGAAGTATTCTCGGTACCCTCCTGGGCGTGGTTTTCATTGCCATGATTCGTAATGGGTTAAATAGCCAGGGAATCAATGCGTACTGGCAGCTGGTGCTGACTGGCGGGATTACGCTGCTGGGCGCTATTCTGGATAGCTATAAGTCCCGTGCCAATGCGCAGGGCTGATGATGCCGCTGCGAAAGAAAGTTTTTCAATAACAAAAAACCAATCCAGTTTTTCTGGATTGGGTTTTTGTTAAAATTTTTAAAATGCAGGCCGCATTTGCGATTACAGAGTGTGCAGCAAGCGGCTGGTTACAGGAAGATCCTCACCGGGGGTTTTAGTGAATGCCTCTACACTGACCCGGCCGGTATAGCCGGCGGCCAGCAAGGGCTGCAGCGTTTCTTTGGAATAGGAGAAATCGGCCTCCTGCGGGTAGGTCCTGTCTGTGGCGGTTGCGTGATGGATGTGGAACAGTACATTTGCTTTGGCGGCGGCAAGAAGATCTTCCTTGCTGTCGTTTTCTTTATCAAAATGATAGGTATCCACAATAACGCCGAGACCGCTGTATCCTACTGCCTCTGCGGCTCGGCGAGCTTCGGCGATTGTGCTGATAAAACCATGTTCCTCGTGGTTGATGGGCTCGATGGCAAGGGATAGACCGGCTGCGGCAGCTGCATCACTGTATTCCTTCAGAAAATCAATATACTGTGGGAATCCCTCTTCCCAGGTGAAGCCATCCGGTACTGTACGCTGATTGGGGCCGCTCATGGTGATTATCTGGACTCCCATTGTTTTGGCTAAGGTGATGGCTTTTTTGATGTAGCAGGAGAGCTCTGCTCTGTCGGACTTGGGGCCGATGAGGGACAAGCCGCGGGGGATTGCGTTGTTGAATACCTCTACGGGCAGATGGTTCTGATCGAAAAGATTTTGATAGTGCAGCAGCTCTTGATCGGACAGTGAGTATACCCGCGCCAGGGATACTTCTGCGTAATCAAAGCCTGATGAGGCGATGAGAGGGATGCTGGAGGCGGCCAGAGGATCCTCCTGTGTAGCCAGAAGCAGCAGACACGAACCGATTTTCATAATAAATACCTCCTAATGTTCAATAATTCGGTTGCAGGAAATGGAATTAAATGATAGAATAATAAAAAAGATTTTCGTAACGGGCTAAAAGTTAAAAATACGAAGGATCGGGGAGAGAAAATGCGGGTTACAATTAAAACAATTGCTGAAAAGTGTGGAATTTCTCCGGTAACGGTATCACGTGTGATTGCGAGATCGCCCAACGTTAGTGAGAAGACCCGGCAGCTGGTCATGCAGACCATGCAAGAGATGGGATATTGGCAAAAGAATCTGGAAGATCCGACGAAGAAGGATGTTCCCCAGATTGTCGCACTCATGGTGGAAGATATCACGGATAAGGCCCAATACATTTTGCAGGCGGCTGCAGAGTTTTTCCTGAATAACGGCTATTTGGCGATTATCTGCGAGGTGGGACCGAAGGCGTGCCGCCTGCGGGAATATCTGTCTACCTTGGTGGACAAAAAATATATCAAAGGGGCGATTGTGGTTTCCAGCCGAGGATCTCGGGCGGAGCTGGCCAAAATTGCAGAGGATTTTCAGGACCTGCCCATTATTGCTACCCACTGGTGCTCCGCTTGGTCAAAGATTGACTCGGTGATCCTGGATAGCTACCATGGTACGGCCTGTGCTGTGAACTATCTGGCGGAACGCGGACACCGTCATATCGCGCTGCTGAATTCGCCGAAGGAGAGCTCTGGTTCCTATGAGGAACGGGAGGGCTATTTGGACGCCCTGCGGAGCAATGGACTGGAAGTAAATGAAAGCTTTATTTTTTCCACGGACCTGCACCGCTCGGATGGAGTGAAAATCATTCGGAAAATCGTAAAAACCCTGCCTGAGGTTACCGCTGTCCTGACGGCGAATCTGGAAATGGCACAGGGGGTCCGCTCAGAGCTCTCTGTCTTGGGAAAGCGCGTCCCGGATGATATCAGTATCATTCCTCTTGATATGGTAAACGATTCGGCGGGAAATCGGGATTTTACCGCTGTGGGCGCTAACTTTTCTGATGCGGGCGTAGCGGCTGCCCGTATGCTTCTGGAGCGCATACAGGAGCAGGAGCGGGGAGATAAACGGATTAATATTGTTAAAAAGGTCATTCTGGAGCCTCAGGTATTTGCAGGAGGTACGGTGCGGGACCTGCGGACAGAAGAACATTCCGGCGGGTTCAATAATGATGATTCCTGCGGGGACAACACCAGGTCGATTTGTTAAACAAATCGACCTGGTGTTTTTGTATATGAGTTTTATTCGGGGAAATCAAACTGAACGCATAGACCGGTCTGATCCTCGATGCCCTTCATGGCCGCCCAGACGTCCTCGGTTGCATAAGACTTCATGCTGTTATCGAATCCTACGCTGATTCCCTCCAGAGCGGGAAGCGTTAATCCAAAATCCTTGGCGGTGGCGCAGGCGATTTTCATATCCTTGTCCAGAATGGAGAGGGGATTGCCGGTATCGGTAAATCTGCGCTGTGCCACATTTTTCGCGGTAGCGCGGAAGATGCCGTTGGCTGCGCTGGTGTCGTTGAGAATATTGTAAACATCTTTGGGGTCCAGTCCGGCGGCAGTACCCAGGGCCAACAGCTCGCAGGTTCCTTCGAACATCAGGCTGAAAAAGGCCTGCATGCAGGTCTTGGCCTTCTGGCCCATTCCGGCCTTCTTTCCCACGCGGACGATCTCAGAACCCATGTCGTGGAGCAGCTCCTCGTTGGCGGCATAGGCCTCGTCGGAAGCGCCTACCATCAAATAGAGCTCACCGGTAGCGGAAGTCTGGGCGGTGCCGCGTACCGGGGTGTCCACAAGATGGATATGTAAGGGGGACAGCTTCTGCTCGACTTCTTCGCAGATTTGGTACCCGACAGACGCGGTAATGATAACCGTACTGCCTGCCTTCATCTCTGCGGCAGCCCCGTTAGGCCCGAAGAGTACGTCGCGAATTTGATCGGGGCTAAAAACCATGAGGATCAATGTGTCAACACCCTTGCCGGCCTCGGCGGGGGGGTTTTTGCAGGTTCCGCCTGCGGCAGCAAAGCGCTCCATGCAGGGAGCAGCGACATCATATCCCTGTACGGGATATCCGCGGGAAATCAGATTGCATGCAATACCATAGCCCATTCGCCCGAGTCCGACAATGCCAATCGTTTTCTTCATTTTGAAAGTCCTTTCTGTAAGTATTTAGGCTTGTTTTCAATTGTACTTCTGTTTTATAAAAATGTCAATGAAATGATATTATTATATCAAAAAATTTTCTCTATTTTATCATGGTTGTGAAACATGCGTAAATTGTATGACAAGATCCAAAAATGTTTGACCAATTTTGCCAATTTCTATTGACATGTTATGAGAAAAAGTGATATCTTGTTATCAGGCTATATTGAAATAAAAACATCATATATTGTTTAAGATCTATACAATAGGGGGGTATCGTATGCTTGGCAAAGAAGCCTTTGCTGCAATCGATGAATTGGCGCAGGAATTAAAGCAGATGAGCCGCAAAATATGGGAAAATCCTGAGGGGCCCTACCGCGAGTATATTGCCAGCGGGACCTGTGCGGATTTTCTGGAAAAAGAAGGTTTTCGGGTAGAGCGGGGCTGCTACGGCCTTCCCACCGCAATCCGGGCGGAGTGGGGCAGCGGTCATCCGGTAATCGGCTTTTTGGGGGAGTATGACGCGCTGCCCGGTCAGAGCCAGAAGGATGTCTCTCACAAGGAACCGGTGGAAGAGGGCGCCTATGGTCATGGCTGCGGACACAATCTGCTGGCAGTAGGGATGGCTGGCAGTGCAGCTGCCATCAAACGTGAGATGGAAAAGAGCGGTCTGCAGGGAACATTGGTCTTCTACGGCTGCCCTGCAGAGGAAGTGTTGACCGGCAAAGGGTTCATGGCCAGAGCAGGTGCCTTCCATGAACTGGATTGCGCGCTGGCCTGGCATCCGGGCCGGTATAACCGCGCATCCTACAGCGTGTGCACAGGCGTCAATTCCGTGAAGTATCACTTCAAGGGGAAGACAGCCCATGCCGCCTGCGATCCGGAAAAGGGCCGCAGCGCACTGGATGCGGTGGAGCTGATGAATGTGGGGATGAACTACTTGCGGGAACATGTCCCCATGGATGTTCGGATCCATTATGTAGTTACCGATGGCGGCAGCGCGCCGAATATTGTTCCTGATCATGCCACAGTCTGGTACTATGACCGCGCTTTGACCCGGGACACCATGGAGAGCGTTGAGGCCCGGATGCTGAAGGTGGCTCAGGGAGCCGCCATGATGACGGAGACGGAGTTGGAGGTAGAACCTCTGGGCGGATGCTATCCGACACTGCCCAACCACGTACTGGCTGACCTTGTGGATGCGTGTATGCGGGAGATTCCCCAGGAGCCGTGGACCGAGGAGGAGATCGCCTATGCCCGGGAGATCAACGAAACGGTTCCTGAGATGTGGCGGGCGTTCGGTTCTCCCTGTCGGAGGATCCCGATACGCAGCTTCATACCGGCGTGATGCCCATTGACCACGATGCCGACTATGGTTCTACCGACGTGGGGGATGTGGGGCATATCGTTCCCACGACTTTCTACAAGACTGCCTGCTACAGTATTGGAGCACCGGGCCACAGCTGGCTGGTGGCCGCATGTCTGGGCAGATCCATTGGACAGAAGGGAATGCTGTATGGAAGCCGGGTCACGGCGCTGGCTGCCCTGCGCCTTCTGACAGAGCCGGAGATTGTGGAGAAGGCTACGGCAGAGTGGAAGGCCAGTATGGGTGAGAGAGTTTATAAGTGCATGATGCCGGATACGCTGGATGCACCGGTGTAATGCGTAGTTGCTAGGACCTGCTATACGAAAACAATTAATTGATTTCAGGAGGTTATACCAATGAGCAAAACTGTTCTGCTCGATATGAGCACAAAGAAGCTGACCTATGATGCACAGCTGGCACCGGAGGCACATATTGATTCCGGCGATATCCTGGTCTGCGAGTCTGAAGATGCCAACTGCAGCCTGATTACCGACGAAAGCCACGTCTGGTATAATTTCCAGGACCTGCGCGAGGCTGCGGGCGGCGGCAGTGACCCGGTGTGTGGCCCGGTCTACGTCGACGGTGCCAAGGCGGGAGATTTCCTGGCTGTGGATATCCTGAAGGTTGAGCCCGGCATTTGGCGTAACGGCGGCTATACCTCCATTCAGGGCGGCTGCGGCTGGATGGAATTCACCAAGTGCAATCTCCAGCAGCCCCTGGTTCCCACCTCCCGTATCCTCACTTTTGATGGGGAAGGTCATGCCATGATGAACCTGGAGGGCGGTAAGGAGTACATCAAGATCCCCCTCAATCCCTTTGTCGGCTGCATCGGCGTGGCGCCTAAGCGGGACCGTGTGTGCTCTGACAGCCTCAATGAGGAATACTGCGGCAACGTGGATATTCCCCAGTTCAAGGAGGGTGCCACTGTAATCCTGCGCTGCAATGTGGACGGCGGCCTGCTGTCTATCGGCGATGTCCATGCCGCTCAGGGTGATGGCGAAATCACTGGCTGCGCTATCGAGTGCCAGGGCCGTACCACCGTGCGGGTTCGCCTGATCAAGAAGGAAGACATGAAGTACTACGGCTGCCCGCAGGTAAATACGCCCACCATGATGGGTTCTGTGGGTGTGTGGAGTGGTAAGAACCTGACCTGGGCCATTACCCGCGGCTATGTGGATCTGATTCACCGCATTAATGCTGAGTATGGTATCAGCGAGTCCGACGCATATATGCTTCTGTGCCTGTGCGGTAAGGTCCAGATCGGCAATGGCTCCACCGCCGTGTGTATGGTGGAGCGGTCTGTCCTGGAACGTTTCGCCAAGGAGTAAATTCCGATCCCGGAATCGTCTTGGAGCACGGTCCGCATTTTGACGAGGTGCTGCTGCAGACAGCAGATGCGCCTCGGTCACTAAGTAGATAAAAAGTCCCATTTGTCAGACAGCGAAATGCCGACTGGCAAATGGGACTTTTTTATTACAAGAAAGATTCTGCTTTGATTGGGTTGCCTGTGAGCAGACAGCTGCTCATTACTGCAGTGTCAGGTCGCCCTCCTTGATCCAGCCGATCCTGCGGAAAAAGAGGCCAAAGGCCCAGGTGAGGACGGCAGGGAGGATGAAGCAGATCAGGGCCATGGCCAGCCAGTCCGTGCCGGTGATGGCGGCCTTTGCTCCGGTGGCCACATCGTTGACCCACCCGGCGTATACGCCGATGGGGCCCACCATGCCGCAGGTGCCCATGCCGGAGGCCACGCCGCCGGAGGGGTCGTTCATCTCGAAGTGGAACAGGCCGCAGGTGCCCATGCCCGAGTTGATGGGGTCCCCGTTCATCTCCAGCCGGAACACACAGGTGGCCAGGGGGCCGGTGACGGCGGAGGTGAGGATGGCGGGGAGCCAGATCCGGGGATTCTTCACGATGTTGCCCATCTGCAGCATGGAGGTGCCGAGGCCCTGGCTGATGAGGCCGCCCCAGCGATTTTCACGGAAGCTCATCACAGCGAAACCCACCATGTTGGCACAGCAGCCTGC
>ENA-OPBW01001449-OPBW01001449.1-human-gut-metagenome-genome-assembly--contig:-NODE-1449-length-12323-cov-2.545240_pt1 | contig 12323 bp, 11 predicted proteins | sample MGYA00241070_ERZ501456 | MGnify/ENA primary metagenome ERZ501456 (study PRJEB25962, sample SAMEA2042624) | human gut metagenome | biome: human gut; feature: human-associated habitat; material: faeces...
GGGCTGAAATTGAAAAGAAAAGAGTCTGGCTTCGGGACAATGAACCGGATTATTATAAAGAATGTAGACTTGAAGACAGAGACATATTCGAGCAGTGGATAGAAAAAGGTTATGTTTAATTCTGTATTCTATTTTCTGCAGTTCTTTGATAGGAGATGATTATGTGATTTTGACATTGTATGAACCTTTCCGCCATTGGTCGGAAACTGGTTCCGTATATATTTTATCGGATCCTCATTTTGGGGATTCCGATTGCAAATTGATGGATCCTGGCTGGATTGAGCCAGAGGAACAAGTGGCCAGAATCAATGCGTTGGTCATGAAGAATGATACCTTTGTCTGTCTTGGCGATGTCGGTGATGCTTCCTTTGTAAAGCAAATTAGGGCAAGAAAGAAGATATTACTTCTTGGAAATCATGATAAGAAGAAGGATTACAAAGGATTGTTTGATGAGATTTACGATGGCCCATTATTGATTGCAGAAAAAATTCTTCTTTCTCATGAACCGGTCTATGGATTGCCTTGGTGCTTGAACATTCATGGTCACGATCACAGCAACATTGAGTCCTATAAAGAAGGATGCAAGCATCTGAACCTGGCTGCCAATGTCTGTGGTTACACTCCGGTCAGTCTTGGCAAGCTGATTAAAGGGGGAATTCTTTCTGATATCACAAGCATTCATCGAATTACTATAGACCGGGCAACAGAGAAAAAGGAGAAATGGCATGGAGAAGCAGTTTCCGACAATTGATAAAGTGAAAACCGGAAAGCAGATCCGCCGTCTCATGAATTCTCTGGGGCTGACGGTTACGGATGTTCAGAAATATATGGGCCTTGCCACACAGCAGGCTGTTTATCACTGGTTGAACGGGAGGAGTCTTCCGAGTATAGATAATGTGTATGCCCTGAGTGAATTATTCAAGGTTCCCATGGATCAGATTATCTGCGGGAATCGGGAATATCAACCAGAACAAGGATCCATGTATTATAGACTTAAGGCATATGCAAAATATCTGCAGATGTGTGTGACGGTCGCTTGTGAGGGAAAGGGTAGAGAGCAGACTTGCTTTATAATAGAGGCAATGTAATTTAAACAGACGTGCGATTTTTGAGGACAGCTTGTAATAGTGCAGGCTGTTCTTTTTTTGCTCATTTTCGAGTCTCACCAACTTGATACTTTCTGCGCCTCCGATGATACTTTTCTATCTGCATATGAGATACCTCTGATACTTCTGACTGATACAATGATTATGCTGGAAGTAGAAGATCAGCAGGACAATTTAATAAGATTTTTCAAAGCTCTATTGGGTGTAACCGCTCGATAGGGATTTTTGCGTGGTTCTACGAGCGGTGCAAACGAAGAAGGATCAGCATTGACGCATGCTTGTATGTGAGAAATGCTGGTCCTTTTTTCGTTTATAGCGCGACAGCGCGACACCGAGCCGATAGGCGAGGTTAGCACCGCTTTGATCTTTGATTTCCAGCCAATGCCACGGGTCTGCTTATGACCGCGTGATTGGAAAGGAAATCAAGGATGATCAGACGTATCAGTAAGCCACGTGCACCTCCGCTCCTGGATTTGAAACACGAGAACAAGATTTCAAATTCAGGAGGAAAAGAAGATGTACGTACAGCATCCATATAAATTCGAAGGAAAATATTACGCAAAGATTGATGGAGTATTCTATGAGATATCCAAGGAAGTGGCGATGGCTATGTTTGCCGATTATAGAAATGAGATTTATCGCAGCCGTAAGTAGGCACCGGATGACAGGGAAGAGGATCTTCAGATGGAAGAGCTTCAGGATCTGAAGATTGATAATGAGAAAGAAAATGCTGCAAAAAAGAAGGATAAGAAGTGGAAGCGAAAGACCAAGAGATGTGAGATTCTCGATTGTGCCTTCAGTGCTAACAGCGATGGACTATCTGTTGCCGATATGGCAGATGACACACAGCTCAGCCTTGAAGAATTGATGATTTTGAAAGAGGAGAGCAGAATTCTCCATGACAAGATCAGTAAGCTTACTCTTCAGGAGCAGTTTATCATCAAGTCTATCTATTTTGAGGGCATGAAACAGAAAGAAGTGGCAGAGATTCTTGGCGTCACAAAGGGAGCTCTAAGTCAGAGACTTGGTACTATCCTCAGAAAGATGCGTACCATGTATTTGGAAGGATAAATAAGATTTCTTAAACTTTTTTGCTTCATTGCCTAAACTTTTTCTGCGTTTTTTGTATTTAGTAACTGAAAAGGTTAAGCCTTAAGAAATACAGAAAGCGAGAATTCAGAAATGGACAAGAGATGTTATTCCGTAGCGGAGCTGCAGGGAATTTTAGGTGTAAGCAGACAGTGTATCTATGAGCTGCTCAAGAAGAAAGAATTCAGTTGGGTGATGGTTGGTGGCAAGTATCGCATTTCCAAGAAAAGCTTCGATGAGTGGCTGGACCAGAATCAGTAGAAGGAGCGGTTAGGATTGCATTATCGGCAAGAGATGTACATCCTAACGCTTTTTCTGCAGATGAGTTATGTTAGTACCATGGGAGGTGGCGCGATTGTATTACAATCCATTGACAAAGGAAGAAGAGTTTCACGAACTGGTGAAGGAGATTGAGAGCCAGAGTGCATACAAAAGGGTGCCTTCTCCGGAGAAAAAATACATGTCGGTAGCGGAAATGGGGCGGCTCTTGGGTTTGAAGAAGACGGACCGATACTGGCTGGTTCACAAGAATTTTTTCAAGACAGAAGTGATTCTTGGGAAAATGCGTGTGGAGCTGGAAAGCTTCGAGAAATGGTATGCCAATCAGATCAAATATCACAAGATTACCGGGGAGGAGCCTGGACAGGAACTGAAGCAGCGTTCTTATTCGCCAAAGGATATTGCAGAGATTCTGCAGATTTCTGAATGGCAGGTTTACGAGGAGATGAAGAAAGCCGATGTGGAATATATCCTGGTGGATTATTGGAAAAGGTATCCTAAAGAAGCATTTGATGAGTGGTACAGGAATCAGAATCGGTTCCGCAATGCCAGGGATCGGGAGAAGGTTCGTGACATTGTGGAAGGTTCTTTGCGGATGCCGGAAATGGCCAGAATGTTGGGTGTTTCAAGAAGCGTAGTTTATAACATTATTGCTTGCTCGGATATTCTGAAAACCATTGAGTTTGATGGTCGAAGACGAGTGACCAAGAAAAGCTTTTATGAGTGGTATGCCAGTCAGGATCGATATCATATCGTATCGGAGCAGGCGCCGGAAACGGTGAAGAAAGAAGATAATCGCAGTATTGAAACATATAGAAGAGCGGTTCAGGATCGTGATGGCCATACCAAAAATATCGGAAATGATGCGTATCTGACGGTAAAGGAAGCTGCGCTTCTGGCAGGAATAAATCCGGCAACCGTACATAAGTGGATCAAAAAAGGAAAAATAGAAGCAGTCCAAAGCAGCAAGACGGTTCGTATTCCAAGACAGGCGTTTGAAAATTGGTTGCAGAGAAGAAAGAAGGAGGATCAGCATGGCATCAATTGTTGAGAGAAGAGGCAGATTTTGTGTCGTATATAGTTATAAGGATAAGAACGGAAAGCGCAGACAGAAATGGGAAACCTATAAGACCATGTCAGAAGCAAAGAAGCGCAAGAAGGAAATCGAGTATCGTGCGGATATCGGACAAATGATCGTGCCTCATTGTAAGACAGTGAAGGAGCTGCTGGAGGAGTATGTTAATTTGTATGGGAAAGAGGCCTGGGCTCTGTCTACATACTCTTCTAATGTGAGTATGATCAATAACTATATCAACCCGATTATTGGCGGAGATAAGCTGGAGAATGTTAATACCAGATTTATCGAAAAATATTACCAGAGACTTCTCCGAACTCCGGCCGTGATCAATCCGGCAACCGGCAAACGTCAGTCAGAGTATGTAACTCCGGCAACAATCCGGGATATTCATAAACTTCTTCGTAATTGTTTTCAGCAGGCAGTAAAATGGGAGCTGATGGCAAAGAACCCGGTGATCTATGCAACAGTTCCGAAGTATAAGAGCGCAAAACGTGAAATCTGGACGGCAGAGACTTTGATGCATGCACTGGAAGTTTGTGAGGATGATCGCCTGAAACTGGCCCTGAATCTGGCGTTTTCCTGTTCTCTTCGTATGGGAGAAATGCTTGGGCTTACCTGGGACTGTGTGGATATATCAGAGGAAGCCATTGCGGAGAACCGGGCTTATATTTATGTCGATAAGGAAGTGCAGCGAGTAGACAAAGCAGCTATTCAGGAACTTCGAGGAAAAGATGTGATTCTGGTATTTCCGGAGGAGAGTAAGAAAAACAAGACCGTTCGTGTGTTGAAATTACCAAAGACAGAGAGCAGTATCCGTAAAGTTTTTCTCCCAAAATCTGTGGCAGAGATGCTTGTGGAATGGAAGAAGGGACAGGATAAGATCAAGGAAACTCTGGGAGATGAGTATATGGATTATAATCTGGTGATGGCAACACCTTTTGGACTTCCGATTGGTACTTCTTCTATTCGTAAGGCTTTAAATGACCTGATCAGGGAACATGATCTTCCTCCGGTAGTATTCCATAGCCTTCGTCATACCAGTGTTACCTACAAGCTGAAGTTAAATGGCGGTGACATCAAGGCGGTACAGGGAGACTCCGGTCATTCCCAGATCAATATGGTCACCGATGTATACTCTCATATCATTGATGATGATCGTAGAAAAAATGCGGAACTCTTTGAGCAGGCCTTTTATGAGAAGAAGAATCTGGATCCGAGTATGCATGCCAATGTGGCCGGAAAGACAGTAGAACTTCCGACAAATGTGGATGCAGAACTCCTGGCGAAGGTCCTTTCCAATCCGGAGATGGCAGCGCTTTTATCTACTTTGGCCAAGTCACTGGAGAGTAAATAAAGGCAAAAGAACTCTCTTTTCATTTGCGTCGAAATGGTAGCCAAGATGGCGACCAATAGTTTTGTTGGATCAAACTTGAGATGATATTATACCTGTTATACCCTTGATAAGATGAATAAATATAGGTATAATGGGTATAACAAGTTTGGGAGGTGTTACTTATGAGTCAGGAAGAATTAATGAATGCAATTGCTGAGATTGAACGGGAAATTGCCATATTGCCCGAAGGTAGCATCACAAAAAAGAAGATTAGAGATAAAGAATACTATTATCATCGAATCGCCAGGAATGGTAAGCGTGTAGAAAAATATATTGATTTTAAAGATGTTGCAGAACTTAAAGATAGGATTGATCGGCGAAAGAAACTGGAAAAAGATCTCAAAGAATTGAAAAAACAAATGATTCCGGAGAAGGCAACCACAAAAGAAGAACATCTGGAGTTTAAGACAACTGTAAGAACAGGCAGCCGTCTTCGCGCGCAAATTGCTGTAACAAAGAAATACAAGAAGAGAGAATGTATTCGTGAACTGCGAGATTATATTTTCGGCAGTCAGACAGATAAAGTGTTTGTAATCTATGGCCTTCGAAGGACCGGTAAGACAACGATGATTCGTCAGATTCTTACAGAGTTACCTGAAACTGAATTTCGTAAGGCTGCCTTTGTCCAGGTGAGATCCAGAGATACTCTGGAAGATATCGATGAGGATCTAAGGCAGCTGGAGACAAAAGGTTTCAAGTATGTATTTATCGATGAGGTAACACTCATGGAGGACTTCATCGAAGGTGCGGCACTCTTCTCAGATATTTATGCCAGCAGCGGAATGAAGATTATTTTATCGGGAACGGATTCTTTGGGGTTTGCGTTCTCAAAAGAGGAACAGCTGTATGATCGATGTATTATGATGCATACAACATTCATCCCGTATCGTGAATTCGAGGAGGTTCTTGGAATCAAAGGAATTGATGAGTATATCCGTTATGGTGGAACCATGAGTTTAAGCGGTGTAAATTACAATGAAGATGCTATCTTTGCTTCAGCCAGAAGTGCGGAAGAATATATTGATACAGCGATTGCAAAAAACATCCAGCATTCCCTTAAGATGTATGAATATGGTGGACATTTCCGCTCATTATTGGATCTGTATGAAAAGGGAGAACTGACGAATGTAATTAATCGTGTAGTTGAAAACATCAATCACAGCTTCACGCGAAGGGTTGTTGAAAGGACATTCAAGTCGCATGATATTGCTGTAACGGCATCAAATATGCTTAGAGACAGGGAAGCTCCTATGAATATCAAAGCACATATGGATCTGGATGCAGTGACTCGTGGTATGATGCAGATGCTCGACATTCTGAATAAGGAAGAGCAGAGCATTCAGATTGAAGATTACCATATGGCACAGATAGAGGAATACCTTACCTTATTGGATCTGATTATGAAGATTGATCTCGAATCATTGCCGGAAGTCAATCGAAAAGAAAGTGTGACTGTAATCACTCAGCCAGGTATGCGATATGCGCAGGCCAATGCGATTGTGTCTAATCTGCTTCTCGATGCAAAGTTCAGTGAATTATCGCTGGTTGAAAGACAGAGAATCCTGGATAGATTGCTCAGTGAGATCCGTGGAAGAATGATGGAAGATATTGTTTTACTGGAAACGAAAATTGCTCATCCGGAGAAAAAGGTATTCAAGCTTCAATTTGCAGTCGGAGAGTTCGATATGGTAGTCTTTGACCCGAAAGAACTTAACTGCAAGATCTACGAAGTGAAGTACAGTAAAGAACAGGTTCCGGAGCAGAGCCGCCATTTGAAAGACGAGGAAAAATGCGCTATGACAAGCCATCGCTATGGAGAAATTACCGGAAAATATGTCATTTATCGTGGTGAAAGTGGTAGTCTGGAAGGTATTCAATATCTGAACGTAGAGGAATATCTAAAGTCATTATAATTTTCTGTATTTCGGCCAGAGAAAATCTTGTGGATGTTCAGAAAGGAATGAAGATATGACCGATATCAGATATATTTCAACAAAAGAAGCCGCTGGGATCATGGGCTTATCAACCAGAAGAGTAGTAGGATTACCATGGCATGATGCTGGGACTGGCAGCAGGTATGTCATCAAGATATTACATCAGATCAAACAGGGAATCTGGAGAGGGAAGATTCGATCTTGTGTTGGAGCCTAAGGTACATTCTTTGCCGGGTATTATCATGGAATTCAAAGCGACAAAGAATGATGCTGGTTTATCTGCATCCGCCGACGAGGCTATGAAGCAGATTGAGGATAAGCACTATGATACAGATATGAAGGACCGTGGAATCAAGGAAATCGTAAAATACGGCATCGCCTTTGCGGGTAAAAATGTAAGGATTGCAAATGGCTGAAGTTTCAAAGTAGGATGCATACAAGGGCAACTAAACGAAGATAATATTCCGCAACATATCAACATATAATTGATATATTGCGGAATATTTGCTATAATATGCGAAAGTAAATTGCGTAGTATATAAGGAAGTGATGTAAATGAAGACTTGTAAACAGAAAGCTTTGGAGTGGGGAATCAGCGAAAGAACTGTGAATGACCTGTGTAAAAAAGGAAGAATTCCGGGCGCGGTGAAGAACGGTGGAAGATGGCAGATTCCGGATGAGGCCATAAAACCGGAGGATGGACGCATTTCCAGTGGCAGATATGTAAGAGCAAGAGGACAGGAAAAGCTGAGATCATTGCCGATTGGCATCTCTGATTATGCACGGGCACAGTCTGAATATTATTATGTGGATAAAACCTTACTGATTAAAGAATTTCTGGATAAAAAGCCGATGGTATCTTTGTTTACCAGACCACGTCGTTTTGGTAAGACTTTGAATATGGATATGCTGCGCTGCTTCTTTGAAATATCGGAAGAAGATACCAGTAAATATTTTGAAGATACTATGATCTGGCAATGTGGAGATGCCTATACATCTCATCAGGGGAAATATCCGGTTATCTTTCTGACTTTTAAAGATGTAAAGTTTGACAGCTGGCAGGCTACTCTTGATAAAATAAAGGATCTGTTACAGGCAGAATTTGGAAGACATGCGAAAATCCTGAATGGCAGTCAGCTTGCGGATTATGAGAAAGAGTATTTTTCAAAAATGTTAAATGGCAGCGCATCCTATATAGATTTGACGGTTGCACTTGAGAAACTCTCAAAGATGCTGGCAAGTTATTATGGAGTTGCTCCTATTATTATTATTGACGAATACGATACACCGATCCAGGAAGGATATTCTAAGGATTTCTATAATGAAATTATCGATTTCATGCGGGTATTCTTTTCAGGAGCGTTCAAGGACAATAGGAATCTGTCTTATGGATTTCTTACAGGCATCCTGCGAATTGCACAGGAGAGCATTTTCAGCGGATTGAATAATTTGAGCGTAAACTCGATTATGGATGAGGACTATAGTCAGTTCTTTGGTTTTACATCTTCAGAAGTTTATGAAATGCTTCAGTATTACGGGATGACAGATGAGATGGAAGAACTGAAGGAATGGTATGATGGATATCTTTTCGGTAATGAAGAAATATATAATCCATGGTCCGTTATAAATTATGTATCAAAAAAAGGTATTCCACAGGCCTATTGGGTAAATACAGGAAAGAATGAAATTCTTGTAGATGTGCTTCAGACCGCCACGGAAGAAATAAAAGGTCAATTGTATGATCTGCTTCAGGGAAAAAGTGTAATCACCAGAATAGATCAGAATGTCGTATACAGAGCCCTTGCGGAGGATCCGGATAATATCTTCAGTCTTTTACTGGTTGCCGGATATCTAAAGACACCGAAGAAAGAGCTGCAGCCGGATGGTTCATATCTGTGTGAGGTTTCTATTCCGAACAAAGAAATTGCTGCCGTCTATAAAAGTGAAATCCTGTTTCATCTGATGCAGATCGGTGCAATTACAAGAACAACTGCAAATAAAATCGCAGAGAGTTTATTTGCATGTAATTATACGAAATTGCAGAAAGCCATTGCGGAATATCTGGATAAATCTGTAAGCTTTTACGATGGAGGAACGGAAGGCTTTTATCATGGCCTGGTATTAGGGTTGATCGCATTGATGGATAATCAGTATAGAATCAAGTCCAACAGAGAATCCGGAGACGGAAGATACGATATTACCATGTTCCCGAGAGAGAAAAAGTATCCGGGAATCATTATGGAGTTTAAGTGGAAAGCTGATCTGAAAGAAGAGGAGATGGAGCAATTTGCTGCAGATGCTCTCAGGCAGATTGATGAAAAACGCTATGATGCAGAACTGATCGAGCTTGGTGTGGCACCTATATTCAAATTGGGAATTGCATTTTCGGGAAAACGCGTAAGAGTTAAGACCATTTAAAATGATTATTAGGTCGCATAAAATGTAATTGTTTTTCATTATCTCGCCAACTCGCCCAGCCTTGCAGTTTTCTTTGCATAAAACCATGCTCTGGCTAATGGTCGCCAACTTGGCGACCATTAAAAATCGAAACTCTTTTATGTACATTGTTGCATGATATGGTAAGGCATGATATATGTCATAGTGACGAGGAAAATGAATCAAGCTTGCTTGGATTCATTTGACGACCGCTGATCATCCGTAAAACGTGTTTTACGGATGTATCTTACCGATACCAGGTGAAGCTGCCGGGACGGGGGATAGTTTTGACCACCGGAGCAGCCCTTCTGAGTGCCGGCTGATGAGGCCCCACGAAATAGCAAAGCGGCGAAGCCGGTGACGAATAAGAACTCCATTGCCCAAATCAGGGGTACACAATGCGTGTATTTTGGGGTATAATATAAAAGCAGAGATCATAAAAACAGGTCAATAATTTAATAGAGTTATCAATTCCGAGAAAGTACGGAATCGGTAGCCGATAAATCTATTGGCGTCGTTATAAGCACTCAATTTTTACTGTTTGGCAATTCGGTACTGAGAACTAAATTAGCTCATGCCAACATTTTGCAAACAAAACAGGCCAAAACGGGGCTGATCCGGGACCATATAAGAACTGACAATCAGGTGCCCACGATAGCTAAAAAACCCCGCAAATCAAGGCTTTTCAAGAACTTCATAAGACAGTGATAAACAAGGAGCAAGGTACCGAGTGCCTTGCTCCTAAGCGTGGGGTCGGGGGTTCAAGTCCCTTTTGCGACGCCAGCTAACAACGCCGAAAAAGTTGATTTTTCAAGGTTTTCGGCGTTTTCTATTTTCCGAAAAAAGTTGAAATTATAGAAATATGTGATTAGCAGGAGTGATTTTTGCTAATCAAATTTATCGAGAAAGATTGAACTCAGCATATCATAGTCATGGTATAATGGAGTTGCCAAGAAAAGGCGTTTGAGGTCGCAGGCTGTTATCTCAAAGTAGATGGTACATAGAACTTAGTATTGCAGTTTGTAATTTCAAGTTTGTCATTATTTTGGGGGCTGTCGCATCAATGATTAGGAAATCATAGATGCGGCAGCATCTTTTTGCCATTTTTAAGCCGAAATATTCTCTTCTCTCATTTTGTTTCTACAAAAAGGCAAACTTTAATAAACCTTTTGGGAAAAAGGTTCGCTTTCCAGATTTACTTTTGACCTGTCAAAGTCAGGCGGTCTGTTTGAGTGGAAATAAATGCTGTCCTGTCCTTCCTGCCTGGATCTTATGATGGAGTTTGTTTATGTTATACCCGATCGCCAGCAGGATACTCTGGGCGGTTACATTTGCATTCCCTCGATATAAATATCGTCTGAATTCCATATCCTCTTTGATGTTTGCAAAACTTCCTTCGGCCTGGATACTTCGGTTCATCCGAAGCTGTGTACCATAATCACTGGTAATCCGCTCCAACGCCTCCTGACGTTTTTCTTTCATTTTTTTCGAAACGTACAGTACTTTCTGGCGGTCTTCCATTGGTGTTTTGCAGTTGTTCCCCTTGATGCAGTCTGTTTTGAAAGGGCATCCGCTGCATCCGTTACTTCGATATACGGTAACGGTTCTCCGGTATCCACTGGCCGTCTTTTCTCTCTTTTCGTACTGCACTGTCAACACCTGTCCATTTTTACAGTAATAACAGTCCGCTTTTTCATCATATTTCATGTTTTCCATCCGCCCGATATCCTGACGGTATTTTCGGGTTTTGGAAATCTCATAGTTCTGGGGTTTGATATAGGCCAGCTGACCGTTTTCTTCGAGAAACAGGTAATTCTCTTCGCTTTCATATCCTGCATCTGCCACAATCTCCTGATATTTAAACGGAAGATACAACTCCATATCTTTCAGGAATGGGATCAAGGTCCTCGTATCTGTAGGACGTGGACTGATATCCAGCCACGTGATGTATTCCGAATCTACACCATGCTGGAGATTATAAGCTGGTTTCAGCTGCCCATTGAGCATGGCATCTTCTTTCATCCGCATAAAAGTCGCATCCGGGTCTGTTTTAGAATAACTGTTACGGTCTCCACAGACATAAAGCTTTTTATTGTACTCCTTCAGTTTTGCTATGTAAGTTTCCAGAGTTTCCAGCGATTTCTGAAGGCGTGTTTTTCGTCGTCCGGTTCCATGGACAAAGACAATCCCTTCCTCCTGCCTGATCCTGCACAGCTTTTTTCGCAGCCTTTTTAATGTGTGAAGAGAGACTTTCCCATTATAAGCAATCCTGAAACCGTAAAGATTTTCACACTCTTCCACAAGGACAAGGATCTTATCGAAAAGTTTTGCCTGATTTTTCGTAACAGCCTTTTTCCAGACAAAAGTATATTTGTTCGCAACGGATTCTATTTTGGTCCCATCAATAAAGATGCTTTTCCCGGAAATCTCTCCAAGAGAATATAAGAGTTTCGACACCTCAGCTAATGTCTTTTTCGAGCATTGGGCGAAATGCAGAGAAATAAAACGCGCAAAGGTTGCATGGTCAGGTGCTGGTTTTCCTTCCAAAAGGTACATGAAGTTAATGTCTCTGCGGCATGCAGTTTCGATATCCCGGCTGGAGTAGATCCGATTCATGCTGGCGTAGACCATGATCTTAAACAGCTGTCTCGGTGTCGCCTGATTTTTCTTTATCTTTCCATAAGTCTGATAAAGATCGCTGAGTTCCATTCCCTCCACAAAAGCACTCAGAAGACGGACCGGATCATCTGCCGGGATCAAAATTTCCACATCCAGCGGAAGTTTGATTTGATAGTACAGAGAAGATAGAGTATAATCTTTCTGTAAGATTTTATTTAGTCGCATAAATAAATTTTACACCAAGAGCCAGGCCTTGCACAGACCTGGCTCTTATTCTCTGCAAAAAAAGTGCTGCCGCACTAATTATTTAGTGCGACAGCCCCGTTTTTCTTTACTCTCTCGACAAAATGCCGTTCCTTTCAGCGCGAAAACAGGCAGTTCGCCAAAAA
>ENA-OPBW01001450-OPBW01001450.1-human-gut-metagenome-genome-assembly--contig:-NODE-1450-length-12320-cov-40.596121_pt1 | contig 12320 bp, 15 predicted proteins | sample MGYA00241070_ERZ501456 | MGnify/ENA primary metagenome ERZ501456 (study PRJEB25962, sample SAMEA2042624) | human gut metagenome | biome: human gut; feature: human-associated habitat; material: faeces...
ACACACAACATCTATTCATAATTACCATATTTAGCATATGCTGAGTTTAAATTACACTTCGTTAAAAAATTAACGAAATTCACAATTACTATAGTTAGCATATGCTAACTACATCTTAACACAAATTCAATACAATTAGTATCAATCATTTACAATTTATATCTTACACAGACATAATGTTATGCTATACTATAATCACAACGAAAGGAGATTGAAGAATGACAATTATGAATGCTGAAATATCAAGTTGTATGTTATACAAATCTGAAGGATGGTACTGGTGGGAAATACGAATATTATTTGAGAATGGAACAGGAACAAATGTTGTTAAATGCATTTCTGACGGAAACACTTCTAATGTAGTAAGGCCATCGGTCGCTATGATGTTAAAAATTATGGATGTTACAGACAGTTATTGTTTAGATGAAATTCAGGGTAAATATGTGCGGGTGGAGTTGGACGATACAGAAAGAATTAGTAAGATAATGCATATTATCAAACCTATTGAACTGATATACAGCGACTACGATTGATGAGGTGATGATTATGTACAGAAAGTTTATAAATAACCTTGAATATAAACATATGTTATTAGAGCCAGTAGGGTTAAGATTTAATGACGGAGAAGAAGTAATTGAGTTTATAGATGAAGGTCATGCTACATGGTATACATACTGTTGCGAAGGTGAAGCAACGGCATTAGAATTAGCGAGCATTAGAAAGATTGTAAATAGTATTACAGGGTTAGCGATGTGTAGAGTTGAGGGATATAATGTAATATCATGGGAGGCTACAGATGATTAACAAATACGATATAAAAGATGTTAGCCGCGCGGGCGATGTTGGGATAATTATATTTGAAGATGTCGAGAACCATGAAACATTTACATTGCTAATAGATTTGACAAAATTTAAAGAATCGGTATTATATGTGTTATGTAAGGAGTGTTATACTTATAACAATTCTTTGTATATAAAAGACATTGATAGTAATTTCGAACTTGCGACTAAAGAAGATTATGATCGAGAACGAGAGAGCATATCCGAAGCGATAGAGGAGGTATTAAGACATTATGACAAAAACAGACAAAATGATTAAATTATATAATTATTATGAAATAATGTACCGTCGACACTATAGTGTCTGCAAGAATAGTTTGGAGACCGATCTCTATCAAGCGAAGCTGTCGGCAGTTAAAGAATGTTTAGATATTATGACAGAGGATAACACAAATGACAGATAGACAGGAATACCGGAGATTGTATTATATTCTTAAGAAGCGCGAGCAAAGGTTTTCAGCGTCTAAGGAATGGTCGGATTATGACAAAGTACTTAAAAGCGGATTATTTGATTTAGAAGCCCCTAAGGATATATCAGATGATGATTTACCCTTTTATCGTGAAATTGCAGAGAATTTATACAAAAACAAATTCGCGAGTATTGCAGGACTGCGACAAATTAGAAAAAAGGCTGTTAAGACGCTTCAAAGTCATGATTATAATATTACAGAGGCTCAATATAATAAGTTTGCGGATTTTATGGCGGCGGCGAAGAACACAAAACTAATAGATATATATTCGTCGGAGGAGCTTGCACGTGCATTCATTAATGGAGATGCTAAAAACGAGACTGTCCAAAATATTATTAACGAAATCAGTTAATAAGTATCTGGAAGTAATAGCGTCATGGGATATAGAAACGAGTAAAATTGAATACAAAGATGAGACACATGCGTTTATGTATATATGGCAGTTGCATATATGGGGCATCCCTGTAATATATGGCCGAACTTGGGAAGAATTCATAAACGTGATTGACGAAATAAACCGGATAATTCCAGAGAAGAAACGATTAATTATATATGTTCACAATTTAGCTCACGAATTCCAATTTTTAAAGGGCATTCATGAGTTTGACCGAAAAGAAGTGTTTTTAGTTGACGTTCGAGAACCTTTGTACTGTGTGTGGGATAAAGTGGAATTTCGTTGTAGTTACAAGCTTGCGGGAACAGGTCTTGAACGGTTTATGAAAGATATGAACGTTCCTAAAGCATTACAGAAAACGGAAATGAATTACGACGTAGTACGTTATCCTTGGACGGAAATAGAAACTGAAGATTTAATTTATATGCGAAATGATGTTGTAGGGTTATCATGCGCTATTAAATCACTGTTAAAAGCTAACGGCGACACACTAAACACAATCCCGTATACTTCAACTGGATATGTCCGGCGTATGGCAAAAAAGGTATTATTCCCATATAACGGAATATTACGAGGTTTAGTGCCCACCTTACACGTGTTTGAATTGTTGCGTGAAGCGTTTAGAGGTGGAGATAATCACGCTAACCGTTTCTATGTTGGAAAGATATTATATAATGTTGGAAGCTATGACCGTGAAAGCTCATATCCTTACGAACTGGTTAATAAAAAATTTCCGCTGACCGAGTTTAGAGAAACGACAGATGATATTAAAACCATACTATCAAATTCGGAAAAATTCGGATACGTATTCCGTGTACGATTGGAACATGTAGAACTTAAGAAATGGTATCAACCGTATATATCGTTCAGTAAGTGTAGGAACATAAAAAACTATTTGCTCGATAATGGGCGAATATTATACGCAGAAAGTTTGGAGACAACAATAACAGAAATTGACTTAATGATTTTATTAGAGGATTATAACATTTCTTTGCACGATATAACAATAATAGAATGTTATAAGTCTCTCAAACGATATTTACCCTACGAATTTAGAAAGTTGGTGATTGATTTGTTTATAAAAAAGACAGAGTTGAAAGGCGGAGAAGATAAAATTTCATACGCAGAGGCAAAAAAGAAAATCAACGCATTGTATGGTATGACCGTACAAAACACTTTGAAAGATGATATAGCGTATCTTTCTTCAACTGACGAATACTATCTTATAGACACGAAAGAGGAGAAACTTGCTAAAATGAAGCGAGCGCCATTTCTCCCGTATGCTGTGGGGGTGTGGGTTACAGCTTATGCCCGGCAGGACTTAAAAGAGTTTATGTGGATAGTCGGAAGAGATTTTGTATATGCGGATACAGACAGTGTAAAATATATCAGAAATTATACTCCTGCCGATTATAATAACCGCATGGTCGCAGAGGCTCAAAAAATGGGCTATAAGGCGGTTGACATAAGGGGGGGCACTCATTATATGGGGGTATATGTAAACGAGGGAATAAGCGAAAAATTCGTCACTCTGGGAGCGAAGAAATACGCACAGGTTAAGGACGGAGAATTAAAAGTGACTGTGGCAGGGGTGAATAAATTCCGAAAAGGCAATAATCCGTCCGGCGCAGAAGAACTCGGAGATATTGAAAAGTTCAAAGACGGGTTCATCTGGAGTAAAGCCGGAGGGACTCGGGCTATTTATAATGATAATGATACGGACATAGATCTACAAATTGATGGGCATAATCTTCACATATCGTCTAATGTTGCAATAGTTCCAACAACGTATAAGCTTAGTACAAGTATAGATATAGAAGATATTTTGAAACGTATCAGCAATTCATCCCTTGAATGGTTACGAAAAAATTATTTTGATATGGAAAAGATACGATGGATAGAGTAAAGAAAAGCAAATTATATCAACCGTCAGGATATCCGGATATTGAATATCTGTTAAGTAAGGGATTGCCGTTTATGTGGTTAATTGGCGGTCGAGGAATCGGAAAGACTTATACTATACTTGAAACAATAGTATTAAACCGTCATACAAAATTCATATTACTTCGGCGCAAAGCTTCCGAGGTTAAGAAGCTTTCTACAGAAGCTTTTAACGTATTCAAAAAACTGAATTCTGATAAAGGGATAGATATTCGACCTTATCCTAACGGTGACGACTGCTATAGTTTTTATTATGCAGATGAGGACGGCAAGGCGTGGGGTGAATGTCTCGGATATATGATGAGCTTGTCAACCTTTGCGAATTTCCGCGGCGGAGATATGACGGACATTGATTTTATAATACAGGATGAGGCAATACCACAAACACTAAAAGGACAAAGTATGAACGGCGAAGCGTTTACATTCTTTAATGCTTATGAGACCATCAATCGTAATAGGGAGTTGGAAGGAAGACCCGCTCTTAGAGTTATCAGTATATGCAATTCTACAATTTTAAACAACGACTATTTTTTGACGTTAAATATGATTAGTCCAATTATGGAAATGTACCGCAATAAAAAGGAGTTAAAAATAGATAGGGAACATGAACGACTAATAGCGTTATATCTAAATTCACCAATAAGCGAGCGCAAAAAGAAAACGGCATTATACAAATATACTAAAGATACAGCGTTTGCAAATCAAGCTATTGATAACCTGTTTGAGGATATGGACAGCTTCTTAGACGTGTCACGTCCGCTTGCAGAGTATATCCCGGTCGTAACAATAGGAGAGATTACAGTATACCGGCATAAATCCAGACAAAAGCCGTATTACTTATCGACACATAAAAGCGGAGCGCCTAAAGAATTTAAGCTTAATGAATATGACATCTTGGTGTTCCGCAATAAATACCGAAGTATTGTAAACGCTGTGTATTTCGGAGAAGCCGAAGCGGAAAAAGGGTACTTATTAAAATTGTTATTAAAATATATAAAAATGTATTGAGGTGTATAAAATGAAAAATAATTTTACATGGATTGAGCTGTTGAAATTCTGGGCTGCTCGATTACTTATAGCTACCATTATTGCGGTAATTTTAATTTGTATCTTATATTTTAAATATAGATAAATATTAATTATTAAAGGAGAAAAGAAATGTACAACAAAACAACTATTCACGGGAGATTGTGTAAGGAGTGGAGCGAGGTTAAAACAAGTACCAATGTTATGGTTGCAAACTCTCTGGCCTGCCAAATATTCAAAAATACAGTATTTTATGATATTATTGGTAATAAGGAACAACTAAAAAATGTGCTGCAATTTATTCCTAAAGGTGCAGAAGTAGTTATTGAGGGTGTCGTAGAAAAGCCCAAAAAATCATTAGATTATAACCTTCGATTATTTATTGATAAGCTCTATATAGTCCGGGGAATCAAGCCGGATGAAACGGACGATGAGCCTCAGACAGCTTCTAAAATGCCAATTCTTGATGACGACGATTATTGTCCATTTTAAAAAATAAAGCGGGCTGTGCCCGCTTTATTTATGCCTGCAAGTGACAGTCCAGCTGCCGGAGAACGCTACGCCATTTGAATATATTAATATTACCGGCACTCCGGATACTAGAGACACGGAAATTAATGTTGAAACTCCACCTATTAAATTTGTAATATCAGCGTCAACAATGTAATAATCTGTTAAATCAACATCCGAGCCCGTAATTTGTAATATATTATAACCAGTTTCGCCTCCGGCGGCTACTCGTTTAATTCCAGTACTTGAAGAAGTAAACACTTTTTCAACGGGTTCTATAGTTACTGACGGTGTGGTAGTATATGTTATAATATAATTATTATTTCGGAGAACATATCCTGTACTGTCTGCACTGTCAACATATAATTGTTCAGTCACATTATCCGTTAAAATGTGCAAATAAATTTGTGGTGAATAATTATTAACGACTATAGCATTTAAAATATTTTGTAATATTCCCAACAGAGCTCCTGAGATTGTTTTACCGTCTGAATCTATGACATAACGCGGGTAATAGGGAAGAATACCTAAAGTTGGCCGTGTATAACTAACCTTATTGTCGGAAGTTAAGGTCACCGTTCGTGACTGACTACTATCATAACTCGGAATTACCCTAAAAATAATGCGTTCAGAACCCGCTGCATATACACTACAAAAATACCTGTAATTTTCTTGCTCGACTGTGACGTCACCGTATACAAAAAGTTTTTTTTCAATATAAGTTAGTATTGTTTCAAAACTATAGTTACACCGTGAGGTATCGGCAGTTATAACAAATCTTACAAAAAGGGTTGAGTCGTTAACAAATTCTGTAACAGCCCTTTGAGACATCACCGATGTCTGACTTTGACCTGATGATTGAGATATCGGTACAATCCCAACTGGAGAATATGTTATCGCTCCAGATGTAATGTTAATCGTTGCACGATAGACGGCATTTTCATTAGGAAAGGGCAAAGTCTGAATCATCATTGTCGTTGATTGTGGCGAATATGCTTCATATGCATACCTGACAAAATTATAGACAGAATCTTGGATATAATATCGGACGTTAGCTCTGGTTCGGTAATTTATTAACTCGGACATCGATACATTTATAGTATCCTCCGTTGCAGTATGTCTAACAAAAACATAAAAACGTGTAAGAGCGTTCTCAATAGTTGATAGTCTTTGCCTATCAGATGAAAAATTTGAAGCTGTTTCAGTTTCAAATTCTGCTAAATTCGCAATATCCTCATTGAGTTTCGCTGTCAATTCTTCTACGGTAGTATTAAGGGTATTAATTCTGGAGCTTAAATAATTCAACTGTGCCGTTACAGCGTTTTGGCTCATCACCTTATTTGTTGAATTGCCGGTCGTTTGAACTATTAAGTTTTCAAATTGATTTATTAAATCTTCTATTTCACTTTTAGAGGATTTTACATATTCAATTATCCAATCTAAATTTAAGTCATGAAAATTAGTATAAGGAAAATAGTACATTGTTTCACCTCTTAATATAACAAAATACAGAACTCATTTTTAAATTCGTCACATATATATTTATTAAAATCGAACATAACTAAGTCTCTTTGACTTTGCGCCATTTGCTGACTTGTAGTTACTCCGATGTTTCCGTGACGACTTAGTGTTATTGTACGATTTAATATATCACTTCTGCTTATATCGAGCTTTTGCGTATCCTTAAATGTGTGTTCCTCTGTGGTTGTATGTGATAAATTGTCAGTTCTAGTATTAGTAGAAGTAGTACTAAAATTATCAGTATCACTATGGGCATCCGCTAATGCCTTGGAATTAAACGCCGACACTTTATGCGTAGTAGTTCCGTCACGACTGGCATTCCCGCTGTCGGATACTGTTCCGGTATCATTAGTCGTAATACTATCTTCATTGGTTGTCCCGCCACTGTGGGTATGCGTATCAGTTCCGGTATTAGTATCTTCTTGCGTAGTTGTCTCTTCCATATTGTAATTTTCAAGAGGTTCAAACGAATTATAGAATGCATCAGTTGTAGTATTATATAATTCCGTAAATCTCACATCATTTACTTGAGCCCATGCGCTAATAGCAATTTCAGCAAATTTAGGGTTGGGAAATATGAATTCAAGCTCCGCAGTATTTATAAGAATATATCCGGCGAGTTGTGCCGACATCCAACTACTGGATACATTAAACCAGCTTTTGAATTTTAAAGCCAACTGCTCAAAGTCAGCTGTTGTCGGAAGCGTTGAGTTGATTATTCCCATTATTGAAAGACATGCGTCCATTAACTTCTACCCTCCATTTAACCGACAGATTACCCTCAAGTTCAGGGAATATTTCTATAGCCTGCTCAATACCTCGCTGGACTTCCTTTAAACTCATATCCATTGCGGAGAACGACTGCTGTGTATTAGCTTCAACCTCCGATGTTATAAGCCTCTCTTTTTTATCAGTATTGGCAGTCGGTATACCTATTCGATTAAGAAAATCATTATATAGATTTTTAAGAAGTCCGTGTAAATCATTTGCTATGAAATTATTTCGAATTTCATTATTAAACTTTACCCAGTGGGGGTTGTGTTCTTCATCAAATAAATTTTTATCTATAAATGCCGCAGGTTCACCACTGGCAATTTTATCCATAAACTTCTTAAATGTTTCTGCTCCGGCTTTATTATCAGAAGCGAAGACATAAGCAAGCTTTGAATTCAGTATATTTGTATCGAGTGTTTCCGCAGTTAACGCCATCATATCGCCATAATAATTAACAATGTCAAGCATGCCGCAATAATCGGGACGTATTCTAATTACCGCACATTCTTCACCGATTACAGGTTCAAGTATTTGATTTATTCTCGGATTAGAAATTACAGCATTAGTAGGTTGATACTGTACATTATATCCTTTTAATCCCGCCTGTTGTGGAATTATACCGAATGCCGGAGTATCAATAATTGCAAAATATCCCCATGAGAATAGTACAGCTTTGAAATAATTGCTATCCCAATTCTCCGGGATTTCCCATTCCCAAACACTTAATAAATCAGAAAATAAATAACGCCTGAAGAATGCTGATAAAGCTGTATTCGTTACATGTATTGTTGACGGCGTAACAGGCGCCGTTTCAAGCATGATATTACCGTATGAATACGGCACACTATTCATAGAAAAATCCCCCATTCAAATATTCTTCAATTTTTGCACGCTCCGTTGCAAGACATGGGAATTCTACTTTCGCATTTGCACACTTAATAAATCCTCCAACAGTGTTTAATACCGCCGGTGCGCAATATGGACGGCCAAACTCCAAATTATATTCGTCAGCTATTGAATAAAATGCTGAACATAATCTATTACTTTCAGCAAAAGAAAATGTTGCTAAATCCCCACCTGTTCCAGTCTCACGAATAAGTGGCACTCCGGCAATTGCCGCCCAGTTACTAACGCCTGTTTCGATAGTCATATTCGACCCTCTTCCTGTTACTGTGCTAATAATACTTGAAGCTGAATTGACTATCGCTGTTGCTCGTGAAAGTTCCGATACGGCCTGAACATTAAGAAGTACATCAACTCCAACCTGTGCCTCTGATTCAGCAATTATCATAGAATTGGAACCATTAGATACACGTAACCAACCCCGGCCAGAATATGCGTCAATACCAATATAAATTTTAATAGACGTTTCATTAGCAATTAAACTGCAATCCAAAGGAATCTTACCAAAGGGTTTAACTGATAATACACGCTTAGTATATAAATCTGAATTTACATAGCTCCCCCGACTTGTAGTCTGCGGATGTTGTGGCAATGCAATTGTTCTTAGCACGCTTGAATATGCGTGTGTATCAGATATTATCCTACATGTGGCAGGCACGCTCCAATATCCCATATTTACACTGTTTACCACAGTTCCGCCAAATGAACTTCTGTACATCCTAATTGATTTTATAAAGTCCAAAGGATTGAATATTGAGGGGTCGTAAGTAATATCTGCTGTTGAAGCATTCCACCACGAATTACTATTATATATGTTCTGAATAAATGCTGAATATTGAGAGGATGAAAAAATATAGTAAGTGATCCCTGTTGAACCTCCACCACCACTTATACCTACAATATAATAGGTTTCATCAATCCATGGAGAGGCAATATCGGTTATATTGACAGTAGGATTAGTTAAAACAGGATATACAGTATCAGCAATACGTCCATTAAATGCTCCACTGCAACGCTCTACATAATGTGTACCTGTTCCAATATCACCCTTATATGTTGCCATAGGGTCAACTTCAAGTGTTGCAATCCAATTCCGTTCCACCCATTCCCATTCCGTCACAAAATAATATCTCTCAAAAGCATCAATATATGCGTAATTATAGCTTGCAGGATAGCTTTCAGGGAAATAATCGTCCGCCCCGGCAGCCTGAAAGATAATGATAGGTTTTAATATTGTACAATTATCTTTTAGCGTTCCGGTATAGACAGTCCCCCCTGTGGGGGTTTTAGTGGAATTATTCCGCTTTCCAAATCCTGAATATAACGTAACTTGCATAATATTAATCCATTGTAAATACTACAGCATTTTCGGTAAAGTCGTTCCAAAATCTGTCCGTAAAGTGCCATGCAACATTATAATAACCGCCTGAAATATTAAGCGGACTTGTTGCACTCCATTCATTACATACTGTCATTCCACAGCTTTCCTCATCACAAAGAAGAGCGAACACCTTCGGAACCGACACTGCTTCACTTGGCGTAATAATATTTCCAGATGATGCTAAATATGACGGAATAACCTTAATAGTGTCTGGAGTCTCTACAGCCTGCCAGAAATTAACCGTTTCATGGTCAGCATAACGCAGGAATGTGTCATGATAAGTATCGGCTATTGCGCGAGCTGTGCTTTCATACATTGCCGGAGCATACATATACAATCTCTGGTTTTCATAAGGTGTATGACGTGTAATAGCTTTGCCCGTAACATTGATATGATGAATCTGTAAACGTTCTGTAAGAAGCGCTGAAACTGTAGCTATTCGAGCATATACAAATTTCATGAAATCGGGGTATACATCCGGAGCCATAATGGATACCCCTGTATATTTCCCGCCGGTCTTTTCGTTATATTCAGTCAGCAAATGAACTTTCTGTTCAGCTCCGCCACCCTTCACAATTCCGCCAATTAAATTGGAAAGCGTTGCACGTTTAAGATTTTCATGCGCAGTTTCTATCATATCCATAATATTTCCGGTAACCATAGAATAAAAACTTGCCAGCTCTTCAGGGCCCGTAAATGCGCATTCCAACTGTTCCCTAAAATATGACCGTTCAATACTGAACACATTCGCGCCATAGAAGTTAGTCTGCAATATATTTGGACGGCGGAGTTTATACATATCTACGCTCTGCCCGTCCTCTGGCAAAGCAAATGATGTGTCATCAATATATCCTCCGTCGGCAATATTGAGTTTGCGGACAATATTGCCCCACCGTTCCGAAGACACTCTTAAACCCTTGAATTTTTCGGAATATGGTCTAATCGAAAATATAGTACGTGTCACCATCTGTGTTATTGCTGACATTACCGGGTCAACGCCATTCTTTAGCGCTGTTGTAGCTACTGATACAAATTCACTCATATTAGTAGGAGTAAGTGCGCTCTGTCCTGTCGCTTGATTAACAATATATGTCAAAAGCGCTGATACTTGCTTAAAATTTAATTCGTTTACACTTGCCATTATTTCTTATTCCTTCCGTTAATAATATAATCGTTTATGTCGTCAATAGATGTATGCTTTTCGCCGCCTAAATCGCGTAACTGATTAGTTGCAATAATTGTTTTCTTTAAATCATCAATGCTTTTCTGCAAATCTTTTATATAATCAATATTCCCCGAATGTGTTTCTTCCGGCGTTATTGATTCAGTCTTCACCTCCGGCGTTATGGTTTCAGACTTCGCCTGCGAAATATCCGCTACCGTTTCTGCGGGTTTAGACATTTCTATAATGTCTTCTTTTGTAAATCCCGCGTCTATTAGTTTAAATATATCGTTAATTTCCATTGTGCAACCTCTCCACTAATTTTTTTAATTCTTCAACAGCTTCTGTTAATTTATTAATTGTTTTGGTATTCATTATATACAATGCTATACATGCCGCAATAGGAAACCCTAAATTTGCTATAATTTGAGTAATATCTGTAAAGGTCATTTATCGGATATCTCCTTCATTATTTTCACAATGTCTTTACTGTTTACTTTACCATCTCCGTTTACATCCTTACCACCTGTTCCATTTGCAACCGCTTTCATCTCTGCAACAATATCTTTACTATTTACTTTACCGTCTCCGTTTACATCACAGGTCAAATCCGTCCAACCATTACAATTAGTTTTCGGTATTATCTCCGAGTAGTCATATTTGCTATAATCTTGGTCGCATGTTACTCCTGCAACCTGATTTGGACGTATTAAATTAGTTTCTCCGCCATACTGCCACAAATCGTATCCGATAGTCGGAGGCGTTGTACTCCATTTCGCAACCCAACATACATAGCGACCGTATAATTCGTCATAATTTACACAATTTTTGAACCAATCCTGAGAGGAATATACGCCAACAAAAAGATTATATGATTCCATTTTATCAAGTATTCTTTTAATGACTGCTGTATTAACTTCTTTAGTACGATTTCTCCAACTGGCGGATTCCACATCAAGGAATACCGGATATTCCAACTGTAAAGTGTCAAGTCTGCTTGCTGTCTCATATGCGAAAACATCAAGGAAATAATTTTCTTCATTAAGACCGTTTGCGTATACATAAGCCCCAACTTTCAGACCTTGCTCTTTACAGTTTATGTAATTATCCAAAAAATACTTATCCTGATTAAATCCCGGAAGCCCTCCTCCAAGTCTGCAAATACAAAAGTCGAAGCCCTCCGCTTTTGCTTTCTCGGTGTTAAACGCGCTTCCTTGATATTGACTTATATCTATTCCTGATATCATATTACACCTCATTAATAATTCCCAACCATTACCCGCCCGTGAATTTCTTGCGTGAGCTGCGCACGTCCACCCTTCCGGGGCTTGCTCTGGACTATTCACAAGTTTATTATAACATATAAGTTAATGATGATTGTTAATGAAAAATATATTA
>ENA-OPBW01001452-OPBW01001452.1-human-gut-metagenome-genome-assembly--contig:-NODE-1452-length-12312-cov-4.034511_pt1 | contig 12312 bp, 9 predicted proteins | sample MGYA00241070_ERZ501456 | MGnify/ENA primary metagenome ERZ501456 (study PRJEB25962, sample SAMEA2042624) | human gut metagenome | biome: human gut; feature: human-associated habitat; material: faeces...
TCTCCGTTTGCGTCCCTGCCGCCAACGATGCCCACATGGGAATTATCCGGGTAGAACACCAAGTCACCGGGCTGTGCGTCCGCCCACGAAATATCGGTGCAATAGCTGTGCTGCATGGTGGCTCCGCCGCCGTGGCCGATGACATAGCTGCCGCCAGACTGATTGTAGAAAACCCAATCCACAAAGCCGCTGCAATCCAGTCCGTAGGGGCGGTAGGTCCCCGTGGTGGAGCTGCCTGCCGCCGTGACCTGCCGCAGCTCGCCCCACCGGGCGTCCCAGCCGATTACGAGGGATTTTCCTCCCCAAAAATAATTCACCTTGCCGACAAGAGAACAGGCGGTGCGTACCACCGCCTCGCGCTCCGGTGACAGATCCTCCGGCAGACTGCGGATAAGCGCTGCCGTGTCCCCGCTGACGGAGTACACATCCTCAATCAGCTCTCGCAGGAGATCCCGCTGCTCCAGCAGCTCGTCCAGCGCTGCGATCTGGTTACGGTTGAAATGATACGCGGTTTTCATCTCCTCTGCCGTTTTTGCGGTAATGGTGATATAGAGGTTTCTTTCCGTCCAGCCATCGTCGTCACCGCTGCCGGGGTGGTCAATGACCTCAATGCGGTGGGCTATGGTAGTCATATCCCAAAAGACCGCTTTCAGGCGAGCGATGCGGTCGGCATCCATGGTAGCCACGTCCGCGGCGTCCACATCGTCGCTGCCCGCCACCTTCACCGCGAACACCGCCAGAACTTCCACCCAATCGGCAGACTGCCCGGTCACGGAGATGGAGTCGTAGCTGTCCGCTGTTTGCAATTCCTCCAACCGCTTGTTGTACTCATAATTGACCTGCGCCACCGCAGCGGAGATCGGCACAACGCCTGCCTCTCGGCTCTCGTTGGAAAAAAGGATACCGAAGGGAGACGCCACGATAGCTGCCACAAGGATCATCGTCAGGAACAGCACCAGCACTACTGCACCGCCGCCTGCCGACAGGATCGAGCTGACCGCAGACGCCACTCCTTTCCCGATTTCTTTCACTGCCTGGACTGCCACGCTGCCCAGCTTTTTGGAAGCCCTTCCGCCGCTCTGCGCGGATTCCTGAAGCATCTTCCGCTGCGCCTTTCTCTGCGCTGCCGCCCTTGCGCGGTGCGTGATGATTGCATTGTTCGGCGCTGCGTGGTCAGTTGGTCGAACACGCATGGTGCGCGTGGCCTTGGTCATGGCCTGTCCGCTCTTGGGGCCAGGGCTGCCCTTGGCCGATACCCCCGAATTGCCTTTCTGCGGAGTGGTCATTGTGCCTCCACGGTCGGACGGTGGAGGTACAATGTGCCGCTCTGCTGTTCTTTTCTCGGCAAAGTTCTGCCGATAGGCGGCTTTCGCGTCCTGCGCAGCTTTCTGCCGCCCACGCTCCTGCGGGGCGGCATCTGCGCTTTTTGGACCTCCGCAATTTTGCGGAGAAATGGTCCGGTTTCCGACTTCATTTCGTGCAGCGGTTTGTACCGGAGAAAAGGCATATTCCATCGGTGTGTCGATGAAAACACTTTCCGAACCGATCCCTATATCTGCCGCGCTGTGACCTCCCACCACATTTTCTTTACTCTGTCGCAGCTTTCCTGGGTAGTGCTTTATCATGCGTCGTGAGGCATCCGCCGCCCCAGCCGCACCACGGCGCATAGTTTTCTCCACGCGGTCGGTAGCATAGCGCACAGGGTCGCGGCTTTCCGGCTCTTTCTCTTTCTGCCGCTTATCCATGTGCTTTTTCAGAATGGACTCAGCGTCTTTGGGTGTGGGGTTCTTCAGCTTTGCCTTTGGCGTGTCCATACTGGGTTTAATCTTCAAGTCCCGCATGGCATCAGTCCTCACCGGGCTTGGTTGACATTAGGCGGTACAGCTCCGTATTTTTGGGCAGCTCATTGGCGAAGGGCACGATAGCGCCGCCCACCTTGATGAGCCCATGACCGGCAGGCGCGTTGTCTACATAGCTCATCTGCGTATCCGACGCACCCAGCAGGCGGGCAAGCTGCTCCCGGTCGGTGGTGGCCTGATTGAGCATCAGCAGGAACTCAGAGTTTGCGAACATCATCCGCGCCGTATTGGACAGCAGACATTCCTCCACATTCTGTGTAATGCCGGTGAGCGTCGCGCCGTATTTACGGAAGCGCTTCCAGCACTTGTAGAGGAATTCGCTGCTGTAATTGGTAATGCTGCGTCCGCTGCCGCTCCCATTGGCGAAAAACAGATAGATCTCGTCGATGTAGACATGGGTGTATTTCCCCGCCTTGCGGTTTTGAATGACGCGGTTATAGATAGCGTCCAGCATCACCAGCAGGCCCACCGATTTCAGATTTTCGCCCAAGTCCTGAATATCGAAGCAGAGAATGCGGCTTTTTGTGTTGATATTGGTCTGGTGGGAAAATACATTCAAACTGCCTACCGTGAACAGCTCCAATGCCAGCGCGATCCGGTGGGCCTCCGGGTTGACCTGCTTCATCAGGTCGTCATAGAGGTCCTTCAGCGTGGGCGGCTGTCCCTGATAACTTTTCAAATATTCCCGATAGATGTTGCCCACGCTGCGGTCAATGATGGACTTCTCCTGCGGCTCGATCTTGTCCGCGCCCATGAGCTGCTCGTAGAGCGACATGATAAACTCGGACTTCATCACCAGCGGCTCCTTGCCATCGCCATACCCCTCGGACAAATCCAGCGCATTGATGTGGCAGCCGTTTGAATCAGAGGCGGAGATGGTGATGACCTCGCCGCCCAATGCCCGCACCAACTCGCCATATTCACGTTCCGGGTCCACGATGATAATATCATGGTCGGTGGAGAGCGCCAGCGCGGAGACCTCCTGCTTGGCCGCCATCGACTTGCCTGAGCCGGACACGCCGGTAATAAAGCCGTTGCCGTTGAGCAGGTTTCCTCGGTTGCAGATGATGAGGTTATGCGATACGGCATTGACGCCATAGTAGATACCGCCCGCGTCCTGGATCTCCTGCGATTTGAACGGCATAAGGACAGCGGTACATTCCGTGGTCAGGGTGCGGATAGCGTCAATGCGCTTTAAGCCGAGGGGCAGCACCGTGTTCAGCGCGTCCTCCTGCTGATAGCGCAGAATATTGAACTGACAGCCCCGTGCCCGCCCAATGGCTTGCAGGGCTTCGGTGTCCTGGTCAAGCTGTTCGAGGTTATCTGCCAGGTGCGTCAGCGTCACCAAAGCCAGCATCATACGCTGGTCGCGGCTCATGAGGTCGTCCATGAATTCCTTCGTTTCGCTCCGCATCTGTTCCAAGTCATAGGGGATATTGGCGGTAAAATTGTTGTTCTGATTCTGCCGCTGCTGCCAGCGGGTAATATCCGATTCCACGGACATAATGCGCTTGCGAATATCGCTCACCGCTTCGTCCATCGCCACAGGAATAATGTCAATGGAAAGCATCATATTCCGGGGATAGTCCATCAGCTCCGTAATCATCGCGTCGGAGATAAAGCTGGCATACTCCCGCAGAAACAGGGTGCGCCCCACATGATTGCCCAACTCATAGTGATTTTTCTGAAAGGAGATACAGTCCGGGGCGATGCAGTCCCGGAAGTCATGCCCTTTGCGTATGGTGTCCTCCAAATTGAACCGGAATAGCTGTTCCTCGCCGGGGCGATAGAGGTCATGCAGAAGCCGCAGGCGGTCATTGACCGTGATCTCACGGACGCTGGAGGACATACGGGAAAGTCCCGTGGTGAGGTCAGTCCCAACGCGGGAAAAGAACGCACGGGCCTCCTCCACGCTTTTCTTTTCTGCCGAAACGGTGATGTACTTCTCCTGAATGAGATTGTTGCTCTCCGCCGCCTTACCCAAAACAAGCGCGTTATACTCGTTCCGGTAGAGATCGCGGCGGTCGCCCTGCATGGGCATGAGCAGCGTCCGCCCGAAGTCCTTTTGATTGAGCTGGCGGTTAAAAAGCGTGATCTTTGCCGTGGCTCCGATGGGCAGTGAGTTCAGGAAGGAGCAGTAGGCCATAAAAAGTTCCCGTTGCTTTTCCGGGGAGGCCACGGCATAATTGACATCAAAAAAGCGCCAAGTTTTTGAAAACTTGCCGCTTGCCTGAAACACGCCGTCTTGATAAATGCGTTTGATGGGAATGGATTTCTGGACGCTGCGGGGAACGGAAAAAGTGTCCCGTTCTGCGCTGCGCCGATGTTTGAAAAGGATCAATGTTTTTTCACCTCTCGTTTCATCGCTTCTTCATAATAGTTTTCCGCTTTCCAGACACGCTTGCCTGCCATGATGACCTCTGATTTCAGCCATGCCCACAAAAATCGCTCCAGCGTGAGGCCGTTATACTGAAAAAAGCCCGCAGCGGCCACGGGGGCAGCGCCGACAATGCACACCCAACTCACCGTTTCCCGATCCAGCACTTGGTTCAGGGTGAAATACAGCGCCACGGCTACGCCAACCGCCAGAACGGAACAGATGAATTGCCGCACGGACAGGCCGAAAAAGAGAGTTTCACGGTACGCGCGAATTTCCTTGTTGATTTTGATTTCCAATTAAAACCCTTCTTTCTGCAAATATAATAAAAAGATGATTTGGAATAGCCTCCAAATCATCTTTACTCAATCCGCGATATACTCCGCAATATCTTCCAACTTGCAATCTAACGCCTTACACAGCTTGTCTAAGGTTTTTGTCTCCATGTTCTCGTTATTTCTGAGCCGCCGAATGGTCTTACTGTCAATGCCGCCCTTTTCACGAAGGGCGTAGGTAGTGACACCCTTCTGCTCCATAACCACCCATAGCTTGTCGAATTTAATCATGGGAACCTCCTCAGCTTGACTACTCATATTATGGGGGTTATAATCCCATGTATTAAGGGGATATAATCCCCATACAGAAAGTTGAGGTGTTCAAAAGTGGAGTTGGCTATGGAATTATTAAGTCACATCCTTGCCCAAGGTGAGGTGCAGATCACTTTCCCACAGCAGAATGAGCCATTTACACAGATAGTGGAAGGACAATGCTATCAAGCGCTCTGTAAAATCAAGACAATTATCGAAGATGATCGTCTTAATGATAGTGAGTGCTTTCAAAAAATTGAGGAGATTATTCGCGCATTTGAAGAAATCGGAAGCGGTGCCGGTAGTCGCCATGATTTTGGTTAAAGCCCCAGCATCTCTTTTGCGATGTGGTCGGCAGACTTTACCAAGCCCACCAGTACCAGCAGGTTGAATATGACTTCGCCCAAATAGCTCCACACCTGTGTCACCACGGACGCGCTGCTATCCACCACCGGCGTACCGCTGGAGGAAAAAGCCGAAAAGATGATGCAGGCCAGAACGATCACCGCACCCTCCATGCACACGCCCACATAACTTCTGAGGAATGCCTTGCCGAAATGGGATGTGCCCTCTCCGGCAAAGGATGCCAGTGCCACCGGGGACAGCGCGGCGTACATATAGATCTTAAAAAATCGCCCATAGACGGTGAGGATCATAATGAAGGCCAGCACCGTAATAAATAGGCTCCCCAGCAGCGTCACCAGCCAAAGGGGGATGCTTGCCAAAAAGCCCACGTCTCCAATGGCGTCCGCAATCTCCTGCGGCAGTGCCACGGATGCGCCGGTCAAGCCACCAACGCTGCCCGCCGCCGTTGCCACAATGCCGCTGCACACATCAAATATATTTACCAGCAGGTCCATACCGTAGGTGATACCCAGCTTTGCCAGCACAAAGTAGATGAAGTGCCGCAGCAAGTGCTCCGGCCTTTGAAAGTCCCGAAAGCCGGATGCGCTGCGGAAGATACCGATGGCAAAGAATAGCACCAGCAGCCCGTAGCCGATGGCCTGCATCCCGCCATTGATGGTCACAATGGTCTGCCAGATGGTGCCGCCCTTGAAGGTCTGGGGCGATTCCGTCAGCAGTGACCACATTTCCGTCATTTTACTGTTCCAAACGCCAAAGGCGTTGGTCAGATTTTCTACGATCCAGTTGTTATCCAAATCTCACCACCTCCATAATTGTAATGACATTGTATTGACATTTCTTCTTTTCGGTATATACTAAGGTTGAGGTGAATGCTATGAACACGATCAATGTCACATCTGCACCCAAGACTGCAACCTTTCAAATGCGGATCAATCCCGAAGTCAAGCAGCGTATGGAGGACATCTATGCCCGTCAGGGCCTTTCCTTTACCGACGCCGTCAACATCTTCATTCAGCAGTCCTTGAACATGGAGGGTCTGCCGTTTCTGGCTTCGCCTGAGAACGCGGAATATATGAAGGCAAAAGCCATGCGCCGCCTGTTGGATGAAGCGGAAAAAGGCTGGGCGTCTGCGGAAAAGAATGGCTGGGTATCTGAGGAAGATGCTTACCGCACCCTTGGGGTGACGGAATGAAGCTAAGATATACGCCGGAGGCGCTATGCGACCTTCAAGAGATCAAACGGTATATCAAAAGCGAGCTTCATAATCCCACCGCTGCCAGTCGGATTACAAAATCCATCCTCGACGGCTGCGCCCAACTCAAGCAGTTTCCTGAAATGGGCGTTTCTATTGGGGCAAAGACCGGCTATGAAACCGATCTGCGTATGCTGGTGGTGGAAAGCTATATTGCCCTTTACCGTATTGAAACGGAAACTGTTTCTGTTGGTCGTATCATCAACGCCCGTCAAGACTACATCCGCATTCTGTTGGGAGAAGTTACCACATAACGAACGGAACCGCACCCTCTGTTTTCCATAGACAGAGGGCGCGGTTTTTCTATCAGATCGCGCCGATGGCGGTCAGAATTTCCTTTGCAAAGGCGATCATTAATCCACCAAACAGGCAGAGGAAGCCCTGCGTTCTCTGGCTGGCATCGTGGGACTGGATCGACATACCCACCTGCACGATGCCCCAGCCGAGAATGATCACGCCCAGCGCCTTGATGATGCTGAAAATAAAATCGGAAAGGTTATTTACAATATCCAGCGGATCGCCGCCCGCCGCCATCGCGGGCGTAGCGCAGCAAAGGCAGAGAACAGCAGCCCCAGCCGCCGTCCAATAGCATTTTTTCACCTTACTCAGTCTTGTCGGGTTTGAAATCTTTTTCTTTTTCAGATAATTCATGTTCAGGTTCCTCCACGTCAATAAAATCATAATCGTCCAGTGATTTGAACGCATAGGGCAGGTCAGGCAGCGCATAATCCGGCGCGCCCAGCGGCTTATGGATATAAGGCGTTGCCTTACCGTCCGTCGTCAACTTAATGTTGGGATGGCGCTTGATGTTGTACTTTTTGTCCAGCACGGGGTCTTCCCCGCGGATAAACAAGATCGCTTTATGGGTGTCCAATTTTCGTACCTCGTCAATGGTCATCAGGTCGCGGCCCGTCTGCTGGAAGTTGGTAGAACTGGAGCCGCTGCGCCCCTTCGTCTGCCCCCGTGTGCGGGTGGCGATGGTCTCCTTGCCCAGCAGCTTCACGATAAACTCCAACGAAGTCGGCTCATTGCCGCCGCCGAGGAAGAGCAGCGTGTCGCAGTTGCCGATGATGCTCTCCCATTCCTTTTCATACAGCGCCTTGATCTGCTGAATGTTCTGCACGATGATGTTCAGCCCGATATTGTAGCTGCGGCAGGTAGCCAGAATCTTCGGATAGCTCTCCGGCTGGGCCACATTCGCCCATTCGTCCTGAATGACACGCACCGGCACAGGCAGACGCCCGTTGTGCTTCTCGTCCGCCCTGCGGTAAAGCGCCTGAAAGCATTGGGTATAGAGCATTCCCACAAGGTAGTTCATGCTGCTGTCATCAACAGGGATCACGCAGAAGATGGCTTTTTTCTTCTCACCCAGGCTGCCAAAGTCCATCTCATCCACCATTGTCATTCTGGCATACTGCGGGATATTGAAGGTGGCCAGCCGCACGGCGGCGCTTACCAAAATGGATTTCGCGGTCTTGCCCGCCGCCTGCTTGAAAGCCTTATATTGCTTCACCGCCACATGGTTGGGCTGTTCTTCTTCCAATGCCCGAAAGAGCATATCCAGCGGGCTGCGGTATTGATCGTCCTCCTCCCGCACCTCGGCAAAGTTCATCATGTAGATCAGCATTTCAAAATTCTGTTCCTCCGGGGGCGCTTCGCTGACGAGGTAGAGCATAAGGGCTGAATCCAGCGCGATCTCCGCTTTCTCCCAGAAGGGATCATTGCTGGAAGCGTTGCGAGGCGTGGTATTTTTGATGAGGTTATCAATGAGGGTCAGCACATCTTTTTCGCTGTGAATGTACGAAAAGGGGTTGTATCCGTCGGACTGGCTGGGGTCGATTAGGTTGAACACCCGGACTTCGTAGCCCTGCGCTGCCAACAAAGCGCCTGCCGCGCGCAGCAGCTCGCCTTTGGGATCTGTGATAAGATAGGAGCAATTTGCACTGTAAATATTGGGCTTGCAGAAGAAACGGGTCTTGCCGGAACCGGAGCCGCCCACTACCAGAACATTCATGTTGCGCTGGGTGATATAGCCGTCCATACCCAGCCGGACCCGCTGGGTCAGAATGATGTTGGCGTCCTTATGCTGGTGATCCATATACTTCCGGTTCAGTTCCTTGGGATTGCCCCATTTAGCGCTGCCGTACTCCTCGCCCGGTCGCCGGTTCTCCCGGCTGGAGTAGTAAAGCGCAATGCCACAGCCATAGAGCAGCAGGCCCACCAAAATATATTTCAGCGTGTAGGGCGTCCAGCCGATGGCAAAGGGGCGCTCCAGCACTTGGCTGAAACGCCCCATCCATTGAAAGAGGTTCATACCGTCCTCGTAGGCATAGGCGGCGATTGCTGCCAGCCAGAGGACCAACGGGGAGAGCGCCGCCCACACAGGGGCGGCGCTGCGAAAGTCATTCTGCCGCAAGGCTTAGTACCCCGTCTTGGGCAGCTTCACCGTTGTTTTGGTGTAGACGGTAGTGAGCCAGCGGGACACTGCCTGAATCCACTGCCCGTTGTAAAGACCACCCACATCCGCCACATTCACAATGCCGGAGTTGTTGGCAAGACCGCTGCGGGCAGTGGCGTAGATATAAGGCGTTTCTACCTGTGCAAAGCCCGCCTTTACATTTCCGAATACGAACATGACTTCGGTGACGCGCTCATTGGCGGCAAGGCCGAGGACAGCGGGGCGGGCGTCCAATACGTAAACCTTGCTTGTGCTTAGGTTGTCCGCCAAAGTGCGGTAGTCCCCGGAGAGGTTGGTCTTATAGACCACCTTGTAGGAAAGCGGCTGATTGTAGCTGCCGGTGACGATTTTGCTCAGCGTCACCTGCGCGGGAAGCTGATCGCGCCAATAGAAGGACTCCAGAGCGACGCTGGAAGTGTTCTTGATGTCGGAAAACACATAGCGGATGGGCTGACCGGGGACAGCCTGCACAGGGCCGGTTTTCTTAATGGATACGCCGGTGGAAACGCTGGTATTCTGCACTTCAAAGGTGACGATCTGTCCGTTGAATTCCAGATAGGCGGTCATCACCGTGGGATTGATGGAGTAATTCGCAGGCGCTTTGATCTCGCGGACGGTATAGCGGGACAACGGCAGCGTCTTGGAAATGGCGCGTCCGTTGCGGTCGGACTTGATGGTATCCACCACATTACCCGCCTTGTCGTAAATCTCAAACACCGCGCCCTCCAGCAGCGTCCCGGCAGGCAGGCCATTGATAGGATTGTCGTTCGCAGATTTTTTGATGATCTGGATCTGGCCGCACTCCGCGGTATTGCTCCACTCGATTTCTGTGGTGGAGCCGTAGCGGACATAGATCGTTTTCAGTTCAGGATCAAGCACATAACCGGGGGCGGCTTTGATCTCACGCAGATAATAGCGGCCATCGGTCAGTCCCTCGTCGGCGTAGATGTAGCCGTCCTGATCGGTCACATACTCCCCGATGGGATTGCGATTGCTGTCGTAAAGCAGAAACACCGCGCCGTAAATTCCCTTGCCGGTGGCCTTGTCCACCTTGTGGAGCAAAATGCGGGAGGATTTGTGATTGGTGATTTCCAGCGTGGCCGTCTGGCCGTCCTTGATCTCAATGCGGTGGGGCGTGGAATCCAGCAGGTAGCCGGACGCAGCTTTCAGCTCCGTCACGGTGTACCAGCCGCTTTCCAGTTCAGGAAGCTGGATCACACCATTACTGTCCGTAGTGTAGCTGCCAATAATCTCGTCGTTCATTTTACGCACCTCAAACTGAACGCCGGAGATGCGCTTGCCGCTGTCCTCATCGCTCTTGATGAGGATAAGCCCACCGATGGGTTTGTTGGTAAAGGTAAGCGTCTGCGTGTCGTTGGCGTTGACCACCACGGTCTGCGGGGTGCTGTCCAGTACATAGCCGGGGATCGTTGCGGTTTCCGTTACCACATAGGTATCGGGAGCCAGCCCGGAGAGAATGATTTTACCGGTTTCATCGGTGTAATAGAGTCCGTTGGAGCTGATCTGTCCCTCAGCGTCCGCGACAAACTGGCCGGAGGAAGTAGTGACGGTAAAAGTCACGCCTTTCAGTGCCTTGCCGGTCACAGCGTCCTTCTTTACAATGATGAGCGAGCCTTTCGGCGCGTTGCGGAACTCCAGCGTCACCGTCTGGCCCGCTTTGATGGTGGCCGTCTGCGGCGTATCGTCCAGTACATAGCCGCTCTTGGCGCGGGTTTCTTTTACCACCAGCGTTGTGCCGGGGTTGATATTGCTGATTGTGAAGCTGCCTGCGCTGTCCGTCACGAATTTGCCGTTGGCGTCGCCCACCACCGTTCCGTCCGCAGTGGTCACAAAAAATTCTACATCGGAGAGCGGCGCGTGTGTCGCGCTGTCGATCTTCTTGACGAGCAGGCTGCCCTTGGGGCTGTTGCCGAAATAGAGCTGCACCACATCCTGCTGCTTGCCGCTGATATACGCCGTCTGCGGTGCGGAGTCGATCATATGGCCGCTGTCACTGGCAAGCTCCTCGACGATGTAAGTACCTTCTTTCAGCCCCGTCACGGTAAAGCTGCCATTGGCGGAAGTCTTGTAAGTGCCGATGACCGTACCGCCCGTCCCGCTGGTGCCGCCGAGGTATTTCATTTGAAATACGGCGTTGCTCACCGCTTCGCCGGTGACGGAATCATACTTCCACACCACCAGCGCAGACAGTGGGATATTCTCAAAGGTCAGCACTTTGGAAGTGCCGGACTGGATATAGACCTCCTGGGTGGCTTCTTTGATGGCATAGCCCGTGGGCGGCTCCTGCTCCGTTACCTTGTACCAGCCGTCCCGCAAACCGGTGAGCTGGAACTGACCGTTCTCGCCGGTGTAGTAGGTGCCGAGGTCGTTGATCTCACCGCTGCCGGTATTGTTGCTGGCGTAGGTAACATGGAATTTCGCACCCTGCAAGGGATCGCCGGTCACACTGTCCACCTTTTTGACGGTCAGCGCGGGCTTCTGATGATTTTCAAAATAAACGGTGTGGTCTCGATTGGGATAAAGCGTAGCCAACTGTGCAGGCGCATCTAACAGATACGGGGACGGCACGGACTTTTCCGAGATTTCGTACACGCCGGGGAGTAAATTTTTCAACTCCGCCTTGCCCTCGCTGTCCGTTTTGATCTGATCGACGCTGTGACCGTCTGCGGCGCGGACTTCAAACACAGTGTTCGCAATCGGCTCGCCGGTATCGGCGTCGTGCTTGTAGACGGTCAGGTTGGGGCGCTTCTGATTTTCAATGGTTAGGGTGCTGGTTCGGCCTGCGAACAGCTCCATGTGATATTCCCGCAGGTCGAGAATATGAGAGGAATCCGTGGCGGTTTCCCGCACGGAGTACACGCCGGGTTCCAAATCGGCAATCAAAATTTCGCCCTGCTCGTTGGTTGTGCGGTCGAGATAATGCGTCCCGTCCTCAATTTTTGCGATACGGAAATGAACATTTTTCAGGCGGCTCCCGTCCGAGCTGGTCTTGATGATCTGCAAGGAGGGCTTGATGGTATTGGTGAATACGAACTGTGCGTCCTCGTTGGCATCAAGCTGGATGATACGCTGGGCCTGGTCGATGATATAGCCCTCACAGGCTTTTTCCGTCACCACATACGCGCCGGTGGGGAGCTTGGAGAGGTCGATCTCGCCGTTCTGGTCGGTGGTAAACTCCTTGGGGCCGTAGTCGCCCTTGACGGACTTAATTTCAAAAACTGCATTGGGAATGACCTTGCTGGGGTCGGTGCTGTCCACTTTGATAAGCCGCATACCGGGCTTCACATCGTTGAAGAACAGCAGCTCCTTGATGCCATCACCAGCAGACAGCTCCACCTCCTGCGGTGTGGTGTCGAGGATGTACATTCTTGCGGGTCTTTTCTATCTCGTCT
>ENA-OPBW01001456-OPBW01001456.1-human-gut-metagenome-genome-assembly--contig:-NODE-1456-length-12294-cov-19.451017_pt1 | contig 12294 bp, 10 predicted proteins | sample MGYA00241070_ERZ501456 | MGnify/ENA primary metagenome ERZ501456 (study PRJEB25962, sample SAMEA2042624) | human gut metagenome | biome: human gut; feature: human-associated habitat; material: faeces...
CCCATTTTATTTTTATAAAATGGGTAGGTGGCGTTTGCGTAAAGCAAATCGACACAATCCAAAGGGGATAAAAGGGGAAAGTGAAACTTCCCCCTTTTCAAGCCACATTGTAATACAAGAACGAAGTGCTTTGTATTACAATGTGATAGCTTGCAGTATTTATGGGTTTATATTTTCTATTTTGTTGTGAGGATTGTAACCGAATAGGGCGCAATGCTTATTACAAAATCAATGACAAAGGGCGATTGAGGAATGAGTGCTGGGGCATTTTATCTTTGAGGAGGCTATTTATGGATCAGAAAGAAGTATCACAAAATCAAACAAAGTACATTCAATTTAGATTATCTGAAGAACAATACAATAAGCTGAAAATTTCAGGAGAAACATATGGACTCTCTCCGAATCTTTATGCGAAAAAATTAGCACAAAAATCTCATTTAAAAAAACCTTATCTCGAACATGACCAAGCGAAATCTTTATTATTAGAACTCTCAAAACAAGGAACCAATTTAAATCAAATCGCCAAGAAACTCAATCAATTCGATCGGATGGACAACCAAGATAAAGAGCTGATCGAGGCTTTACGCTATACATACGGAGTACTCGCTCAAGCTCAAAAGGGATATAAAGAGTTATGGCAACAATTGCAAAAATAAGCAATGGCGCAAGTGCAGCGAGCGCCCTTAATTATGCTTTAGGTCAAGACAGACCCATGCATGAAAAAACTGAACAGTGGCTACAAGACCATCAATTGGAACGTCCTGTGGAGCTGACAAATTGTCGGGCAGTTGCCGTGGGTGGAACCAACGGGATTGATCCCTTTATCGCCAAAGAACAATTCGATGTCGTTCGACAACTTCATAACCAAACCAAAGAATCCAATCAAGTCTTGCGTATTACCCAATCTTTCGCCTTAGATGAACTGAATCCGAAAGTTCAAAAAGACTGGCAAAAAGCCAATGATTTAGGCGTTGAATTAGCAGAAAACCTTTATCCTAACCATCAAAGCGCTGTTTATACGCATTTAGACGGAAAAAATCACGTCTTACACAACCATATCATTGTCAATAAGGTCAATTTAGAGACAGGAAAGAAATTAAGAGAACAAAAAGGAGAAAGCGTTCAACGAGCACGAGAAATGAATGATCGACTCGCTTCTCGAGAAAACTGGCACATTTTAGAGCCACCAAAAGAGCGTCAAACAGAGACAGAAAAAGAACTAATCGCCAAAAATGAGTATTCTTACATGGATGATTTGAGAGAAAGAATCAATAAATCGCTTCAAGATGTCTCTGTGAGCTCATATGAGACGTTTAAAGAGCGTTTATCAGATAATGGTGTAATTCTATCAGAAAGAGGCCAAACGTTCTCATACGCCTTTTTAGACGCCAATAATAAGCAAAGACGAGCACGAGAGACCCGATTGGGTTCTGATTTTGGAAGGGAGACCATTTTACATGAGTTGGAAAACCGAGCAAGACAAAACGAATTTAGAGCTGTTGAACAACGAGAACCAGCGATTACTCCGCTTGAGCGAGACACTCAACAAAGAGAATCAGAAATTGTTAGCCTTGAACAAGCAATTGAACCAAGAAAATCAGAAGCTCTCAAGCGAGAATCAAAAATTAATCGATTTATTGACACAATCAAACAGCTTGCAGGACGAGTACCAGAACTTACTCAACGCGTTACAAGAAAATTAAAGCAAACAAAAGAGAAAATCCTCGATGATTTTGAACGTCGCTTTTCAAAGGACATGAAAAATTACGAGCAAGAACAACAGAAAAGCCTAGAAAAACAAGCGAATAGAGACGTACAGTCCGAAAAGAAACCAACAAAAGATCATGATCGGGGGATGAGTCGATGAATAAAGATGAACAACTCGTTGTTCAAGTATTAAATGCTTATAAAAATGGAAAAATTGATTTCAGTCACGTTCCAGAACTAGAAACCTTAGTCCGTCAAGAGGTTAATAAAGAGTTTCGGGACTACCAAGAAAAAATAGAAGCTGTTGCGAGTCAAAAAATGGAATCTGCCATTCAAGAACAACTCCATCGTTTAGAGGCAGAAAACTTAAAAGAGACCATACTGAAAGAAATTCAAGATGAAAAACAAGAATTAATCACTTTGAAAAAAGAACTAAATGAACATCAAGAGCAGATAAAGGTAGATCGAAAACATGCGATTGTCGAACATTACAGTATTTTGATTGTGAATATTATCTGCCTGTTCTGTTTCTTAGTTGTCGGTATTCTCATCGGACGATGGATTTATAAAGGGATCTGGGACGGTTGGGGCTTACATATTTTGTATGACACAGTGATGGAAATACACCCTAAACATCCTTATGGGGCAGTCGTTCTTGGATTAGGTGGTTTTGGTTTAATCGGTGCTGGAATTTATGGCAGTTTTCGATTAATGTATACCGCTTCAACATGGTTTGATCAACGTCCAAAAATTTTCAAAAGAATCTTTCCGAAAAAATAGAGAGTGAGGGGATATTTTGGTTTTAGATAATAAATTAGGCTTAACAAATTCAGCAGAATTAGCTAAACAAGAAGAGTTATTAACGAAAAAAAGAGCCAAAGAATTGTTTGAGTCTGGCAAAATAGAGGATCTGGAAATTGGGACGTTTCAAGGCTTATCTGATATTCATCAGTTTTTATTCCAAGATATTTACGACTTTGCAGGAAAAATTCGAGAAGTGAATATTGCGAAAGGAAACTTTCAATTTGCGCCACGTATTTTTTTAGCGCAAACACTTGAATATATTGATAAATTACCTCAAGAAACATTTGATGAAATTATTGATAAGTACTCGGATATGAATGTAGCCCATCCGTTTAGAGAAGGCAATGGACGAGCCACTCGTATCTGGTTGGATTTAATTCTTAAAAATAAACTACACAAAATTGTCGATTGGAATCAAATTGATAAGGATGAATATTTAAATGCCATGATCCGTAGTACAGTCAGCACCAATGAATTAAAATATTTGATTCAAAAGGCTTTAACCGATGATTTAGGAAAAGAACAATTCTTTAAAGGAATTGATGCGAGTTATTATTACGAGGGCTATTACGAAATTAAAACAGAAGATCTATAAACACGATTTAAAGAAACAGACTGCTCAATATAAAACTTGAGCAGTCTGTTTCTTTTTTTGGATGATTTTGACTTTTGATTTTAAATTTTTGAAAAAAATAAAAAAAGGCGAAGCCTATATTAATTTATCATATATATTTTAATCTTTTCTTCTTTTGCGTCAAAAAAAAGTGAGTGTTTTCAAGGGGTTAAAGAATAATATGTGGAGAAAAAACTGTTTATATATGGAGAAAAAACTGTTTATATATGGAGAAAAAACTGTTTATACATGGAGAATGTCTATTATCTTCTCCATGTATTATGGTATAATAAAAGCATGAAGAAACACTTTTCGTCGAGAGAATCTTCATGCGTATCTAAAAACACTCAAAGGAGCGTATTTCTATGTCTAGTATACCAAAAAATGAACAAAATCAGAAGCAGGTGCAAATCTTGAACGAATTATCAAAACGAAAAGTAGTGGAGCATAATTCTTTAATTACCAGCATTGCCAAAATGGATAAAACCCCACTCAAAATGTTTGAGTTAGCCGTATCGTGCATTGATACCGAAGAACCGCCTAAAGATCATACAGTCTATCTCTCAAAAGAAGAACTTTTTACGTTTTTTAAAGTTTCTGATAATGACAAACATAGTCGTTTCAAGCAGGCAGTTGAGAATATGCAGAAACAAGCTTTTTTCAAAATTAAAGAAAAAAAAGAACATGGGTTTGAGTTTGAAAATATCGTCCCTATTCCCTATGTAAAGTGGACCGATTATCATGATGAAGTTACTATTCGATTTAGTCCTGAAATCATGCCTTATCTAATCAATCTTAAAAAGAATTTCACACAACATGCCTTGTCCGATATTTCAGAACTCAATAGTAAACATTCTATCATCTTGTATCGTTGGTTATCCATGAATTATAACCAATACGAGCATTATAGTTATAAGGGTGGACGGAGAGAAGAACAAGTGGAAGCCTACCGCAATCCTTCAATTTCAATCCGAGAATTACGAGAAATGACGGATATAGTCAATGAATATAAACTTTTTGCAGATTTAGAAAAATGGATATTAAAAAAACCTTTGGAAGAAATCAATGATCATACTTCTTTTACCGTGACGTATGACAAAGTCAAAAAGGGGCGCTCGATTGATTCTATCGTCTTTCATATTACGAAAAAACGTCGAGCAGACGATAACAGCTACAAGTTGGAAGATAAAGTCTACCAAGAAGATAAAGCACGTAAAGCAGAAACCGAAGACATGCTGACGGTACAAGCCCTAAAAAGTCCGTATACCAAGCTGCTTATGGAACATTTCTTATTGTCTTATCTAGACTTGACGGATACTAAAATTCTTTCAGGCTTACAAGCACACGTGTACCCTCTCTATGACGAACTGAAAGACTTACGAGGTTTGAATGGGGTCAAAGACCACTTGTCTTATGTGAGAGCCAAGCGAGAAGACTACTCAAAGAAAAATATCACTAAGTATCTCAAAAAAGCAATCGAGCAATACCTACCCACGGTTAAAAGGCAGGACTTATGATGAGTGAAAAGTTAAAGACAATCAAAGAGCTTGCGGATGAAATAGGTGTTTCAAAGCAAGCTGTATGGCAAAAAATAAAAAAAGAATCGTCAATAGATTTACGTCAATTTACGTCAAAAAAAGGAAATACCGTTTACGTTGACGTTGATGGTCAAAAAGTTATTAAGAATGCTTTTTTTAACAAAACGTCAACTAAAAAACGTCAACAAAAAGTTTTTGTTGACGACAACGTGAATAATTCAGTTGATGACAATCCAGAGGGGAATGAAGAGATTTTATTTTTAAGGAATCTAGTGTCCGAACTCCAATCAGAAAAAAAAGACCTTCATAAGCTATTAGACCAACAACAACGTCTAGCCTTACAGGATAAAAAATTACTAGAAGAGTATAAATCAGAAATCAATGAATTGAAAGCTCTTAAAATGGCTCAGGAGGATATGAAAGATGGCTCGTCGATAAGGGGTGAGGCGCAGGAAGAAATTGAACGACTGAAAGCTCAATTGAAGTTATCAGAAGAAGAACGAAACAAGGCAAAAGAAAAAGAGCCGGTAAAAACAGAATCTAAAAAATGGTGGCAACTATGGAAATGAGGGGGATCAAATGAGTCATTCGGAACAAATGATTGAAAACCAGTTCATACAGATCTTAAGTGAGAAAGAAAATCAGTGGACTTATCGTCCGGACTTGAAGTCGGAAGAAGCACTTTGGCAAAACTTTAGAGGCCATTTGAACCGAATAAATTTAGCAGTATTGGAAGAGCAACTATTAACGGACAAAGAATTTAAGCAAGTCAAAGTCGAGTTTTCACGTTTGACCGGAACACCTTTTTTAGCTTCTCAATGGCTTAGAGGAGAAAACGGGGTGGCTCAAGTTTTATTAGAGCGAGAAGATGGGAAAAAAGTGACTTTAGAAGCCTTTAGAAATAAGGATATCTCAGGAGGAACTTCTTCTTATGAGGTGGTTCACCAAGTGGTCCCAGATTCCTCTAGAGTAGATCGTGGAGATGTGAGTTTGCTGATTAATGGGCTCCCAATCATTCATATTGAGCTCAAAAAAGAGTCCGCTAAAGACGGTTTCATGCAAGCATATTATCAAATTCAGCGTTATGCAGAAGATGGATTTTTTAAAGGGATTTACGCAACTACTCAAATCATGGTGATTTCAAATAAAGTCGATACCCGATACTTTGCAAGACCTAGTGAAGACACTGCTGAAGCCTATGCTCGGATGAAGAAGTTTTTATTTAATTGGCGGACGGAAGATAATCAAACGGTTTCCGATTTGTTTGATTTTACTCGTACAGTTTTGCGGATACCCGATGCCCATGAATTGATTAGCCAATATACCATTCTCGTCGATGATCAAAAAAATCAAAAATTCCTCATGGCTTTAAGACCTTACCAAATTCATGCGATTCGTAAGATTCGTCAAAAAGCGGCACAGCATGAAGGAGGATTCATTTGGCATGCGACAGGTTCAGGAAAGACCATTACCAGTTTTGTCGCAACGAAATTATTAGCACAAAATGCGATCGGTGTCGATCGTACGGTCATGGTTGTTGATAGAACAGACTTAGATGCTCAAACGCAGGATGAGTTTACGAAGTTTGCCTCGGAATACCATACCGGACAAACGACCGGAAATTCGGTAGCCAATACTTTGATTGTTGGGATCAAAAATCAAAAACAGTTGGCTCGAAACCTCCTATCATCAAAAAATAATAATACGATTTTAGTGACCACGATTCAAAAACTCTCTGCGGCTATGCGAAGTGCCCAACAAGAGAGTGAAGAAAAAGGCTCGAATCAATTTGAGAAGCTACGGCAAGAACATATTGTTTTTATTGTTGATGAGGCTCATCGTGCGGTTAGTGATGAGGAAATGAAGCGAATTAAGAAAATATTACCCAATTCAACCTGGTTTGGATTAACGGGGACGCCTATTTTTGAAGCAAATAAAAAGCAAGAAAATGGAACCTTTGCCAGAACGACGAGCCAGCAATACGGGCCACTCCTTCACTCCTATACAACCAAAAATGCCATGGATGATGGGGCTGTGTTAGGCTTTCAAGTCGAGTATCATTCACTGATTTCAGAAGAGGATCAAGAGGTGATTGTCACCCAACTCAATAAAGGAAAGTTGCCAGACGATGCCCTCCAACAAGAAAAATTATTGCCTACGGAACTTTATGAAACAGATGAACATATTCGTACCATGTTACAAAAAATCTTTAATCGGAGAAGTGTGGTCAAAAAGTTCAAGGTAAAGAATGGTTTTCCTACGATGTCAGCCATTCTTACCACTCACTCGATTGCTCAAGCCAAACATATTTACCGGATTTTAAAGGAAATGAAAGATAATGGGACACTCTTGAATGGGCGACAATTTGATGAACGTCATCAACTGATTGATAAAGATTTCCCAAGAGTAGCTATTACCTTCTCAACCAATCCGGATCAATTAGAAAAAAATGAACAAGACGATGAATTAGTAGAGATCATGAAAGAGTATGCGAAACAGTTTGATGCCTCTCCTTATCAAGATGAGAAACTCTACAATCAAAATATTAATAAACGGTTGGCCCGTAAGGAAAAGCAATATCAATCGGATGGTCAGTGGCTAGATTTTGTTATTGTTGTCGATCGTTTATTGACAGGCTTTGATTCTCCAACGATTCAAACCTTATATATTGATCGAGAAATGAACTATCAAAAGCTCCTTCAGGCGTTCTCAAGAACCAACCGTATTTATACAGGAAAAGATTCTGGGTTAATTGTCTCTTTTAGAAAACCCTTCACCATGAAAGAAAATGTGCAAAACACGTTTCGTCTATTCTCAAATGAAAATCAAAACTTTGATCAACTGATTCCAAGAGAATATGAAGAAGTCAAAAAAGAATTTATCGAATGTTCAACACTTTATAAACAAAGCGAAGCTGACCTATCGGATAATCCCAATGATCTTAAAACGATGATTGCGCAAGTAAGTGCTTATCAAAAGCTAGAAAAGAGTTATAAAGCGCTCCGAAGCTATGATCAATACGAAGAGGACTTTGAAGCATTTTCAGAAGTAGTAGAGCAGTTGCCACAATATCAAGGAAAAACGGAAAATATTAAAACAAAGATTAAAGAAATGATCGAGGATGAGGGGCATCCTGAGGAAGACTTCGAGAAGCTTTTACAAGAGATTGCTTTTTCTTCGCAGCTCAATGCGACACATAAAGACGTCGTGGATAGTTTTTATATTAATCAACTTTTGAAAGCGATCCAATTAAACGAAGCAGGGGCCGTTGAAAAATTTGAAAAAGAAATCCAACAAAAGGATCCTCAAATCCAAAAGATGTATCACACCTTGAAAGATCAACTCGTCAATACGACTGAAGAGATCGATGTGGCTCAATTAAAAGAGACTTCAATACAAAATGAAATTCAAAGACAACTTCAAAAAGAAGCTGAAGAATTTGGATTATCCTTCGACTTTTTACAGTCTGCAATGAATGAGTATCAAGGCGATAAGAAAACGATCCCTTATTTAACCCATTTACTGGATTCGATGACTCTTAGTAAAGAAGAGTTCGAAGCCAAAACGGGTGAAAAATACAGAAGAAGAACAAAAGTTTTAGAAGAACGACTACGACAAAACTTTGAACAAATTCAAAAATGGAAAGAAGAATTATAATGGCGACAGGTTTAAATCAACAACTATGGGCTTCTGCGGATATCTTACGTGGGAAGATGGATGCAAGTGAGTACAAAAACTACTTACTGGGATTAATTTTCTATAAGTACTTGTCTGATGCGCAGCTTAGAGAAGTTTATGAACAAGAAAATGGCAAAACAGATACCTTCCCAGAACGTTCCACTCAGTATGCAGGATTCATGGAGTGGTACGAAGAAGACAAAGACGATTTAATCGAAAATATCCAACCCAAACAAGGTTACTTTATCCAACCCGATCAATTGTTTTATCACTACCGCATCAAAGCTGATAACTATGAATTTAACTTGACCGACTTACAAGCAGGTTTTAATGAGTTGGAACGTCAAGGAGAAGAATTTAGTGGATTGTTTGCGGATATTGATTTAAACTCCACAAAATTAGGCTCAAATGCACAACAACGTAATGTGACGATTACTGAGGTCTTGCGTGCTTTAGATGAGATTGACTTATTTGAACACAATGGCGACGTGATTGGGGATGCTTATGAGTATTTGATTGGAGAATTCGCGTCAAGTGCAGGTAAAAAAGCCGGTGAGTTTTATACGCCTCAAGCTGTTTCGAAAATCATGTCAGAAATTACGTCGATTGGACAAGAAACCCGTGCGCCTTTTCATATTTATGATCCTGCGATGGGATCAGGTTCTTTGATGCTTAATATTCGTCGTTATCTCACGAATCCAGATCAAGTGCACTATCATGGACAAGAGTTAAATACGACGACCTTTAACTTAGCACGTATGAACTTAATTCTTCATGGAATAGATAAAGAACGCATGAACCTGAATAACGGAGATACTTTAGATGCCGATTGGCCCTCAGAAGAGCCTTATCAGTTTGATTCTGTGGTTATGAATCCTCCTTATTCTGCAAAATGGTCAGCGGCAGATAAGTTTCTCTCTGATCCTCACTTTGAGCGTTTTGGAAAATTAGCGCCTAAATCTAAAGCGGACTTTGCCTTTCTCCTTCACGGTTTTTACCATTTGAAAGAATCGGGAATAATGGGGATTGTCCTGCCTCATGGCGTGCTCTTTAGAGGAGCCGCAGAAGGAACCATCCGTCAAGCCCTTTTAGAAATGGGAGCTATTGATGCAGTCATTGGATTGCCGGCCAATATCTTTTTTGGAACGAGTATTCCGACAACGGTTATTATTTTGAAGAAAAACCGTTCTCGTCGTGATGTCTTGTTTATCGATGCTTCTCAAGATTTTGAAAAACAAAAAAATCAAAATGTCCTGTTGGATGAACATATTGATAAAATTGTTTCTACCTACAAAAAGCGAGAAGATATTGAAAGATATGCTCATGTTGCAAGTTTTGATGAGATCCAAGAAAATGACTTTAACTTAAATATCCCTCGTTATGTAGATACCTTTGAGGAAGAGGAACCGGTTGATTTGGTTGCAGTAAATACCAATCTCCTTAAGATCAATGAAGAATTAGTTCAACAAGAGCAAGTGCTCTTATCGTTGATTAACAATTTTTCAGAAAGTGAAGAGAATCAAGCATTGATTGATTCGATGCGTCTTCTTTTGAGAGGTGGGCATGATGAGTAAAAAGAGTCCACAATTAAGGTTTGAAGGTTTTACGGATGATTGGGAAGAGCATAAGTTGGGTGATTATATCATTCAGTATAGTGAAAAAACTAAACAGAATAATCAATATCCTGTTTTCACCTCCTCTAGGAATGGATTATTTTTTCAGAAGGATTACTATAAAGGGAATCAAATTGCATCCGAAGACAATATCGGATATAACATTGTTCCCAGGGGATACTTCACATATAGGCATATGTCAGATGATCTTGTTTTTAAATTTAATATAAACGATCTAGCTGACTATGGCATTGTTAGTACTTTATATCCTGTTTTCACCACAAATGAGCAATTAAACTCTAAATATTTACAATATCAGTTGAACGAAGGATCTGAATTTAGACGTTTTTCTCTTTTGCAAAAACAAGGTGGTTCTCGAACATATATGTATTTAAATAAATTACAAAATATGATTTTAAATATTCCAAAATTAGAAGAGCAACAAAAAATAGGCTCATTCTTCCAACAGTTAGATGAAACTATCGCTCTTCATCAACGTAAGTTAGATTTGTTGAAAGAACAGAAAAAAGGTTACTTACAAAAAATGTTCCCCAAAAATGGTTCAAAAATTCCTGAATTGAGATTTGCGGGGTTTGTTGACGATTGGGAACAGCGTAAGTTGGGGGATATATTTGTATACAAGCAAGGTCAACAAGTCCCAGTGGAAAATCAATTTACCAAACGAGGTAAGAATAGACATAGATTTATTAGAATAGTTGATTTAACTACAAAGAATGAAGCACCAAGATATATTGAATATTCAGGAGATAATATCATTTCTTCTACAGATCTTTTTATGATTCGATACGGACAACCTGGAGTTATAGGTTATGGGTATGAAGGAGTAATTGCCAATAATCTTTTTAAATTAATTCCTAAGATTGAAACCTATAACCTTTTTTTTAAATATATATTAGATTCTATGTATCCTAAAATTCAGTCTCTTTCTAGTAGTACAACAATGCCGGCAATAAGTTTCAAATCACTAGATGTTTTAGAGGTTAGGTATCCCGATAAAAAAGAACAACAAAAAATCGGATCATTATTCAAACAGTTAGATGCCACTATCGCTCTTCATCAACGTAAGTTAGATTTGTTGAAAGAACAGAAAAAAGGCTTTTTACAAAAGATGTTCGTTTAGGGTCTAAAATTATAAATTAGATAATACATTACAAGCTGGAGACGAGATTGTCTAGATAATGTGCGAGATAAAATTTTTAGCAGGTTATCATACATAAGACAAAATGTTTTTAAAACTGATAACGTATTTATTCCACAACAATTACGCATTTATTTTTGAGAAAAATATAAAGCAGGAGGATTACAATGCTGAAAACTTATTCTTTAACAAAAAATACATTATTAGTTTCGTCAGAATCAAATATCAAAAATTCGTCTGTTGTTTATGTGTATGGTGACGAACGAGAATATATCGAATCTTTTGAACATAAATCTGACTTTAACATAGACAATATACTAACGTTTGATGATCGAGTTGCATATGACACGATGATAGATCAGAACGATGAAAAAAGTTTGCTCGTAAGTTTTTTGTTTCCCGAGATACATGAAGGTGGGCATCTAGATAATCTGACGACATCTGTTGTTTTCTTGGTATTTAAAAATAAGTTGATAATTTTTACAAAACAAAAATTAAAATTCATTCCCGAACTCTTATCCAATATGGTTTTACATGATGTCGATAATTTCATGCAGGAAGTACTTTTAAAGATCATGCAAAAAGATTTCCATGTGATGCTTGACGACCTTCGTGGAGTCAAGGAAAAAATTGATGATTTAGACTCAGAAATATCAACGTCCGGTTCACTCAGACCAACGTTTGGTGATTTATTGACTCTTCAAAAATACATGATAGCTTTGTCAACAACCTATGGCGCTAATCACAAAGCGCTGGATTTCATTAAAAAAAATTTTACAACTATTAATGATATTGATTTTACCACCCAAAAAATAATTGATGAGATATACAATACAAGCGACACAATGGATAGAATTATTTTAGGTTACAGTCAATATTTGGATCATTTGGAAAATATGATAAACAATATGATTTCGTATCAGCTAAACATGATTATGAAAACTCTAACAGAGATATCAATCGTTTTGACTATTCCAGCAATCATTTTTGGTTTTTGGGGAGTCAATGTCGATGGCCCGTTTGAAAAATCTTCTTATGGTGTTTTTGCTGTGCTGATTATCTCTGTTATACTAAGCCTAATTTGCTGGTTTTTGCTGCGACGCAAAACATATTTGTAAAGTATTTGTGGTTCTGTTGCAAAGTTTTCTGATAAGTCTATTTTAGTGTAAAATGAATAAAAAT
>ENA-OPBW01001458-OPBW01001458.1-human-gut-metagenome-genome-assembly--contig:-NODE-1458-length-12279-cov-2.469404_pt1 | contig 12279 bp, 9 predicted proteins | sample MGYA00241070_ERZ501456 | MGnify/ENA primary metagenome ERZ501456 (study PRJEB25962, sample SAMEA2042624) | human gut metagenome | biome: human gut; feature: human-associated habitat; material: faeces...
TAGCCGGTAAAGGTGATACTGAGCTGTTGCCCCGCCATACTGGTGGGAACGGATATGGTAAGCACATCCCCGTCGTTGCCGGTGAAGCCGGATATCTGCACGCCGTAGGGCGCGTCATAGGTATATCCGCCGTTGCAGTTCTTAAGACTCACCCGGGTCTGTCCAACGAAATAGGAGCCCTGCTGGGTCATATTGATCGTCGAGGGGTTGACCTGTATAGAATGCTGCAGCGTCGTCCCGTTGCGAGCCTTGTTGAGCAGATCCATCGAATACGCCCACATGGCGGCCGCCGTGCTGTTGCCGCTTTTCGGCCTTGTGTACTGGTTGGAGCGGGTAAGGTTGGTGAAGTTGTATTGCTGGAAGTCCATGCCATACACTTCCTGCGATTCCGAGAGCCAGAATCTGATGGCGTTGGCTGTAGCGTACCGTGCCTGCTCTGCGGAAAGACCGCCCGTACCGCCCGCAGGATAACCGAAGGTCAATATGGAGTAGATACCCTGATATACGGCATATGGGTAGGCCTCGGTGGGATCGAAGCTCGAATAGGTATCGCCTCGCGGTGTGCCGTTCTTATGTTCCAGGCAATATGCAATTTCACCTGTCTGTGTATTCCAGTGATGAGGCGTTTTCAGCGCCTCCCATGCCCCCGCCGAGGAATAATACTCATACAGCCGCACGGAGGACGGTTCATCCTCCGTGCCTACCGGAGCGTAGGCTGCAAGCGCCGTCAGCGGCAGCGCGCAGATCGTAAGCAGCACGCACAGCAGCAGCGCAAAGAATCGTTTTCTCTTGTTCATATTCCCTCCTGAATGGATAAAGGAGCCGATCACTCAGCTCCTTTGCTTTCTGGTCTTGTAATACCGAATGCCGATGAATCCTGTGGCGCTCAGCAGCAACAAAGCGCCAAGCCCGTACCACAACACACCGCTCTCCACACCCGTCTGCGGGATGGGCTTTATGACCGGCTTAGGCGTACTGGTGGGCGTGGCGTTCGGCGTTGCGCTGGGTTTGAGCGTTGGCGTGGGCGATGGCGTGGGCGTTGGTGTAGGCGTAGGTGAAACCTTGGGTTGGTTGACAATGTCCTTCAGCCCGCTGACCACACCCTTATCGCTCACGGTGAACATATACTTGGTGCTGTTTACAAGGTAGCCTTCGGGCGCTGCCGACTCGTAATAGGTATAGCTCTCGCCGGCTTTCAGGCCGCTCACGGTCACGACGCCGTTCGTGCCGGTCTTGCCCGAAAACACCTGCTTCTGCTTCGCGTCCAGCACAACGATAGTCGCGCCCGCAAGGGGATTGCCCTTATCGTCCACCTTTTTGATGGGCACGGAGGTCGTGATGCGGGCATTGCTGAAGCTGAGCGTGCCGGTCGCCTCGCCAGTGTCGGAAATCATAAAGGTGTATTCATTTTGATTCAACAGATAGCATGGCGGCGCCTGGATCTCCCGATAGGTGTACGCGCCGGGCGCAAGACCCGCAATAACCGCATACCCGTCGTTGCCGGTGGTATACTGGCCAACGGCAGCGCCGGACGCGGTCCTGACCTTGATCTTGCAGCCGGAAAGGCCCGCTCCGGTGTCCGCGCCTAGTTTTCGGATACGTGCTTCACCAACGACCGATGGAGGCGATGCGGGAAGCTTTTCATTGGTCAGCGTCCAGTATTCGGGGTTGCTCCCGGTGGAGGAGAGCCGCAGCGTATGCCAGGTCTCGTCCAGCTCATATCCATCAGGCGCTGTGACTTCAAAGTAGGAGTAATCCGTATCGTACTTGAGCTCTACGTCCGTAGAGACAACGCCGTTATCGGTCGTGCCCTGAAAAACCGTTGCGCCGTTTCCGTCAACGACCCGGATCACCGCGCCGTCCAAGGGCGCCTGCGTATCCGCATCTATCTTTTTGAAGCTCACTCGTTCGCCTGTCGGTCTGGGGATAGGCGGCGCAACGGCGGGCAGCACCAGCGTATCATCGGCCGAGACCCGGTTGGGCGTGCCGCCGGTACCGACGGGTTGCAGCTCCGCCGCCTGCTGAGCGTCGGCATGGACATACATCCGGCCTCGGTCGCTCCGGGTCAAAGTTAGGGCATCCGTAGTCTTGGCTTTGAGCGTGAGAGCATCGGAAGGTCGCGCATCCGTGCGCACATAGTATTCCTGACCTGCACGCACAACGCTGAGCGCCGTCCTTGCTGAATCGGTCACGCTCGCATTCACACCGCCCGCATCTATGCTCAGCTCGATCGTTCCGGCGGAAAGCATATCGGAGGAAACGCTGAATGGGCCGTAGATGTAGCCCGCACCGTTCTGAGCAGGCGTCAAGTCTGCGGGGTGCTCGATCGAAATGCTGTCGCCGAAAACCTTGCTGCGGTAGTTGGTATATTCGTCCCGCTCTTGTGTGAGATACTCATACAGCAGCTTTGTGTCCTGATGTCCCTGAATGAGCTTTGCGCCGATAAACCGCTCCGGGTCGTCATTGACCTTCGCAGGCTGATGATGCCATACTGCCTCCTGAATCGTAGCGTACACGATGGTTTCCACCAGCTCGTCAAGCTCAGCGGAGGACAGCCCGCCCTGGGAGGCAGCAATCTCAGTATACAGCCGGTCGTAGTCTGCGCCTGCATCGTGCATCATGGTGCTCATAGAGATAGCGGGATAGCTGTGCTCGATAACCCAAAGCATTTTATCGTATACGGCGCCGCTTGGCCAAGCGGTGGTGACGAAATTGTACGTCTGTACCACGCTCTTGCGCCAGAAGCCGTAGATCCAATGCCCAGCGTCACGGGTCAGTTCATATCCGTCCGCGAATGTTGCACCGTTGATCTCAAACTGAACACGCTCATCATTGTTAAAAGCGTCCAGCATAGTCTGGTCAACTGCCGTTGTGGACAGGAACCTGAAGGAAGTGATATCCCCGTGAACGGCCATGAGATCGCCAAAGCAGGCGGAAGTGTTTGGATCGGAGCCGTTGGCTGCCGTGTCGCCCGCTTTCAAAGTTTGAACAAACAGACCAAGGAGCATATCGCTGTCCTTCACATATAGCGACTGTTCGCCCGTGTTTGAAATGGTTGCGGGATAATGGCGGCTCATGTCGAGGCAATACGCAGTAAACTGCTGCTGATCAGTCGTAGCAACCCAAATCTTCATGACATTGGTAAGCCCATGAATACCGCCTGACTGCTCTGTGCCGCTGCTATCCATAACGGAGAAGGTATAGCTGCTAAAATCCAGCACCATGTCCGCTTTGGTGTAAACCGTTACCGCCTCGCCGATCTCTGGCACACGGGTCGGCGTTTGAGCAGTGAATGCAAAAACGGTCATTGGCATAACCGCCTGTACAATGCACAAAAGCGCTGCCAGAAGCAGCGCCCACTTAGACCTTTTCATTATGATTCCCTCCCAATATGTTGTTTTGTTGTATGAAAAAAGAGCACCGAAGCGCTCTATCGTTGATTAAAGTAGCTTTTACTTACTTCATATACCTTTTCAGCTCATCGTAAAAGTTTTCGCGCGTCCCGGCCATAACCACGACGATAATCTTCTCACCTTCGTATTCCACCGTATAAGCAAGTTCATAATTGGTCTTGTTATAGTAGATATCATACCCGTATAAGCCGGCGAGATCACCGGTCTTAGGTTCTCCAATCGTGTAGTCCTTGCAAATAGCGTCAATGGCAACTTTATACAATTCTTTCAGCCGCTTATCCTTGAGCTTCTTTAGATACTTGGCTGCAGGAGGAAGGAACCTGACTTCTGCCATACTCACTCCCTCTCGCCAAATACATCATCATAAGTGGAATACTCACTGCTACCCTTTGCGGCATTTTCCGCATCGGCCAGCATGGCCTCTACAGCCGGCCGAACCTTTTTTTGCTCAGCCTTAAATGCGGCGAGCAGTTCATCGTTGGATAAGCCCTTTGCAATCAAATCAGCAAGAATTTGCTCGGCAAATTCTCCACCGCTTACGGTTTTAACAGGCCGTAGAACGATTTCGTTCCCTCTCATCAGGCACTCGGCTTCATTGGTGAATCCAAGTTTTTCATAGTATTTCTGCGGAATCGTAATCTGCCGCTTTTCTGATATTTTAATTGTTTTCCGGTTCATAGCCACACCACCCTTGCTCAACGCAGACTCCATATCTCTTACTCCTATTCTATGCAATTAACAAAGAAATCATACAACAAATATCCTTGTTTCCTTGTTCATTGTAACATTAGGGGTACTGTCTGTCAAGGTGGTAATGACGCGGTGCGCCCTATTATACAGCGGCATAAGAGTAAGTATAAGCGGTATTATCCATTTCGTAAGTATGGCCTCCTTTTCGTGATACTGGATAATACCGCTCACACCCTATATTTACGACGAGCTGCGGGTCTGGATGGTCGAATAGCCGCGCTGCGCTTCGCTCAACGATCGGTAAAGTATCTCGAAGAAGCGCTCGCGGGTTAGGGGCGCATCCAGCCAATGCGAGATACTTTACCGATCGTCCGGTATGCATAGCAGCCTATGTCGGTATCGACCGTGTGCCCGCCAAGTACGCTTGCAAGGTTGAGCTTGTTGACCTTATCCTTATCGTGGATCGAGATCTTCCGCTCCAGATAGCGCACCAGATAGATGACCATCAACGGATGCAGCTCGGAAAAGGATATCTGCAAATAGAAATCCTCAAACATCATCATAAGACCCGTATCATCCTCTTCCTCTATGGTCAGCGACTGCTTCACCATATTGCGGGCCTCGTCGGAAAGGCTTTTCCGGCGGCGCGTCTCCTCTATGGATAACGCCTGTACGTCATATTCCATACTTTTCTCCCGATCAAGAATACACAATAGCGCCCCAGAGCCTAAGCCGCTCCAAATCCGCGCCCAGTATCCTGACCGTGACCGGCGAACCGATGGCGGGGCGCTTGCGCTTGGGGAACTGGCAGAGACAGCTCACATTTTCAAAAGAAACGAATACACCCACCGCTGTGATCATCGTGACGTTTCCGACATAGATGTTGCCGACCTTGAAGCGGCTGATGGCCTGCTTAAAAGCGTCCTCGCCCGCCTGTTTCACCGAGAGCTTGAGGCTGATATTGTTTCGGTCACTTCGGTCAAGCTCCAGTATTTTCACCAATACCCGGTCGCCTACGCGGAAGTGCGGCGTAGCGTCCACCCAGCGCAGGTAGCTGAGTTCCTCCAGCGGAATAAACTGTTCTATGCCGAACAGTTCCACAAAGGCGCCGGGGCGTATGACCGAAACCACCCTTGCTTCGGCGATGTCTCCCGCCTCCAGCTGATGGTGGCCGTTGCGGTTGGTGTCAAGGTAATACTCGCGTCTGCGCTGGCGCATGGCCTCCAGAGCGTCACTCAGCTCACTGATCTCATCGCTGCCCCTGGTCTCTATGGTAAAATTCAGGTTGCCATCCCGGATCTTCCTCGGCGCCCATCCGCCGGTTGACCATGCTGAACAGCACCTCGCTTTTCGGCAGGCCATGGAGGTCTTCGGGCGGGTCTACCATCTCCTCTGCGGGGATGATGACCTTGAACGTGCCATGATAGACCACCGCATACGCGAGGTCAGGGCTCTCATCCATGCGCTCGATGCCTGCGATGATACCTGTAATGACGCGCCGGCTTTTCATAGACTCTGAAAGGTCGATGATGTCCTGCCTGCGCCTGGCTTCGGGGGTCAGCTCGCTGCGCTGGCCGTCAAGGGATATGACGGTGCGCCTGCGCGGTCTGCGTGTGGGCGAAGTCTCTAGGACAGGTGCGTCAGCGGCCGGTTCATCGGATTGCGGTAAAGGCGTTACCTGTATAACCGATTCAGGCTCAGGCTTGGAAGCGCTTCTTCGGGACCTCTTGGGCTTTGGTTCGGGCGTTTCCTGTACAACCGGCTCTGCGGCTGTGTTTTCCGGCCTGTCTTCAGGCGCCTGAGGAAGGTTTGCGGCTTCTTCGGTTTCAGTTGTGGGGGATGGTATTGAATCAATGGCTTCGACGCCGTCGTCTGGTGCAATATCCGCTTCGGCCGTTTCAGTCGTAGGGGACACCGTTTCATCAGGTTTTTCGACAATCTCCTCGGCGGATCCCAAGGCGATTTCACTGTTTTCATTCTCAGTCATGGACACAGCGGTGTCTTCGGCTGTACCGGGCGTGGATAACTCCATATTCATCGTTTCAACGGTTTCGGTTTCGGATGTTTTCTTAGGCATGCTTTTATTTCCTCCTATCAAAAGTTTTCGGGTGGGGTCGCTGTTTCATATAGGTCGCCAACGCTGGGCGTAAGCGGCGTGTACTGCGGCTGCACTGCATACGGCTGGCTCATGGGCTCTGAATAATCGCTCGCCTGATAATCCAGTATGGAGCAAGGGCGCAGCTGCTTTGCCGCGGCGAGCCTGGTATAATCGAGTTTTTTTAACCGCAGTATTTTCTGCCCCCTTAACGCCACGAGCATATCGTCGTGCGGTAAGCGCATAACTTCATCCGGCGTGAGCAGCCGGCGCTTACCAAGCCCCTCGGAATAGCGGTACTGCGGTATGACCTGCGCTACAGCGAAGGTTTGCCGGGTGGTCATGGTGGAGTTCACGTCGATGGTCATGTCCCCGCTGCGGGTGGAAACATAGGTTGCCGTCACATCGTCCGAGCAGCCGAGCATGAGCTGGGTATCACAGCAGCCGAGTATTTCGGCCCAAAGGTTGTTGCCGTATCGGTTCTGCAGCTGGGGAAGGCTTTGCAATGCCAGTACCAGCGCGACCGAGCGCGACCGAAGCGTGGCTGCCGAGCGTGCGAAATCCCGGCCGTTGTTTCCGCCGATGGTGCCGATGTTCGCAAATTCGTCGAGTACGAAGTTGATCGGTATGGGGCAGCGACCGCCCGGCGATGCGTCTGCGAAGCGTGTCAGCCGGATAAACAGGAACGAGAAGAACAGCGAGGAAAGGAAGTTCATGGTGCTGTTCTGATCGTCGAGTATCACGAAGTAAGCGCATTTGCGCTTTGCCGGGGCAGTCAGGTCGATGTCACTGCGGCTTAGGATGCGCTTGACCTGCTCACTTTGCAGGGTTTGAAGACGCGTTCCCAGACCGAGCAGGATACCTGAGCGCACCGTGTCGCTGGACTGGCGAAACAGATTGTAGGGCGCTCTGGCCGGGTGCTCCACGGGCAGCTTATCAAACAGCGCCGATAGCTGCCGTTCATTGGTTTGGGTTAGGAAGCGATATACCTCCGGCAGATTCCGCCGCTCTGCGCCAAATGCTGTGGTATGGTCAACATAGAGCACTAGCGCCTTTAACAAGTTGGCCTCGCCATTGTCCCAGAAATGGTCGCCCCTTTCTCCGCTGGTGTTGGAGATGATGACGTCGCTCAATACCTGCGCAAGAAGCGTGTCCTGCTGCAGATCGGCCATGCAGTTCCATGAGTCGCTATGATGCGGGTCAACGAGGTTGAACACTTTGACCTCATACCCGTTATCAATGAAATAGCCCGCCATATCGTTATACAGTTCCGATTTACTGTCTGTCATGATCACAGATTCCTGACGCTTGACGCTTTGTATGAGGTATGGGCGAATCACAGCACGGCTTTTCATGGTGCCCGACGCACCGAACACCAATATATGCCTGTTGAGCTTCGTATCCACGGGGAGACAGACCGCCTGGCCGTTCAGTTCTCCGAGTATCGTTCCTTTGGCCTTGTCCGGCGGCGCGACCTCGAATACCTTTTTCACATCCTTCGGCTCCATCCAGCCCGCCGTGCCATACGCGCCGGATTTCGAGCGGGTGAAGTTCCTCGCGTCGTATTCCTTGCTGCCGAACTTATCGTGCAGCTTGACATACAGCACGACGCCGCCAGTGCCAAGCAAAAGAAAGAGCGTACCCTTTAGGCCGCTCGCGGTGAATGCGTAAGGGATACAGTAGAGCGGACTCGCCTTGAGCTCGGCCATGAGCACGCCGCCAGTCATACCGTCCTGCCGCATCCATTCTTCGTAGTTGTAAAGCAACTGACCCAGCAGGCCGCCGAGATACAACAGCAGAACTGAGCCAAGCAAACAGGCCAGCAGAATGCCGGCCTTGCGTTTATCCAATATGGGTCACCTCCCTTGTAAGGCTGCGGCGATGCGGGCCGGGTCGATCAGTTTGAGTTCTATGCGCTCACCGAGAAACGGTTTCACGTATGCAAGCTGCCAGGGATAGCAGATAGCCTCGTACCGACGCTCTTTATCCTCTATGGCGGCAAGCCGGAAGCGAACAAGCCTCGCAAGATCGCCGTCCAAGTGAGATAGAATGTACTTCCCGCCGTCAACGGCATCGCAGTCGCATTCCACGAATCCGTTCACCTGAAGCCGCAGTGGAAACAGTACGCTCCTGAGACATGACTGAAGCGCTGGTATCGTGAGCAGCCGTAGCAGGCTTTTTCCATCATCGTTCAATGGCACGAAATGCACCGCCGTGTAGATGTGGTCAATGCGGCAATCCCTGCGGCCAGCTTTGTTGGTTTCCATGAGTGTATCGAGCGCCACGCTGCCGCTCCTGCCGAACAGGATCGCGCCACAAAGCGCGTCCACGCCGGCGTTGCGCCTCGCCAAATCCTCACATTGCTGCATAGCTTTGAGTTCTCCGTCGCCGTGCCATTTCATAACGGCGCTGCGGGTATTGTATACTGCGAATCCTATGCCACGTTTCAACAGCAGCCCTGTCATGCGGGTGAAGCCAGTTTTGTTCATGGAATCCCCATCCAGCTTTTTGATGATGCGGCTATGATAAAAGCATGGCGTGTCGCCCACGATCGATTCTATGCGCCCGGTCTGAAGCGGCGGCAGCATATATGGCCGCATCTCAATGCCTGTGGAAAGCATCATGGCCAGCATTTCGCCGATCCGATGGTTGCGCTCTATGTCGCCCCGCTTGCCCGAAAAGGTGTGGTTGCGGTATGCAGACAGATAGTATTCCAACGCCGCCGGATGCAACTCGGCCAATATGGGTAATGCGCTTTTGTGAAGCCGGATATTACGCATAGGGCCTCGTTTTCCGCTTATAGACAGCAATCGGGCGCAGTATCGTTTCCCGCTCCAGCTCGCCTCGATCTCCTGCCGGTCTTCTAGCCTGTGGATAAGCTCCCGCATGGTGCGCGGATTTCCCAATATGGAAAGTCCACTCATGGGGAACTCACCTGCAACGGACAGCAGTTGAAGCAGTTCAAGCACATGCGCGCCCGGGCGAATGTATATCATAGCGTCACGACCTTTCTGTTTGGCATTTAGTGCTTCTGACTGCTCTCTTCCCCTCAAAATCGGTAGGGCACTTTGGAAAAAGCGCCCTGTTTATCGGGTTTTCCCGTGCTTCGCTACATACGGGTTTCAAGAAGGCCGATTTTGGCCTCGAATGACGTATGTTTTTTCGGCATTTTTGGGTTATGGGAACAGCGGAAGCAGCGTTTGCGGGTCGGTTTTGATGCGCTCATAGCAGACAGGGAATTCAGATTGCGGAACGAGCAATATCGTTGTTGCGTCCCTGTCGTCCGTAAGCGAACAATAGTGGTGTTCACAGCGAAGCGGAGCGTCATCGTATAGCGTATACAGGGCAAGCGCATCGATGATGGCGTTCAGTTCGATGTTGTCATGGTCACGGTATTCCCGCTCCGGACGGCTCTTATCATACCTGTGGCACACGGTCAGCACGCAGTTGTCGATCCGCAGCTTCTCGTGGCATTTGAAGTATTCGCCCAGAGCAAGGTACAGGCTGTGCCGGATGTATTCAGCGCCGCCATGTTCCTTTTTTGGCAGAAGCGCAGGCATATCCACGCCGAACCAGCCCTCTGCGGTATAGCCTATGTGAAGCGGCAGCACCTCTTTGATCTGGCGCTCCATCTTCGGCCTTGCGGCGGGCGATCCGGTCAAAGCAGGAAGCGACCTTGCGAGCAGCGTGAGCCGTTCCGCGTGGTATGCGAACTCGAAAGCGTTCCGATAGGCTTCCTTCAAATCGCCCGTGTCGTATGCTTCGCTGACATTTCCTATCACCATGGAAGCAAGCTGCAGCCGCTTGTAGGCGCGGTCTATATCCCGCTTAAACGGGGACGGTGTTTTCTTTTCCATGTTGACCTCCGTTATAGAATGTAATGTGCGGTTCTTTGCCGTCCAGCGCGTCCTTCAGCACCGCAAACAGACATGGCGCATGAGGAAGCCGCAAGCCCTGCACCATAGCGATATCCGGCAGCACGATGATGTATTTGATGTCGTCCGCCGGCTGAAGGAGCTTGAGCAGATGCCCTTCCTCCGCACCTATAACAATGATCTCGTACCCGGTCTGCTGCTTCAAAAAGAACAGCTGCGAGGGATAAGTCGCGGGGAAGTGCTCCATGGGCGCTACCTCGGTTCCATATTTGAGCAGCACCCACACGGCCGCGATGGTCTTTGGGTCGGGGCGGACGGTGGGGTCAATACCCAGATATCCGCCCTCGATATCCGTGACGTAAAGCCATCTCTTGAGATTGCGTATGATCTTCTCCGCAGTCGATACCGGTTTGTTCAGCAAGCGCAGCACCTGCTCATACCGGAGCGCCCCGTATTGGGACAACCATTTGATCACATACTGTTCATCCTGCAAAAGCAAGGGCGAACACCTCCTTCTGAAAAGCGTTTTTAATGCCGAAAAACGTATTCCGTGCCACTAAGCGTTTTCTATGAAAGCAGCCATCGTGGAAAAGGCCCGTATCATAAGGCGTTTGCGTGAATACGTTTTATTCTTCTGAAAACGCATTATCCTCTGTATGCGTCTTCTGCGTTTGCTGCCGCTCCTTGAGAATGGCAGCGAGCTCGGCCCTGTCGGTTGTAATGAGCTGCTGCTCCACCTTGGAGGCGCGCACCAGCACCGGCACTTTGTTGTTATTGGAGCTAATCAAAGCCTCACCGCGCTCGAACTGGGTGATGCTGCGTATCTCCGTGCGGGTGAGCTTCAATGTCTCCCGCACATACTCGGCTTCGTCCGGCTCCAGATTGAGGATGATCTTGGTCTTGCTGTTGTTGATGATGGCCCGGCCGTATTTGCCGTCCTCAAGGGAGAAGAAGTCGGATAGGTCCTGGCTGGCTGCGATCGCGGCCGCGCCGTAGCCGCGTGCGATCTTGAATATCTCCTGACAAAACTCACCCGCCTGCCGATTGGAGGATGCGCCGATGAGCTGCCATATCTCGTCGATATAGATGGCTTTGCGCTTCGTTCTGTCCGACTTAACCTGATCCCAGATGTAGTCGAGGCCGATAAACATACCCACGGGTAACAGTTTACCTTTGAGCTCGCTGATGTCGATGACCACATACTTGTTTTCAAGATTCACGTTGGTCTGCTGATTGAAGCTCTGGGCGCTGCCAGTTACAAAACGGCTGACGATGATAGCCAGACGCTGCGTTAAGGGGTTTGCTTCCAAGAGTTTATGCAGATCGCCGAGAATGGGCATCTTCTTATATCGGGTATGCGCCTTATCGGCATACAGGGAGTCGTTGTCGTGGGTGATGCCAAACTGGCTGTAGGTCTTGATCAAGGCCTCGTCCAGCATTTGTTCTTCTTCATTGCTCATATCCGGTATCAGGAGGCTAAAGAAGATCAATAGCTGTTGAATCTTCCGCGACAGCAGTGAATCCTCGCTGTTGTAGTCCATCTCGTCGATCAGCTCCATCTCCGGGCTCAGCGTCCTTCGTATCTCCATGACGTTGATGCAGGCGCTGGAACCCGGGGCCAGTTTGATATAGGTACCGCCAATTTTGTGGCAGGCACGCTTGAACTCATGGCCTTTGAGCGGAGCAATAATATAGCACTGGACGCCGCGCATCCGAAGCCTGAGCGCCATCACCTGCATGGTAAAGGTCTTACCGGCGCCAGATGTCCCGCAGATAGTAAAATTGGCATTCTTATTGACTTTTGTATTAAATGGATCGACAATACACAGCGAATTGTTATGCCGGTTAAGACCCAAGAGAATGCCATTGTCATCAGACAGTTCAAAACTGGTGAACATATAGGTCGAGGCCGCGCCTGAAGTAAGCACATTTCGTTTGGACTTGCGCTCCAGACCAGGATCGAGGCAGAGAAATGGCATGGTGGATCGCAGTGCCGCCTCCTGTTGAAACAGGCAGTCACCTACTTGGATGTCCATGGACTTCATCAGGTCGGTCATCTGCTGCTTGCGCCACTGGAGCTCGTCGAGGGTGGCGGCGGACACTGTAATGAGCACCGTCATATAGAACAGGTCCTCATTCCTGCTGGACAGGCCCTGCTTGATGTAGCAGCCCGCCTGGATGGAGCCGGCAAGCTCCTCATAGTCCG